>Ga0316194_10000539_pt1 | contig 24530 bp, 22 predicted proteins | sample CroRivsedime1_MG_FD_204936 | JGI IMG/M metagenome (GOLD analysis project Ga0316194, IMG submission 204936) | Coastal sediment microbial communities from Maine, United States - Cross River sediment 1 | ecosystem: Environmental > Aquatic > Marine > Coastal > Sediment | place: USA: Maine...
TTTCTTTAATCATGGCTGATTCTAACTACACTTCCTGGGGGCGATTCCCGCAGGTCAATCAGGAGGGCCTGCCTTTGGCGTGGCGCTCTGATGAACTGCCGGTTGCGCCGGAAGAAGGGGCCAGTGTGCTGCCTTATGGCAACGGGCGCAGTTATGGAGACGTGTGCCTTAATAGAGGTGGTCTGGTATTCGATACCCGGGCGCTCGATCGTTTTATACGCTTTGACACCGAGACGGGTCTGTTGCGCTGCGAGGCGGGTGTGCTGTTAGCCGATATTTTACGGCTGGTGGTGCCCCAGGGCTGGTTTCTACCAGTCAGCCCCGGAACGCGGTATGTAACGGTCGGCGGTGCATTGGCAAATGATGTCCACGGAAAAAACCACCACCAGGCAGGAACTTTCGGTTGTCACGTTATTGCGCTGGAGTTATTGCGCACCGATGGCAGCCGCCAGGTTTGTACGTCCAATGAAAATAGCGATCTGTTTAGTGCGACTATTGGCGGGTTGGGGCTTACAGGGCTGGTTACGTGGGTTGAACTGCAACTGAGGCCAATTGATGGGCCGTTGATACGCGAAGAAAGCCTGAAGTTCTCGAATCTTGATGAGTTTTTTCGCCTGAGCGAACTGTCTGATGGCAACTTTGAATACACGGTCGCCTGGGTGGACTGCGTTTCTCGCGGTAATTCCTTAGGGCGCGGGCTTTTTGCCCGCGGTAATCACGACGCTGGTCCCTACACGGGACGCAAGCGCGGCGAGAAGCCACGTATCAGTATTCCGTTTGATGCGCCGTTCTCGCTGGTTAATCAGTGGAGCCTGAAAACATTTAACTCGATCTACTATGCTCGCCAGCGTGAGCGTAAAAAAGTCAGGACGATACACTATCAGTCTTATTTTTATCCTCTGGATGCAATAGGTAGCTGGAATCGAATTTATGGGCCAAAAGGCATGCTTCAATACCAGTGTGTTTTGCCCGGTGAAGACGGTCGTGATGCTTTGGCCAACATGCTGCAGGCGATTGCCAAGTCTGGAAATGGTTCATTTCTGGCCGTTTTAAAAGTGTTCGGTGACAAACCATCGCCTGGGTTGATGTCATTTCCGCGGCCCGGCGTTACCCTTGCGCTTGATTTCCCGAATAAACCAGACGTTTTTCGATTGCTCGATCGTCTGGATGATATGACGCGTGAAGTGGGTGGGGCAGTCTACCCGGCAAAAGATGCACGTATGAGTGCCGAGAGTTTTCATCGCTATTTCCCAGCCTGGGAAAAGTTTTCAGCATTTGTTGATCCGGGTTTCTCTTCGAGTTTTTGGCGCCGAGTAGGCGGAGAAGTATTGTGACGCAAATAATGATTGTCGGCGCCACGTCGGCCATCGCGCAGTCGGTGGCCAGAATCTATGCGGAGTCAGGGGCGCGATTCTTTTTGGTTGCCCGTGATGCTTCGCGCCTTGACGCTGTGGCTGATGACCTGCGGGTGCGCGGCGCTATGTCAGTTGAATGTCTGGCTGCAGATTTAAGTGACCATGATCGTCACCCGGAAATTATTGCGGCGGCTTTTGATGCGTACAGTGGTCTGGATACGGTTCTGATCGCGCACGGCGTATTACCTGATCAGCCTCATTGTCAGGAATCCGTGCAGAGCACGCTGGACTCTCTGAATATTAATTTCCTGAGCGTGGTGTCTTTGCTGACACCTATCGCCAATCGGTTCGAAGAGAACAAGCGGGGGACGATTGCTGTTATTTCTTCGGTTGCTGGTGATCGAGGGCGCCAGAGTAACTATATTTATGGTGCCGCAAAAAGTGGTCTGGATACGTTCTTGCAAGGCTTGCGAAATCGGCTTAGCAAGTCGGACGTGCACGTCGTTACAATCAAACCGGGGTTTGTTGATACGCCCATGACCGCCCACATTCCCGAGCGTGGCATTCTTTGGGCTCAGCCAGAGGACGTTGCGAAGGGCATTATCCAGGCCATCGATAAACAAAAAGATGTGGTTTATCTGCCGCGCTTCTGGTCACTGATTATGCTCATAATACGCTCGATTCCGGAGCGCATTTTCAAAAAGCTAAGTTTGTAAACGGCAATCAGGCCCGAGCGGTAACGAAAGAATTGTTGCGCATCTCGTTGCCGATAGTCGTGGCTGGGCCATGACCCGGCACCACAATGGTGCTTTCATCGAGCGTGTATAGTCGGGTCTGGATGGACTCGATCAGTTGCTGCATGTTTCCGCCCGGCAAATCGGTGCGCCCGACTGAGTTAAGAAATAGTGTATCGCCCGCAATCAATAGTTGCTCATTCTGGAAGTAGAAGCTCATTGAGCCCGGCGTGTGCCCGGGTGTGTGCAGGCACACACCGTTACCGCATTCCAGTGGCTCGTCATGCTCCAGCCAGTGATCCGGGTCGGGTACTGGGGAGTAGGGTACGCCAAACATCTGGCACTGTGATTCAAGTGCATCCCACAGGAACTTGTCATCCTTTTGCAGGCAAATACGGGCATTGGTTTGCTGCCGAATCGCGCCGGCCGCGAGAAAGTGGTCCAGGTGGGCATGCGTGTGCACCAGTGCGACGATGCGCAGTCCCAGTCGATTGACCGATTCCATGATCAGCTCGGGATTGCCACCCGGGTCAAATACATAGCCTTCACCCGTGTCGGTATCGCCGAACACGGTGCAATTGCATTGCAGGGGGCCTACGGGGAAACTATCGTGGACTAGGGCCATGTTGATAACTGCATTTATCTGAAATTGTTGATTAAAAAGCGCGCAGCGCGTCAATGCCTCGCACGCAATAGCTGTATGAAGCATCGCCCTCATCATACCGTGTTTTGGTCGTTCCATCTGTCCGTAGCCTGGTGCCGCCATCGGTCGGTTACCATGCGGGATTGACCAGCCAGGCTTATTGCCCGACTGCCTAACCAACAGGAGACGTTTCATGGATAATGGTTCCAGCGCGACGCGACACACTCGTCGCACTATTCTGGCCGCGGCGGGTGCGCTGGCAGGCTGTTCGGTAATGTCAGCAGGAGGAGATAACGCGGTGAATGAAACAACGGCACAAAGTGAGCTGGAGATCGAGAACGAACGAATCGTTACGCAGTTCTGCCTGGACTGGGCGACCAGGGATGTCAATCTTCTGGCTGATTACCTGGCGGATGATATTCAATACCAGATGTTTGAGGGCCGGCCCGACATTATGGGGCGCGAGGCTTTTATTAAGGAACTGGGGCCGTTTCTGGCAAATCTTAAGGAAGTGGAATGGGAGATTCTCCGCAGTTCTACCATCGGTGAGCTGGTCATCAACGACCGCATTGATCATTTCGTCGGTGACGATGAGAAGCGCAGCATGCATTTCGCCATTGCGGGTTTCTTCGTCGTCCGCGACGGCAAGATTAAAATATGGAAAGACTATGCATTACCTGGCGGTATTTCACAGGTAGGTGGCGCATTTACCGGCGGTTGACCGGTAGAATAAGCACCTGATTAAGTGCGCGGCGCTGCCGCGCAACGGGCGAAAAAGAAAGAGGACGAAATCAATGGTCGCTAACGAATCTGAATCACGCGATGCTATCGAAAAGCTGGCGGGTGCAATAGGTCATGACTATGTCATAACCGATAGCGCCGATCGTGAGTTTTATTCGATGGATGTCTATAGCAGCAGGGAGTTACCGCTGGCCGTCGTTCAGCCAGGCTCACTGTCCGATATGGTTGAGATTTCAAGAATAGCGGCTGCGGATGGCATCGCAATGGTGCCGCGCGGTGGTGGCGCTTCCTATACCGATGCCTATCTTCCCGATACGGCACGATCTCTATTGATTGACACGTCCAGGATGAATCGCATCCTCGAAATTAATGAAGAGGATATGTACGTGACGGTTGAGCCTGGGATTACCTGGGCCGAAATGACCGAAGCATTAACGGCAAAAGGGCTGCGCACACCTTTTTGGGGCCCATTTTCCGGGCTTAAAGCGACTGTCGGTGGCTCGATGTCCCAGAACAGTGTCAGCCTGGGTTCAGGGCTGTATGGCATTTCGGCGGATTCGGTCCTGTCGTTCGAGGTGGTTTTACCTGGCGGTAAAATCCTGCGTACTGGGTCGAATGCGCGTGAGCATGGTGGGCCGTTCTTTCGCTGGTACGGTCCGGATCTGACCGGTCTGTTTACCGGGGACGCGGGAATATTGGGTTTTAAAGCACGTATTACCATGCGGTTGATCAAGAACCCAACCCACCGCATGGCCTGTTCCTTCGGGTTCGACACGTTTGATGAGATGTCAGCTGGTGCCGCGGCCGCAGCGCGCGAGGGACTGGCGTCGGATAATTTCGGCCTGGACCCCAAATTGCAGCAAGGTCAGTTGGGCAGCACCGATGCCTCGCAGAAAATACAGGCTGCCAAGGCGGTATTTTCGACGTCGCGTAACCCCATCGAGGGCTTGTGGAAGTTGCTGAAGATGGCCTTCGCCGGTGAACGTTTCCTGACAGCGTATCCGTATTCGATGCACTTCAGTGTAGAGGGGTACAGTCGTGCTGAAGCGGCGAACCGATTGGCATCAATTCGCGAGGCGGTGGCCGAACACGGCAATGAGATTGCCAATACCATTCCCACGGTTCTAATGGCGATGCCGTTTATTCCTTTGTATCCCATACTTGGGCCACGTGGTCAGCGCTGGGTGCCTATGCATGGCATCATGCCATTCTCGAAACTGAATGCATTTCATGCGCGACTGAACGAACTGTATGCAGACTATGCTGAGCGTATGGAAAAGCATAAGGTCGAAAAGGCCGCCATGTTCACCAGTATCAGTACGCATGGCTTTCTTTATGAGCCGGTTTTCTACTGGGAAGATGATCGTACGGCATTCCACAAACGTTACCTGCCACAGGAGTACCTGGACGTGCTGCCTGAGTACGAGGCGAACCCGGAAGGTCGTGCACTGGTTGCGGAAATGAAGGATAAGATCCTGGATGTTTTTGCGGAGTTTGGCGCCACCCATATGCAACTGGGCAAGGCTTATCCTTATATGCGCGGTCGCGAAGAAAATGCGGGTGACCTGCTCAGGGTGATCAAGAAGCAACTCGATCCTGACGGGTTAATGAATCCGGGCGCGCTCGGTATATAACGTGCGGCGGCACCGGAAATGGGCGAAGGATAATGAGCAATGATGTGTCACGGCGGTCAGTGTTGATGGGGGCGGGCGGTTTGCTTATGAGCGGTGCGCAGGGGGCATTGCCGGATGTGCCTTCTGCTGGCAGCGCTCCCGGTACCGTGGAATTGAACTCGCCGACAGCCAATCTGACTGGCTTCATTCGTATGATGGCCAGCCTGATCGATGAGGATGTGCCGTGGTGGTACAACGGTACCGTTTATGCCGTGCAGGGCGAGAGCCAGAATCCGCAGGCCCTGTTCACGTTCGAAGGCATGGAGCTCTATCGGGTGGCTCACCTGGAAGATGGAACCTTTGAATTGACCGGTAATACGGTCACTTTCTTTCGTGCACTGGACGGTAGCTGGCTGCGTGAATTTGCTAACCCCATCACCGGCGCTCGCAACGAGGTTGGCGCTGCCGTGCAGGGTGGCGGGCCGGGACGTGGCTTCAATGTTTCGGTGGATGGCGTGCGGCCGACCAAGCTGCGCGAGCAGATTCCTGCGGCACCTTTAAGAAAATGGTGGAGCGTGGCTGCAGGTCGCGTTTGGATGAATAATGACACCGTGTATCCACCAGGTTTGTCAGCGCCGCGGGCGCAGAGTCAGTCCATGTTCGCGACGGTTGATGAATTTAATGACGCTGAGTTACCCCGTATTCCGGCCGTGTTCAGTTCAACCGTGACGATGCCTTGGCTGGAGTGGATGGATATGGAGGGTAAACCCGGGCATTTGCTTTGGCATGCTGCCGGAGCCAAGCTTAAATCGCTGGATGCGTTACCGGATGAATACCGGCAACGTGCGGAAAACGAGTACCCTGAAAGGATGAGTGTCGCCCGTCAATGATTCAATTTCGACTCAATGATGCGAACGTCGCCGTGGATGTGCCAGATGACATGCCACTGTTATGGGTCATACGCGATAAGCTTAAGCTCACGGGTACCAAATTTGGCTGCGGAATTGCCCAATGTGGTGCGTGTACGGTGAAGCTGGATGGCAAGGCCGTAAGATCGTGCGTCATACCGGTTGCTGCGGTTTCCGGTCGTGCTGTCCACACAGTTGAAAGTCTGGCTATCGACAGCACGCTTGCGCCCGTTCAGCAGGCCTGGATTGATGAACAGGTGTCTCAATGTGGTTATTGTCAGCCAGGTATTTTGATGGCGGTGGATGCATTATTGAATGAGATTCCGGAGCCGGACGATGCCACTATTGACAACGCTATAACGAATATTTGTCGCTGTGGCACCTACCCACGGGTCCGGCGGGCCATCCATCGGGCAGCGGAACTGCGTCGTGGGGCCGCGAAACTAACGAGCACTTAGGCTCAACTAATTGTTATAAAGATATGGTAAGCATATGAATAAACTAGTTATTGTCTCTCTATTGGCCCTGTTAGCTGTAGCCGGATGCTCCCAGGAAAGTGATGGTTCAGCTGCGGCAGGATCTGCTGGCGGTGCGGGCGAAACGGCCACCGTGGCCGATGCGGACATGGGTAAGCGTCAGTTTATTTTCTGCCAGGCTTGCCATACGACTGAGCCGGGTGGCGGCAATAAAGTAGGGCCAAATCTGGCGGGTGTGTTCGACCGGGGCGCGGGCCAGGCTGAGGGCTTTGTCTATTCGCAGGCTCTTTCTGAGTCTGACCTGGTTTGGGACGTCGCTACGCTCGACAAATGGATTGAAAACCCCATGGCCCTGGTGCCGGGCACTACGATGGTGTTTGCTGGCATTAGTGATCCAGAGCAACGGGCTAATCTTATTGCCTATCTGCAGGAGGCCGCTGGCTCATCCAATTGAGCGGCTGGGCTCGTTTGACGGCGAAATTTTTGCCAAAGGCGATGCATTGCATCGCCTTTTTTATTGGTTTTGTCATCAGTTTGTAATATTCCGGTGACCAAAATGTAATATGAAACTGCTGAAATAGCGGTCTGGTTAAAAATCGGTTTTTTATGACACACAAGATACTTATTGTTGAGGATGAGGTGCCGGTGCGGCAAATGATCGCATTCAACCTCAATCGCGCCGGTTTCTCGGTAGATGAGGCGGGTGATGTCGCGACTGCGCGCAACAAGATTGCGGACAATCGGCCGGACCTCGTGCTAATAGACTGGATGCTGCCCGATTCGAGTGGTCTGGAGCTGACGCGTGCCCTGAAGCGCGATGAGAGTTCCAAAGACGTCGCCATTATTATGCTGACGGCCCGTGCCGAAGAGCAGAGCAAGATCCTCGGGCTGGACAGCGGCGCAGACGATTACGTCACCAAGCCTTTTTCGGCCCGCGAACTGCTCGCCCGTATTAACGCGGTATTGCGCCGTGCCGGACTTGAATCAGATGAGCCTATCACTGTTGGGAAATTGCAGGTGCGCCCCGATGAGCACCGGGTTTATGCCAGCGATACGGAACTGAGCGTTGGTCCAACCGAGTACAAATTGCTTAAGTTTTTTATGCTGAATCCTGAGAGGGTCTACAGCAGGGAGCAGATTCTGGACGCCGTCTGGGGCCGCAATGTCTACCTCGAGGAACGTACCGTGGATGTTCACGTGCAGCGACTGCGCAAAGTACTGAGCGACTATGCGGCAGATGGCTATGTTCAAACCGTGCGGGGCGCCGGCTACCGATTTTCCGCAGGTAAAAACTGATGCCAGCTGTCTGGGTTAGCGCATTGACGCGTCTCGTATTGATTTGCCTGGCGGGAACGGGCATAGGGTGGCTGTACGATCAGCCGCTGGCAGGTTTGCTGATTGCCGCAGGTGGAGCGCTGGTTTGGAATCTGCTCTGGCTTTACAGGTTGGACCGCTGGTTGCACGGCGAGAGAATGCGGATTTTGCCTGACGGGTCTGGAGTCTGGTCGCAGGTGTTCGCCCGCATGGATTTCCTCAGGGGACGCACCAAGCTTCGTAGCAAAAGGGTAAAAGCTCTCTTAAAAGAAATGCGCCAGGCCACGCGGTCCTTTCCGGATGGAGGCGTGATCATCAACGCTAGTCATGAAATCGTCACGATGAATAAGGTGGCCAAGTCGTTGCTGGGGCTGAAGCGCAAGCAGGATCGCGGCTTGCGTATCGAAACACTTATTCGTGACCCGGATTTTATCGACTATCTGCGGGCTGACAGGAACGATAGTGCGGTTGAATTCCTGTCTCCGGCAGATAGCGAACGTTGGCTATCCTGTCATCAGGTGCCCTACGGCCTTGATCAAAAATTACTGCTCATAAAAGACATTACGCCGCAACGGCAGGCGGAACAGATGCGGCGTGATTTTGTAGCCAATGCTTCGCATGAATTGCGTACGCCGCTGACTGTCATCATGGGTTACCTGGATGCGCTGGCGGAAGATGATGGGCTGGGCGATGAGCTCATAGCGCCGGTTACCGAAATGCAGCGCCAATCGAACCGAATGAGATTGCTGGTTGACGATTTGCTGCGCTTGTCTGAATTGGAAAACAAGGGGTTGGCTGGCGAGGGTCGCCCGGTGAGTATGTCCGCCCTAATGGCGGCTGCCCGGCAAGAGGCCTGCGCAATGGAAGGTTGTCCTGACACGATCGAAATTCAGATAGAGAGCGAGGCAGAAATACTCGGCGATGAACGCGATATTCAGTCGATATTGAGTAACCTGGTATCCAATGCAGTTCGGTATACCCCGGCCGAGGGTAAAATCACCCTGTGCTGGATGGCTGATGATAAAGGTGGTTATCTGTCTGTTATTGACTCCGGCGTTGGTATCAGCAAACAGCACCTGCCGCGCCTGACCGAACGATTTTACCGGGCAGAAGATGGCCGGGAGCGCATAGGCGGTGAGGGCGGCACGGGTCTGGGGCTGGCGATTGTTAAGCATGCTTTGCAGCGACATTCTGCCGACCTCAAGATTGAAAGCACACCGGGCGAGGGCAGCCGGTTTACCTGTCATTTCCCTAAAGATCGTGTCGTGGCAGCGGCCTGACGATACGGCAGTCAGTATTCTTAAACATCAACTAACGCATAAGGTTTGCTTCTATGGAAAGCGAGATTTTTGCTCAGCATATTTCCCGTAAGTTTAACGAAGACCTGGAAAACCTGCGTACGCAGGTGAGTAACATGGGAGGTCTTGTTGAACGCCAACTTGCACAGGCGGTCGAGGCAATCGTCTCGGGTGACAGTGAACTGGGTCTTGATGTTGCTCGCCGGGATGTTGAGGTGAATCAATTCGAAGTAGCGATTGACGAGGAAAGCAGCCGGATTCTTGCTACCCGTGCGCCAGCGGCAGCTGATCTGCGTCTGATTGTTGCGGTTATCAAGGCTATAACGGACCTGGAAAGGATTGGTGATGAGGCGCAACGCATCGGCATGCTCGCGGCACGTCTGGCGACCGAGGCTAAGCCACGCGACCGCCATGATGAATTAAAGTCGCTGGGGGAGCATGTTCAGGAGATGGTGCACGATGCGCTGGATGCTTTCGGGCGCCTGGACCCTGCTGATGCGCTTGCCGTAGTTGAGGAAGACAAATACGTAGATCAGGAGTACGAGGCTATCTACAGGCAGTGTATTACGCAGATGATGGAAGATCCGCGCACGATTCGCCGTTTTATGGACGTAAGCTGGGCCGCGAGGGCGTTGGAGCGTATCGGCGACCATGCTAAGAATATCAGTGAATACGTCATATACCTGGTGCAGGGTAAGGATATCCGGCATACCGAGATTGAAGACGTGCGCATCCACGTGGAACGAGGTGAGCGGGGATAAAAGCTGTCATATAGGGGCGTGAAAAAAGCCCTGAATTGAAATATTCCCGCAATATTTGTTACCTAGACTGCAGCCTGCTTTAGTTACTAATCAGATAGCAGGAGATGCAGAGTGATTTCTCTCAGCAACAAGTCAGTTTTAACCATAGGCGCCGCAGCCGCCATGCTGGCCACCGCCAATGTGAATGCGCAGGCCGCTCGCGACCAGATCAGTATCGTTGGTTCTTCAACGGTTTATCCTTTCGCGACCGTTGTTGCCGAGCAGTTTGGTCGTACTACCAACTTTAAGACCCCGACAGTTGAATCAACCGGCTCCGGCGGTGGATTGAAGCTGTTCTGTTCCGGTATCGGTGTAGGGACGCCAGACATCGCCAATAGTTCGCGGCGTATTAAGGAATCGGAAGTTGCGACCTGCGCGGCCAATGGCGTCGATGCGATTGTTGAGGTCAAAATTGGTTATGACGGCATCGTCCTGGCCAATTCTGTGGAAAGCGATCAGATTGAGCTGACCACCAGGGATATTTTCCTGGCACTAGCCAAGGAAGTCCCCAATCCGGATGGCAGTTCCAGCCTGGTGACCAACCCTTATCAGAAGTGGAGTGATATCCGTGCTGGCTTGCCCGCTATCACTATCGAGGTTCTTGGTCCGCCCCCCACCTCAGGTACACGCGACGCGTTTGTGGAGTTGGCGATGGAAGGGGGCTGCAAGCAATATGCCTGGATCAAAGCGGTCAAGGCTGAGGACAAGTCTAAGTACAAAGCTATTTGCCACACTATTCGTGAAGACGGCAAGTTTGTCGAAGCGGGTGAAAACGACAACCTGATCGTGCAGAAACTGCAGACGAACCCCAATGCGCTGGGGATATTTGGCTTCAGTTTCCTCGACCAGAACTCAGATGTGGTGCAGGGTTCCAACGTTAACGGTGAAGACCCAACCTTTGAAAACATTGCAGACGGTGCTTATCCAGTGTCGCGACCGCTGTATTTCTATGCGAAAAAAGCGCACGTCGGAACTATTCCCGGCATCGCCGAATACCTGGCTGAATTCACGAGTGAAAAGGCTATGGGTGAAGATGGTTATCTGTCAGATCGTGGTCTGATTCCGCTGCCCGCCGATGAATATACGGTTGTTGTGACAGGTGTAGAGAACCTGACCAATCTGCAACTCGCAGCCGAGTGATTAGTACCTGCAGATTTTCTGCAGCGTGAGTATGAGTAACAGCGCGGCGGTCTGTGTTTCGGACCGCCGCCTTTTTGACGTTTAATGCAATACATTATTCTGGTCTGAAATGCGTTTATCCACGATACTGCTGATCTATGCTGCGATACTCATAGCCGGGTATATGGTCGGCCGCCGCAAGGCCGCCACTATCGGCTTTGCCCCGGGTGCGCGGACTATGCATTCGTTGCCTGCGTATCATGGCTACAACGTAATGCTCTGGGGGGCCATCCCGGCGCTTGTGGCGCTCATCGCTTATTTCGCTTTTGGCGACGCGTTCATTATTTCTACAGTCGTCAATTCATTGCCGGAAGCGGTGCGCAGTCTGCCTGAGTCGCAGTTGCATCTGATTGTTAACGACATCCGGAACGTCGCGGCCGGCAACGCAATGGGGGGGCAGCCTGATGAGATCATCAGCGCCGCTGCCGATCAGCTGAACTCTCTGCGTAACCAACTCAGTATAGGCCTTGGGGTCGCTGTGTTAGCGCTGGCGGCGGTTGGTTGTGGTGTCGGTTTCGTCAGGGTAGGGGCGGATGCACGAGCCCGTAACCAGGTTGAGTCTATCGTTGTGTTTTGCCTGTTGCTCGCAGCCAGCATTGCCGTACTGACGACGATAGGCATTCTTTTTTCCGTGCTTTTCGAAGCAATACGTTTCTTTCAGAAAGTACCCCTGACTGAGTTTCTGTTCGGCCTGAACTGGAGCCCCCAAACGGCTATCCGCGAGGATCAGGTTGGTTCATCGGGTTCGTTTGGGGCCGTGCCACTGTTTACCGGTACATTGATGATCACTGGCATAGCGATGCTGGTTGCGGTTCCCGTTGGCCTGATGGTGGCGATCTATATGGCGGAGTATGTATCGCCGCGTGTGCGTGCATTTATTAAGCCGCTGCTGGAATTGCTCGCCGGTATACCGACCGTAGTCTATGGCTTCTTTGCCGCCCTAACGGTGGCGCCGCTGCTGCGCAATTTTGGTATAGACGTCGGGCTGGAAATATCGTCCGAAAGTGCGTTGGGCGCCGGGCTGGTTATGGGGATCATGATTCTCCCGTTTATCAGTTCTATTTCAGATGATGTGATCAACGCCGTTCCCCAGGGGTTGCGGGATGGGTCATACGGTCTGGGTGCAACCAAGTCTGAAACCATCAAGCGGGTTATTTTGCCGGCCGCGCTGCCCGGTATCGTTGGCGGCATCTTGCTCGCGGTCTCGCGTGCAATTGGCGAAACGATGATCGTTGTGATGGCGGCGGGTCTCGCTGCTAATCTCACAGCCAATCCGTTTGAGGCAGTCACCACAGTGACCGTACAAATAGTGACCCTGCTCGTGGGCGATCAGGAGTTTGACAGTCCCAAGACCATGGCAGCATTCGGTCTGGGGTTGACGTTGTTTATTGTCACGCTGATGTTGAACATGGTTGCGCTGCAGGTCGTGCGGCGCTTCCGCGAGGAATACGACTAACCGGTCATGAGTGAGTTTAAACGCCAAAAACTGAGAAGCCCCGCGGAAAACCGTGCCCTGGTCGAGGCCTCTCTGCGCTCGCGTTACAGGCGTGAACGCCGTTTCCAGGGGTACGGTATGGCGTCTGTTCTGGCCAGCGTCGCGTTTGTGTTGTTCTTCTTTGTCACCATCGTGTCTCAGGGGCACAGCGCATTTTTTCAGACCTACGTAAAGCTTGATATAGCTTTTGATCCTGCGATTATTGATCCGGATGGAGGGCGTGATCCCGAGGCCCTGTCATCCGCCAATTATAAGAAACTCGTGAAGCAGTCGCTGCAGAACCTGTTTCCCGATGTGAGTGGTCGCAAAGAGACGCGAGTGCTTACCGGCATGGTGAGTTCCGGGGCAGTTTACACACTGCGTGAAATGGTGATGGATGACCCGGCTATTGTCGGGTCGACGCAGGCTATATGGTTTCCCGCCGACGATGAAGTCGACATGTTCTTTAAGGGTCGCATGGATGTTACGGGGCCGGAAAAAAAGCGACGTTTTAAGGATGATCAGATAGGTTTCGCCGATGCGCTGCAGGCGCAGGGGCGCATTGAAACGCGCTTTAATAAGATTTTTTTTACAGCCGGTGATTCACGTGATCCGGAAATGGCTGGTATCCGGGCAGCAGCCACGGGCTCGATTTTCATGCTGCTGGTTACGGTATTAATTGCATTTCCATTAGGCGTAGCGGCCGCCATTTATCTCGAGGAATTTGCGCCCAAGAATCGCTGGGTCGATATTATCGAGGTCAATATCAATAACCTTGCGGCCGTGCCCTCGATTATCTATGGCCTGCTGGGTTTGGCCGTGTTTATTAATTTCTTTGGGCTGCCTCGTTCGGCGTCCTTCGTGGGTGGCCTGGTGCTGGCGCTCATGACCATGCCAACCGTCATCATTGCTTCGCGCAGTGCGATCATGGCGGTGCCACCCTCTATCAGGGAAGCGGCCCTGGGGTTGGGTGCCTCACGCGTCCAGACAGTTACCGACCATGTTTTGCCGCTGGCATTGCCCGGTATGCTCACCGGCGCGATACTGGGCCTGGCAAGAGCCTTGGGAGAGACGGCCCCGTTGTTGATGATCGGCATGGTCGCATTTATCGTAGACGTCCCCCAGACACCCATGGATCCGTCTTCAGCGCTGCCCGTGCAAATCTATTTGTGGGCCGACAGTCCGGAGCGGGCTTTCGTGGAGCGCACGAGTGCGGCCATTATGGTGTTGCTGGCCTTTTTATTAGTCATGAATGCGGTTGCCGTATGGTTACGCAGCCGCTTCGAGCGACGATGGTAGGAGCAGGTTTTGAGCGTGGATGGTTCAACAAACATAGAACGGCATGAAACCCTGGGTGTCCCTTTCGCAGATGACCCGATTTTCAGTGTGCGCGATTGCAACGTGTATTACGGTGACACGCACGCGATTAAGGATGTCAGTCTTGATATAGCCCGGGGTGAAGTGATTTCACTGATCGGGCCCTCCGGTTGCGGTAAGTCGACCTTTTTACGCTGCCTGAATCGCATGAACGACACAATCGACAGCGCCCGGGTAAGCGGTGAGATTCGTCTGGATGGCGAGGATATCTATGCCAAAAAAGTGGATCCGGTATTGTTGCGAGCGCGGGTCGGCATGGTGTTCCAGAAACCTAACCCGTTTCCGAAGTCCATCTATGAGAATGTGGCCTATGGCCCCCGTATCCACGGACTTTCGCGCAGTCGTGCCGAACTGGATGATATTGTGTTCTCCAGCCTCGACCGGGCCGGTTTATATAATGAAGTTAAAGACCGCATGGACGACCCGGGTACGGCGTTATCCGGTGGTCAGCAGCAGCGCCTGTGTATTGCACGAACGATTGCGGTGAATCCGGAGGTTATCCTTATGGATGAGCCATGCTCCGCGCTTGACCCGATCGCGACAGCCACGATCGAAGATCTGATGGAAGAATTGACCGAGCATTTCTCCATCGCGATTGTGACCCATTCAATGCAGCAGGCTGCCCGCGTATCACAGCGCACAGCCTATTTTCACCTGGGCAAACTGGTAGAGGTTGGCAATACCAACAAGGTGTTTACCAATCCTCTACATCGCCTAACCGAAGACTATGTCACTGGGCGTATCGGCTGAAAATCATGCATTCAGCGCTCACATTCGAGCGCTGGTTCCAACCTGGATTTCTGTCCACTTCTATCCTCTAGTGCGCCTTTTCTGGCGATTAAGCCCGCAGATGGTTGTCATCTCTATCGTAATCAATTGCGTCACTTAGCTCATAATATTTCAGTACAGGCCATATATTTCAGTAATTTTAAGATTTCGTGACAGCTGTAACATTACCGTAATACTTGACTCCTAGAATGCCCGCATTCAATAGCATTGCGAAAATTAGCTGGAGTTAACAATGAAAGTCAGGGTTGCAGTAATAAACACGTTAGCACTACTCGTGCTGCCGGTGGCAGTGGCAAATGCGCTCACCTTGTATGAAGACCCGGCCACCGGCCAGGTTTTTACCCAGCCTGGTGCTGGCCGTGTTGAAGTCGACTATCTGCCCGATGCGCAGGAGGCGGCTGCAGACGGCAAGAAGACGGTTGCCCTGGATGAAGATGTTCAGGCTGCGATCGACGATTCGGTGCAAGATCAGATCGTTAAAGAGAATCCGGTCAAAGCCAGCTACGGCGAAAAGGGATTCCGGCTGGAAACGCGTGACGGGAATTTCTCGACCAATCTGCAATGGCGGGCACAATTTAGGTACAGCAACCCACGCGGTTCTGATCCGCGCCAGCTGGATGACTTCGAGCAGGAAACCACCTCCAACTTTGAACCGCGTCGCCTGCGTATGAAAATCGGTGGCCACGGTTTCCAGCCCTGGCTCAAGTATTACTTCGAAGTTGACCTGCAGCCCGCCCGTGATGTGGAAGCGGATCCGCAGTCATCTGCAGCACGGGTCATTACCTGGCGCGCGGAGATCAACAAATGGGAGCCTTTGAGTTTCACTGTAGGTCAATGGAAGATTAACTATAACCGTGAACGGGTTGATTCCTCGGGCAGGCAGCAGTTTGTTGAGCGCTCTATTGTTAACCGTGTAGTTACCCTGGACCGTCAGGTCGGTATTCAAGCCAATGGCCGCCTGTTCAAGGGCACGCCGGCCGATATGCATTATTACGCCGGTATCTATAACGGTGAGGGTCGCAGTGTTGCTAATATTGGCGATGACCATATGTATATGGGGCGGTTGCAATGGAACTTCTTTGGGCGCGAACTGAAATGGCGCCAGAGCGATGTGAAATTCCATGAAAAGCCCACTGCTAATCTGGCTTTTGGCGGTTCCACCAATACTGGTCCCTGTACGCGCTGGTCCAGCTCAGGTTGCGGCAACCTCGATGGCTTCCTGAAGCCTGCAGATCAAGTGGCTAACGATCTCACAGATCAGTATGAGATATCTCAGGCGGTCCAGGAATTTGCCTTTAAATGGCGCGGCTGGTCCATCCAGCAGGAATGGCACCGTAAGTTTATCGAAGATAAATATGGCAACACAGATGCCGGTTTGGGTGCTTTATCCGCTCCGGGTAGCAAGTATGACCTGACCGGTTTCTATGCTCAGACAGGCTATTTCTTCCACAACATTTGGAAATTTATTCCGGAAAAGATGGAGTTTGCGGGTCGTTACGCCTACGTCAAGGAGCCTAACGAAACAGAACTGTTTATCCATAATGAGCGCACGGAAGCGACCGCTGCTATAAACTATTTCTTTAGTGGTCACAACAACAAGCTGACATTGGACTACTCATATCTAACATTGGATGATGGGCTTGCTAATGTGAAAGAAAATGAAGACCGCGTGCGATTGCAGTGGGATGTGTCGTTCTAAAGCTGAGGCCATAAAGCAAAAAAAGCCCGCGTGATGCGGGCTTTTTTTTGGCCGCAGAAACAGACAGCGCTGCAGCGAAGTGCCAACTGGTATCTCCGCGGTAACACGACCAAGGTCGGCCTGGGTTAAGAAAAAGTAAAATACGGCGCCAATGTTGGCGATAACGGTGCCTTCGATGAGCAGAAGGTCCGCATTACGTCGCAGTTCTTTTCCTGAGAAGCGCCAGACTGTCTAAATAATTCTCGCGCCCCAGTTCTTTGCGAACAGGGGCACGAGATCGTTTTTAACGAAGCAGATGGTCAAGCTGACGGCTTCTTCGGCACAAATGCCTTCCAGTTTAGGCGTTGCTTATTCTTGAATTACCGTTGCACCTGAGTCGACGTCTGGCTTTGGCGTATCCTGGTTATTCTTGCTGCGACTCTCCAGTATTCGATCTACCGCAGCTCGCAAAGCATCAACTCTGTGCACGTAGCTGGCATCCACCGGCAGACCGTGAGTGGCATCGAGGCTATCGAGTGTTTGCCGAACTGAATCGCTCATCCCGGTTTCATAGATCAATTTGCCGGAACTAGTCGCATCAACGATGATTGTTTCCACCGCACGAGCGGCCGACACATCTATAAACGGCACTCTGGAAAAATCCAGTATCAGCGCCGCCGTCTTGCCTTTTCTGACACGCTCTCGCACCTGATGGCCGACGTCCGCAGCTGCCCCAAAACTGAGTGGGCCGCCAAAATCGAAGATCGTCACTTCATCTTTCTTGACCTTACTCAGCAATTCCTTCTCTTCAGCCGAAGTAGCAGCCAATTTCCCATCCTTGCCACCAAACTGTTCAAGCTGGTCATCTGCCATTTGCTTAACGAAGGCCAATGCAGCCAGAACTACGCCCAATGCAACGGCGGTGATCAGGTCGACGAAAACGGTCAGGCCGAGCACCAGGGCCATTAATGCCAAGTCCCAGCGCGGGCCCTTGTGGGATATCTTCAGGTAACCGAAGTCGATTATGTCGTAGCCTACTTTTATAAGTATCCCCGCTAAAACTGCATGTGGGATCTGAGCAGCCTGCGAGCCAAGGAGCAGCACTACAACGATCAGAATCATGGCATGCAGCATGCCTGAGATCTTGGTTTGGCCGCCGGTGCGAATATTTACCACGGTACGCATCGTGGCACCTGCTCCCGGTATTGCACCGAAAAACCCGGCTATCGTATTGCCAATACCCTGGCCTATAAGTTCCTTGTCTGAGTTGTGTCGGGTCCGCGTCATGTTGTCTGCGACCAGAGACGTCAGCAAGCTGTCTATTGCGCCGAGCAATGCGAGTAGCAAGGCGCCTTCAAGCACGATCATGATGGTCTCGCGAGAGAACGACGGCATAATAAAAGCGGGCAGTCCCGTTGGAATCGAGCCTAATAGCGGCGCGCCTGTAGCAACAAGGCTGATGAGAGTCCCGATCACCAAAGCAGCAAGCGGTGCCGGTACAAATTTGCCCAGCTGTTTGGGCCAAAAAAAGCACACAGCGAGGGCGACCAGTCCAATAAGCAAGGCAGAGTAGTTCGGGTCCATGACTGCACCCGGAATAGCACTCAAGCCCGCTATCGTGCCGCTTGCTTCAGGTTCATGCCCGAAAATTCTGGATACCTGCAGTGCGATAATGATGCAGCCTATGCCGCTCATGAATCCTGATACGACGGGATAGGGCACCAGTCTTATGTACTGGCCCAGTTTGAATACCCCAAACAATATTTGCAGGACACCTGCCAGCACAACCGCGGCAAAAACCAGTTCGGGTTGCCCCGATAGAGTTGCAAAAACACCGGCGAATACCACGACCATCGGGCCGGTCGGGCCTGAAACGTTGCTGCCTGTGCCGCCGAACAACGATGCAAAGAAGCCAACGATTATCGCGCCCCATATACCCGCTATAGGGCCGGCACCGGACGCCTCGCCAAATGCCAGTCCCAGCGGCAGGGCGATAATGCCGGCCGTCAGGCCGCCAAAGACATCACCGCGTAGATTTGAAAAATCAAAAAACTTCATGCTTGGCGCTCCGGTTGTTCTGTTTGGTTTAAGCTGCGCAGCTTTTTTCGCTGGCTAGTCTGGCGACAGCTTCTGCATAGCGCTCTTCGACAGGAATAAATTTCTGGCTGGCTTCGTCATGCGCGTGTACATCGCCGGTTTTAATGTCATATACCCAGCCATGCAGGGTTAAATCGCCCCTGGCCAGCCGAGTAGCAACACTTGGATGTGTTCTCAGATGCTGGAGCTGCAGCATGACATTATGTTCCAGAAGCTTTTTCATTTTTTCTTCGCTGCTGTCATCCGGTGCAATCTCGTTCACAATATCCACGGCCGCTTTCGAATAGCTAAGCCACTCTTTCACATGTGGCAATGAATCAAGGCCTTCAGGGTTCATGGCGCCCTTCATGGCTCCGCATTCTGTATGGCCACAAATTACAATGTGCGGTACCTGCAACGCGGCCACCGCAAACTCGATTGATGCGGTCATGCCGCCTGTATGGGTAGTGTGGGGCGGGACAATATTGCCGGCATTTCTGCAGATAAATAATTCTCCCGGTTCGGTCTGTGTAAGCATGGCCGTTTCGATACGCGAGTCGGAACAGGTAATGAACAAAGCCTCGGGCGACTGGCCTTTGCTAAGCTTCTCGAACAAGTCTTTCTTTTCTGGAAAAACGTCATTCTGGAAACGTATTGCACCTGTTGCAAAATGTGGCATTCGATGAGCTCCTGGGTTTTAGATAAGTGTTGCCAGCGTCTTCGTTAAACTGGCCGCTAGTCTGAATTTCGGGACCAAAGCTTGCGTGCTGCGCTGATGGCAGATGTGTCAACGCCATTTAAGCGGCCTTCGACAAATGCCAGGCCGGCAATGATCCAGTCTGCGATTTCGGGTTGGGTTAACCGGTAGTAGTGATGTCGACCATCACGGTGCTCTTCAACAATGCGATGGGCTTTCATCAGGCTGAGGTGTTGCGAAACTCTGGGGCCCGGAAGCTCCAGACATTCTGCCAGGGTCATCACATCTTTCTCTTCCATCCGCAACTCCGCAATTAACCTGATGCGGTCCGGGTGCGCGGTGATGCGAAATATTTCGGCCAGTTCCATGGCGGCTACCCGGCGGTCAGGCATGGTCTATCTCCCGGTTTGCTATCTCGCGCAGCCAGAACTAAGTGCACGTGGCGAAAAAATGTTAGTAAATTCATCGGTTCAAACGTTAATATATTAATATATGCGAACTATTGCAAGTAATGATTTTTCAAATATATGCATACCCGTCGGCAAGGAGCAAGAACTTAGACGTGTGCTTTACGCAGGTTGAACCGGTGAGTGTTTAAGCGCGCCCTTCAGGATGGGCAGGGCGCCTGGAGTAACTGGAGCATCTGGTCACCGTTCGTTTAAAGGTCAGGCGGCTATGCCCCAGCCGCGCTTTCCACCCGAACCGTAGCCCTTTGGCAGCCCGGCATCCGGCGTAAATCCATACATTTCTTCACCCGGCAGGGCCGCTATCACGATATCGCGGACCTTGAGTAGCTTGTCCAGATCAATGCCTGTCTTCAGGCCCATGGCATCCAGCATGAACACGAGGTCCTCGGTGACAATATTGCCACTCGCACCCGGTGCAGCCGGGCAGCCACCCAGGCCGCCGAGTGATGAATCCACGGTCGTGATGCCTTCTTCCAGCGCCGCCAGCGTGTTGGCCAGGCCCAGACCACGAGTGTTGTGCAGGTGCACACCCATGAGTTTGTCATGGCCAACCTCAGCCCGGATGAGCTTGATCAGGCGGCGCAGCTGGGCGGGGTTGGCATAGCCGGTGGTGTCCGACAGGCCGACTTCGTCGCAGCCTAATTCCATAAGTTTTACAGCAACTTCCACAACTTTCTTCTCGGATACTTCACCTTCAAGCGTGCACCCAAAGGCTGTGGACAGGCCGCCTTCAAAGTCCGGTCGCTGGTCCGCGGGCAGGGTCTGCAAAAATTCGGCGATTTTGCTGACTTCCTCGTAGACCTGTTCGTGCGTCTTATTCAGGTTGGCCTTGCTGTGCGTCTCGCTGACTGACAAGGGTATCGTGATCTTGTGGGCACCGGCCTTGATGGCATTTTCAGCACCCCTGAAGTTCGGGACGAGTGCTGCAACTGCCAGCCCGGGCAGGGTGCGGGCATACGCGACAATCTCAGCGGTATCAGCCAATTGTGGAAACAGTTTTGGTGGTACGAACGAACCGACCTCAATCTCGGGTACGCCGGCGTCTGCTTCTGCCCTGATCCAGGCTTTCTTGGCCTCGGTCGGCATGATGGCCTTGATACTTTGCAGCCCGTCACGCGGGCCCACTTCACTGACCAGTATGTCGATAGAACTCATGGTATTTCCTTCCTGTGTAGCCCGGTCAGCCTGCATAGTGATAGCCGGGGTGTTATATATTTTGCTGCTGGGCGATAATTCTCCGCCGCGTTTGAATTGGGGTCAGGCCCTAATTCAAATGCCTCGGCAGAAGATTCCGCCGCATATAGTGAATTAGGGTCAGACCCCAATTCAAATGCCGGCCACGAATTCTAACGGAAAAGACCATCTGGCGCGTATAGCGTCCGAAAAAGGAAGAATACACATGACGGACAAGCAGTCTTTGCCCCTGGCGGGCGTGCGGGTAATCGAGTTCACGCATATGGTTATGGGGCCAGCAGCTGGCCTGATGCTGGCCGACATGGGGGCCGACGTGATTAAGATTGAGCCCGTTGGCGGCGACGCTACCCGCCGCTTGCTGGGTTCGGGCTCGGGCTATTTTCCTATGTATAACCGCAACAAGCGCTCCTTCTGCGTAAACCTGAAATCGGAAGAGGGCAAGGCAGCGGTACTGAAGCTTATCGAGGGGGCCGATGTCCTGATCGAGAATTTCCGCCCCGGAACGATGGATCGCCTGGGTTTTGGTTATGACGATCTGAGTAAGCTCAATCCCGGACTGATCTACTGTTCGGAGAAAGGCTTCCTGGCCGGGCCGTATGAACATCGCACGGCGCTGGACGAGGTCGCGCAGATGATGGGTGGTCTGGCTTATATGACCGGTCCTCCGGGGCAGCCTCTGCGTGCAGGCGCTTCGGTAATCGACGTGACGGGCGGCATGTTTGGTGCCATCGGTGTGCTGGGTGCGCTCCATCAACGCAATGCCACGGGCAAGGGCCAGAAAGTGGTTGCATCGCTGTATGAAAGCACCGTGTTCCTCGTAGGCCAGCACATGGCGCAGAAAGCGGTGACGGGCAAGGCGGCTGCACCGATGCCGGCACGTGTATCCGCCTGGGCCATATACCAGGTATTCCAGACCAAGGATGAGCCGGTATTTGTAGGTGTGGTCAGTGACAAACAGTGGGGTTTGCTCTGCGAGTCCTTCGGTCTGGACGAGCTGGCCAACGATGAGTCACTTAAAACCAACAATGACCGGGTGCGTGCCAAAGAGCGTCTTGTGCCGATTATCCAGGACGTGTTCATGGGCTACAACAAAGCCGAGCTCATGGAGAAACTGGAAAAAACGGGCCTGCCGTTTGCGCCGATCGCGCGGCCCGAAGACCTGTTTGACGACCCACACCTGAATGCGAGTGAAGGGCTGGTGCCGTTTACGGTGACTGATGGTGAGTTCAAAGGCGAAACGGTCAGTTTGCCGGCGCTGCCGCTGGAAATGGATGGTCACCGCTTCGGTTTGCATCAGCCAGTGCCACATGCCGGTGAGCATACTGAAGAGGTGCTGGCTGCTGCGGGGTATTCGGCAGCGCAGATCCACGCGATGGTTGCGGCCGGTGATGTCAGTACGATGGAAAATCAGCCTGGTGAGTAAATGAAGGATTAAACCCCACACCAAACCAACAGTCGATTACTTCTGTTTGACTTTTGATGAGGGTCTGGCGACCGTGGGTGACTCAGCCAGCCATGTGCGTTCCCAATGGAATGTTTCGTTCTCGTCGAGCCTAAGGAATTGTTTCCGGACCGCGGAGGCTGTTTAGGCCATGTCGGGGAAGGCATAGAAAAACCGGCTATTAGTCGGTTTTTTTTGCGCCGCAGTCGGCCGGTAATGAACCACCGGCTAGAAAGAGATATTGAAATCGATCCGCAAGCGGTTACCGTCTTCTTTCGCTATGTCATCAAAATTCAGTAGCTCTATTGCCTCAACGAGATACAAACGTGTAACTATATCCATGTTGTCGGTAAAGCCATATGCGAGACGAAATTCGCTGCCCTTGAAGTTGGTGGCTCGTGTCTGGCTTACGTTGCCCCAACGCAACCAGTCGTCTTGTGCATACGAGCTACTGACCGCTAACGCTTCCATATAGGCGTAGAAATAGCCGAACAACCATTTGCCTGGAGCGGTTGAGCCGTATTTTGCAAACACTACCGCGTAGTCCACATCATCCTGATGGAACTCGCTAAAACTGTTGATGGGCTCATTTGCGTAGTCCTCTATATTTCGCCCCAAATCTATACCCACCTTAAGAGGCCGACGATAAGCGGCGGTGCGATACTGAAGTTGCATCATCACCGTTTGATAGTCGCGAATGTTGTTCTCTGTGAGTAGCAGTTCTGCGCCGGCCACATTGTCCGGATCGGCGTCGATACCGAAATAGATTAGCGCGCCCGTGAAACCGTGTTGCTCGCCATTCCAGTCATATACGACCTCGCCGGTTAGCCCCTGTCCGGAGGTATTGCGCATGCCAGCGGGTAGCGAAGCAAGGCCACCCTTCCAGGTTAGTGTTCCTGGGCCAAGTCCGTGGGCATAGTTCAGTCCCATGCCGATTGCAGTTATATCGTCAGTTGCTTCCAGGTCATCTTGCTTCCACAGATTAAGCCGATTACGGCCAAACCAGCCGCTCCAGCCGCCTGCTTCGAACTGTGCATACCAGAGATCGAAATTTAAATCGGTGGGGCCGGTGGGGTTGCCCTCGAAATCGTAGAGCGTGATGTGCGGTGACTGCTGCGAGTTGTCGTTACCGGTACGAACACCAACGACGGCATTCCAGTACTTGTTGACCTGTGCATTGACCCTGATGCGCGCACGAGCCCGAACGCGCAGACGATCTTCTCGTTCGGTGCCGTCACCACGGAGTGAGTCCCAATCATCTTCCAGACGTAGCCGAAAATCGCCCGCCAGTTCAAGCTTGCGCTCGCCATCGTCCAGCAGTGTGAATGCTGCTTGCGCGGGCAGGCACGGCAATAGCAGGCCAGCCAGAATAGCCGCGATTTTTGCAGCAGTCAGAGTTAGTCGTTCAGTATACAAAGTTGGCCCTCAGTCAGATGGCCTGCAAGACCATTTCGAGCAATACGCAGGGGGCGCGCATCCGCTTCCGCCGCGGCAAGCGCGCTAAAACAAAGATAGTGGGTATTCTAAGCAATCGCTTTTTAATAGGTTGCTGGGCCCACGTCAATTAAGTATTTACCGTTATGGCCCTGTTGCTGATGAAGCCAGCACGACAGTGGGCTCAACTGCGTTGCGCTATCTGTACGAGCAACGTGCCAAAGTTAACTTAAGTTACGTGGCTTTAAGCTTACGCAAAGCGCTATGGGCAGAGCTCATGGAGAAACTGGGGGAAACCGGCCTGCCGTTTGCTCCCACCGTACGGCCCGAAGATCTGTTTGACGATCCGCACTTGCAGGCGAGTGAAGGGCGGGTGCCGTTGCCAGTGACTGATGGTGAGCTCAAAGGCGAAACGGTCAGTTTGCCGGCGCTGCGGCTGGAAATGTATGGCCATCGCTTCGGGCTGCATCAGCCTGTGCCGCATGCGGGTGAGCACATGCGCTAAGTGCTGTCGGACGCCGGTTACCCCGGCGCACGGGGGAATCGCTGGTGACGGACATGTTTAGCCAGCAGCGTTATCAATGTATAGAATGCGTTACTTCAGGCTGCAGATAAGCCACCAGGAACTGCATATGGATGACCCGCGCCCCGTTGGGGCTACCAGCGAAAACTTCAATAAGGCCGGCATCGGCACGATTGCTCAGCCACCTGTGGCTGGAGCAACCGACATCGGTGCCGCACCCGCAGTGCCGGGTTACCTTCAGGACATTTACCACTGGGCATACCTTAACCCGCGCAATGCCTGGTTTCTCGATCGGGAGATAATCGTCAAGGCCATACTG
>Ga0316194_10000541_pt1 | contig 24500 bp, 25 predicted proteins | sample CroRivsedime1_MG_FD_204936 | JGI IMG/M metagenome (GOLD analysis project Ga0316194, IMG submission 204936) | Coastal sediment microbial communities from Maine, United States - Cross River sediment 1 | ecosystem: Environmental > Aquatic > Marine > Coastal > Sediment | place: USA: Maine...
CTGCTGGTTAGAATCGGAAATCAATGCAACATGCGGATACATAGGGTCGCGCGGATTCTGGAGACAAACTACACCCATGCAGCCATTATCGAATTCGATCCAGGTGCCCGTGGGGAATACGCCAATAGCGCAAATAAATTTGTCGACTAATTCCGCATCAAATTTTTGACCACGCTCGTCATTCAATTCGCCTAACGCATCGTGACCATTTACACCATCAGAATAGTAGCGACTCAAACTCAATGCATCAAAGCTATCAACGATGCCCGCTATTTGAGCATACAAAGAGATTTCATTTCCTCTTAGACCCGCCGGATAACCACTGCCATCAATACGCTCATGGTGGGAACGAACCATCTCAACCGTATCTGCCGACAATCCGTGCATCGTTCCAAGAATGCGAAGCCCTTCATCAACATGCCGACGCACAAATATTTGCTCGGCCTCGGTAAGTTCACCGGCTTTGGCGAGAATCGTAACCGGAACAGTAATCTTCCCGATATCCAGCAACAATGCGCCAAGCACCAAATCATGCAGCGCACGTGGTTTGAAACCTAAAAATCGGCCCAGGGTTAGCGCCAGCACAGCGCTGCCCACCGATCGACGACTAAAGTAGCGCATACGCCTGTTTGTGGCCAATGCCCATAACAGTGCGTTAGGGCACCGGTCGAAGTTTGCGATCAACTCGGCAACAACCAGCTTAAGCGTATCGAGGTCGACGGGCTCCTTTTTCCTGGCAGCGCGCACGGTTTCAGCGACCGCATCAGATGCAAGGTCGAGCAACTTGTTTGCTCGTGTGATTGCACCACGAGCCGCGACCCTGTCAACCGCTGCGGCAGGATCAAAAACCTGATTATCATCGACAGATTTTTTGGTAGAATTTTTCGCACCTAACCGACCGCCACCCGTTAAATGCAGCGCAGTTTTGATAGCACGATCGTTCGCCGATAATTGTTTTTCTTGTTGGCCCATCGGTCCCTCCTGATGTCAGTAAATATTACTCGATTGATGGCTTCGCGAACATCATTGAATAATTAAATTATCTGCTGGCAAGGATTATTTTAGCAAAAGATTGCACTTTTTTGATCCGGCTCAACGACAGTCTTTATTGTAAAACCCAGCAATATCAACATTCTCAGGCAGAGCCAACAATCCCTCGGGAGCCCCCGTGAGAACACCATCCGGACATAAAAAAGGGCGCCATAAAGGCGCCCTGCAAAATTGCTGAACTGCATTATGTTCAGCCTTTCACCGTAACTGCGCGATCAATTGGGAAGAAAAATTGCGCGGCCCGGTTAAAACGCTTCTGTTAGGCCCCATACTTCGAGTTCACGCATACGCCAACCAGGCGAGGGTCGGGTAGAAATGCCATAACTGATTCATCGCGAAGCTCGCCACCGATGCTGCCACCGCTGAAACCCTGACAGCTTTGCCCCCAGGTGACCGTGTCTTCATCAAGCAAGTATCTGGCAAACAGAAACACGAACCAGGCGTCCGCCTGCAAACCAAGTTGCGCGTCAACACGTCAATTGGCATCGACAACGGCTGTCGTTAAACGGTCATAGACCGCACATTCGCTTTGATACTGACCAGCAGCATGCACAAACCACTCCAGGCCGCCGCTGCCAATCGGCACTCTAAAATCACCGACCAGTGTCAGTGCATCTTCAGGGATACCCGCGATGGAGCCACCAGAACAATCGCCTGCCAAATTGCCCCAATAAAAAAGGGACCGGCTTTGCCGGTCCCTTTCGAGGTTTGATGAGATGCCACATCTCATCACTGGCCTGATCTACTTTGGGGGGAGTTGCAGAAACAGGCCTATGGGGTTAAATCACGTCCGCGTGATTAATTACCACCAAATCTGTAGCTGGCACGCATACCTACGATTCTTGGTGTGGGGAGGAATGCAAACGCTGTGTCATCTCGGGGGCCACCGAAACTTCCGTAGTTACCATCACGGAAATCACTTTGGCCAGCCTGAGCCCAACTGACCTGGTCGTTATCCAGAAGGTTGGTCGCAAAAATCATTGCGCTCCAGGCATCAGTCTGCAGACCAATTTGCGCGTCCACGAGAGTGAGGGAGTCAACTTCAGGCGTAACCACCTGATCTCTCAATGTACGTTCGCCTGTGTAGGTAACAACACCGTTCATGAACAAGTCCATGCCCGTGCCACCCAGTGGCTGAACATAGTCAGCCAGGAAGCTCAGCGCATGCTTGGGAATGCCTGCGATCTCTGCACCGGAACAATCGCCGTTAAGATTCCCGCAAATAGCCTGATCTTTCGCTGTTGGCACACCATCCTCACGGATATCCCGATAATCAAAATCGGTCCATTCGGTATCCGTATAGGCATAACCCAAACCAAAGCTCAACGCATCAGTCGCTACCCATTGCAATTCAACTTCTAAACCCTGGGTCTCGGCCTCGCCTGCGTTAGAAACACCGGAAGCCGGGAAACTTGCAGGGTTAAGCGGATCAAAGACAGTAATACCAACCTGCCTGTTCTTATACTCGTTAAAGAACAACGCACCATTAGCCCGCAAGGTACTGCCAAACCAGGTTGTCTTGCTACCAAGCTCCCAGGCGATAAGCTCTTCGGGCTCAAGCTCCGATAATTCAGGCCGTGCCCACTGAGCCGTGCCGTAGCCACCTGGCTTGGAGCCACGAGCGACTGAAAAGTACGTCATCACATCATCGCTAAACTTGTAGTCCAGCGCCAAGCGGGGGTTAAATTCGCGAGTCGACGTCTCAGCTGACGTAGGCTGAACGACGGTCAAACCAAAAAACGACTGATCTACCCGACTGAACAGAGTGTTTGTTCCAGCCTCTATGGTGTCTTTAATAAATCTCGCTTCAAATGTCGCTCCAAAATTATCCGTGACATCGTATGAAATAAGACCAAAAACAGAATAGCTTTCTGTATCGCGACTAGTCAGTTTCGCTGGCGTTCCATAGGCTATGGATTCGGCTGCAGAACACGCATACGTGATGAAGGGGGGGATAGTAGGATCAGCCCCACAAAACGGGTCAAAAGAAGCGTCAAAGTCCGCAGAATTAAAATAATTCAGCGAACTATCTGAATTATCAACCTGTTCATTATAATACTGCGCGCCGACCAACCAGCGCCCGCGATCCCAGCTATTAGACTCAAGAATCAACTCCTGATTAAATGTTGACGTCTCATTGTCAATGAAAAACTCATTAGCGATAGACGAATTACGCGGGAACCCAACAAAGGGTATCCAGGTCGAGTTCGGGCTGCCTGCACCGTTCTGATAATCGACATCATCATTAATGCTCGAATCGATGTCCAGGTAACTCGTGTTGGATCGCAGAGTTACGCCACCAATGTCCCATCCAATATTCAGAATAGCCAGAACCTTCTCATCTTCACTGCCCGAAAATGGCGCACCCAGTGCATCCGAATTCGACAAATTGATATCCGACTCATTCACACTGCCAATCGTTCCCAGCCAGTTGCCATAGCCATTTGACGGCACCTGAGTTGGATCAGACGGATCGGTCACGTTAGGAATAATATTACCTGCGTCATCCCAGAACGTATTGGCATTGCCTGGCTTAACGACAGCACGTGGGTCAGAAGAATTATCTTCATAGGCAATGGATGCGTCGAAGTTCAGGTTATCGGTCGGCGCCCATACAGCAGCCAGGCGCAGCCCTTTGTCATCGTAACCATTCAAATTCTGCCCATTCAGCGGATTGGTATAAAAACCATCTGACTGATAGGACGCGGCGGTTAGCCCCATGGCAAAGACGCCAGGAACAATCGCAACGGACCCGGTAGCCTTCGCGCTAAAAGTAGCATCGGTTCCGTAGTCACCGGAAACTTTGAGCTCAGAATCATCAAGACTGGGTTTTTTGGTGATGTAGTTGATCGCACCCGCAAATGCACTTCGACCATAGAGTGCTGACTGGGGGCCCTTAACTATTTCTACGCGTTCCAGATCAAGCAACCGAGTGTTCAGCGATGAACTGCCGCCACCTACCGTAATGCTTTCCCCAGAGACATCAACTCCGTCGACCAGCATCGCAACACTGGCACGGCCGCGACTGCTGTTAACACCACGGATACTGATACGCGTGTCATTGGATGTAAAACTCTGATCGAACTGCACACCTGGGGCAAGCTTTATAATATCTGCCGTTGTGCTGATATTCTGCTTTTCAATAAAATCAGAACCCACAGAAAAAACTGCAACAGGGATATCCTGAGCATTTTCCTCACTGCGCCGTGCGGTCACGGTTACTTCTTCAAGCTGCTGACTCCAGCCGGTATTCGGCAGTAACGCCGCGGGGGCGGCAATCAGTATGGCGGGCATCAATGCTGCCAAAAGCTGCTGTCTGTTAATGACTTTGATCTTCATTTCAATCTCCACGGGGGCGCCGGAATCCTTCAGGCGTTAACTGCAAAAGAAAAATATGTTGTTCAGGCGACGGCTGGCTCAGCTCTATCTTCAGACTTGCCAGTACTGGCGCCGGAATTCGTGCGGTACATCGCGATAATTCCGAAGATATAGACCGCCAGAACCAATCCCATCAGCACCGGGTACTCTTTGGGTTTAATCCATATCTCCGGATACAGGCCCCAGCGCGCGAAGGCCTCAACGGGCAACCAGGCGATATTGGCCGTCGGAATTGCATAACGGAACGTGGGCCCAAGCCCGCGAATCTTGAACAGCTTTGTAATGAGGTAAATAGCCCAAACGACGAAGCCAACCGTAAGTGCCATTGCGGTAATCGAGTCGTACCGAATTCCCCGCGGGTCATTGATATAGATTGCGAACAGGTAAATGGTCCAGATCAGAAAGACCGTTTCGATGGCGGTGTTGCGGGCATGCTGACGCTTAAAACCCGGCGTCATTTTTTCCGGCGGTTTTAGCTTGAAATTGCGGTGGAACCACATGAACATGCGGCAGCGCGTGTCTTTATTGGCGCCGAAGAAAATCAGTATGGCCACAACCAGCAACGTAGTGGCCTGAATCATCAGCAGTTCACCTGACAGGATCATCATCCCGTTGTCCAGAACCGGCTGTATATCCAGAGAATGAGCCGTATAAAGCCAGGTCCACTCGAACCATCCGCACCAGATCAGGCTGCCACCCAGCCAGCCCAGCAGCGTGGCCTGGTTTTCAGGACGACTCATGCCGATCCAGACCAGCGCAAAACCAGCCAGACCGAGCGCCAGGGAAACGACAGTATCAGCAGCACCCATAGCAAAGGTCGCCTGCTGCAGAACCACCAGCGAATGCCCCAGCGCAAGGCTGCTCCAGACCATTATCAGGCTGAAGATACCGGCAAGCGGCTGTTCGCCAATACGTTTAACAAACGTCTCCATCTTTTATCGCCCCCCCAGACATTCATCTGGACTAAATCTAATAAGCTGCGTGCTTCTCATCGCATCCATGCGGGTAAAGCAGGATTGATGAAGGGCAAACTTAAAGGGCCTGAGATGGACACGCGACAGGAAATTCCCCTAATCCCCTGAAAATGCCTAGAATAGGATTCGTGCAGCACGAAATTGCACCACCGCAGCACCGACACGGATAGCGAAAAAGGCTGTTGCGCTCAACTTCGACCTATTGATTTGACAAAGTTACGCATGCAAATCGTATGACCGAAAAAAGCACTACTTTGACAGTCGGCACAGCCCCGCCAAACGCGGGTGGCTGGCTTAAGCACCTGAGTTGGCGCCATCTGGCCTATTACATCGGTGTACCCATAGTGGTGGCAGTCTACGCCGGCCTCAATAACTGGGAAATGCAGAATATAGTCGGGTTCCCAGCGAGCATCCTGTTTTACGTCGCCCATGCGCTGCCCCCGTGGTGGCTAACTTGCGCATCAACCTCGCTTCTAAAACTGGCGCTCGCACGCTGGAAACCACCCTGGCTATTGCTTTTATTACTGGGCCATTTGGTCGGCTGTTTGCTGGTGTTGCCCTACTCCAACTGGCTGACCGGAGCGTACGAGCTCCGCTGGCCAGCACTTGAGATGGGCGGCGAATTCGCCCCCATGTTTTCGAATGAATTCTGGATGTACCTGTTACGCGCGGGCGTAATCTGGATAGGGATCAATTTTATTTTTGATCGTTTTGTGGGCCTGCCGCTCTATCGCTACAGTATTCCAAGAGGTTACGAAAACTCCGGCAATGGGACGGCAACTAAACATGATGATGGCTGGAACGGCAAGCCACCTGGCTTTGTTGAACGGCTTCCGGCCCAACTGGCCCCCAACGAAGTATTGGCCATCAAAGCTGAACAGCACTATATCCGTGTATATAGCCCAGACAAGGAATACATGATTTTGTATCGTTTCAGCGATGCCGTTCGCGAACTGGACGACATGTTGGGACAGCAGGTGCATCGCTCCTATTGGGTCAATACCAGCGCGATCGAAAGCGTACACGCGAAGGCCAAAGATTTTCAGATCCGCATCAGCAGCGGCGCTGATATTCCTGTCAGCACACCCTACCAGGGCATGATCAGGGAACTGGCGCGTAGTGCGCGTATAGCGTTACGCGGTTGAAACAGCGCTCTCGAGACACCCGCAGCGGCGCATAATTGCCAGATCACATCACGGGCGCAGCAAAGCGAGTACATACTGGCCGATTCTGCAAGTCAGGATTGTGCACGCTGCGGATCAGGCCTTCGCAGCAAACCGCGCACCCGCGCCTGCCGCAAGAATAACAGCGGTCTTCATACCGCAAAGCACTTCTGCAGGGCGACTTCCAGGCGACGCAGATCGTCATTGTTGATATCGCCCATGTGCGCTATCTGAAACATCTCCTTGTTGAACTGCCCATGACCGGCATAGACCACGAAACCTTCATGCTTCAAAGACGCGTGCACATCGGAGTAACTCACCCCTTCAGGCAGCAGCCATGACCAGAGTACGCATGAATATTCCTGCGGCGGCAGCATGGTTTCCAGCCCCATGCTCTTCAGTGCCACTGCGATGTAGCCGGCCCGCCGCCTGTAAATAGAGCGGCGCTGTTCCCACCCACCCTCATCTTCAAGTTCATCCAGAGCCTCGCGCAAAGCGAATGCCGACTGCACAGCCTGGGTGAACGGGGAAAAACCTACGCCGTGTTGCCCCTGGTAATAGGTAGCCAGATCCAGATAAACACTACCCGCCGGAACGAGTTCTTCTTTCCAGACATCCTTACGCGCCAGAACAAATGAAATACCGGGCACAGCATGCAAGCATTTGTTCGCAGTGGCCGCCAGCGCCGCGATATTCAACTCATCCGCGTTAATCGCTTCCGCCCCAAAACTGCTGACACAATCCAGCAGCAAGCGAACACCATGTTCACCACACAGTTCGCTCAACTTACTCAAATCATTCAGTCGACCCGTTGTGGTTTCATGATGAACCACTGCGAGGTGGGTGATTTCGGTGCGCATATCGAGTTCATTTCGAACCCGATCCAGATCTATAGCCTCGCCCCAGGGTGACTGCACCACGTAGTGTGGTCGATTGTGCGCAGCAAGCATTTCTGCCATCCGCTCACCATAGACACCGTTAGTTACGGCCAGTGTGCTGGACGCCTGCGGCGCAAAACTCGCCAGCATCGCCTCGACTGCCGCCGTTCCAGAACCAGTCAGCATCACGGAATCATACTTGCCCGCCATCTCCCTGTAGACGCGCACCAGGCGACCATTGATATCACGCGTCAGATCAGCAAATTCCGGTTCGCGATGACACCAGTCGCCGCGCGCCAGCGAGTTCCGCACCCGGTCACTCAGTGTAACTGGACCAGGGGTAAGCAGGATCGTTCTGTCTTTAGCTGTCATTACTATCTCGCACACCATAATGGGCTGGCATACACAAACCGCCCGCCCAGAGAGCCTTGAAACCCGCTTCCTGGGGAATACGGGCGCTGATGCCATTGTGCGCCTCGCACAGAAACTCGAGTTCCGGGATGTTGAGCAAGCGCCTGAACCGGGTCACACGCCTGATAGGGAATTGATCGTCCAAAGATTATTTACCTGCCTGATTATTCACACTGAAGGATACTCGATTGTGACTGTTGCCGGAGCTTCGGCCGAAGCTAACATCCATTGCCTGTTTGCAAGAACAGATACCAGCAATAGCCTCTCTGCCACTTAAGAGCCCGCTCAATCGCATGTTGGGATCATTGCCGGACGATGAAAAGCTTAATTCCAAACAGCGGAAATTGGACAGGGCCTGCCCGGCCCAGTCGCCGTAGGAGTTTGCGCTGCCAGGCAACCCAGAAAATGCGCGGGTGACCGTGAATATCGCCGAACCGCGCACGAACAGCTACCAGCATATCGCCAACCAGACGCCAGATTCTGCACGGCACATGGCCTTGCTGATGCCCGCCGAAATACGCGATAAACCACGGTTGTCTCCGCCGCATGACGATGGTAAAACGTGCCGCGGTCAGGCATCAGAATGGCGAATCGCCACATTTGCCGACCCCACATTTTTGTCCGGACAGACGGATATTCTGGAACACGACTTAAACACTTAAGGGAAGATTCAATGAAAAAATTTATTCTAGTACTCGCCGGTTTGGCGATGAGCGGTGTAGCAATGGCAGGGGCTTCATCCTTTGCGGAATTTGCGCTGGTCACCGGTGGTGAGAACAACAGCCGAAATAGTACCGGCAAAGAAAACGGCTTTGAATTTGCCGGCGCCTGGGCTTTCAATGACAACTGGTACGTCGGTGGTATTGCTGGCGAATACGACCAGCGGGATGCACGTGAGTGGACGTACTTCGACATCAATGGCGGCTACGTTAAAAGCCTGAGCCCGAAAACGGACCTTACCCTTGAAGGTGGTTTCTGGTTCGGCGAAAACACACAAAGCGGCACGGAGAAACGTAAACCTAAAGTTCTCGAAGCTAAAGCTGGCATCAGCACGATGGTGGCTGACAATTTGAGTGCATTCGGAACACTGAGCCTGGTCGGCGGCGATACAGATAACCCCAACAACAATGGCGATATCAGCAACCTGGTCTACTCGCTGGGTGGCGCATACAGTTTCACCGAAACAATCTCACTAAATGTGAAACTGGTTAATGGTGTGAACGGCGTGAACGGTCAGGACGAAGTCCTGCGCATTGGTGGACGCTGGACCTTCTAAGACAAGCTAGAAAATTTTGCAGAAGTAATTGAAGCCGCAGATGAAAGTCTGCGGCTTTTTTATTGCTGACTCTCATCAAAACACCGCTGTTGCGCGAACAGTGGGCTTAACGGAACGGCTCTGACTGAACGCCCTCTGTTGCGTGTAGCGATTCTTCAACGAACTAATCTGTTGCTTGAACCGAATCTCGCTTGACCTGCTTGTGCCGCATTAGGACCGGTGTCTGACACCCGCTTACGTGGGGTGGGTAATTCAACCTAAATTAATAGAGTGTCAGACACCCTGTGCGCTCTGATCTTAGTTGTACGTGCCGGGTGCCGCTATTCCAACCCTCGGGAACTACCACGCATGGTTGGAGCGACTTTGGCCCGGGGGTATTGTACGCAGCGAATTAAGCGGACCGAAGGGAGCCATCGCGGAGTGCAATACCCCCGGGCCAAAGGTGCGTTGCCTACTGAACGCTATATGCGCAGATAGTTCAGCGGCCGAGAAAAAGTATACTTTTTCCGGCATTAATTCGGCTAAAGGTCTTTTCAGCCGCCATGCTGACGCCTGAAAAGACAGCCTCATTGAAGACCGAAGGGAGCCATCGCGGAGTGCAACACCCCCGGACCAAAGGCGCGTTGCCCACTGCACGACACCAAGTGAAGGCAAACCCTGCCGACGATCAATCCCGCGCGTTCTTAATATCCGGATCGTAAGCCTTTCCTTCGGCAATCGATTCCTGCAAACCAACCAGATCCATAATCTGGTCGAACTGATTCATGCGGTCCAACATGCCCGCCGTTGTACCCTTCGCCTTTAGCTCCTGCAGATATTCAGCAGCGGCAAAACTAACCACGCGCACCATCGCCCCCGGATAGATCACCAGACGAAAACCAAGCTCACCCAACTCATCGGCCGGAGTAAGCGGTGTCTTACCCCCCTCGACCATATTCACCAGCAAAGAAACCCGGCTGCCTAATTCACCTGCAACACGCTGCATTTGCTCCTGATCCCGCATAGCCTCAACGAACAACACGTCAGCGCCCGCATCGACATAGGCATGCGCCCTGTCCATAGCCGCCTCGATACCGTCTATGGCAATCGCATCAGTTCGCGCGACAATCAGGGTGTCACTGTCAGCACGGGCATCGAGTGCCGCCTTTATTTTACCCACCATCTCATCTGCACTGACCATGCTCTTGCCAGCAAGATGGCCACAGCGTTTCGGTGATGTCTGATCTTCCAGCTGTATGCCGCTCGCACCCATGCGCTCAAGGAGTTTCACAGAGCGACGCACGTTTAGTGCATTCCCGAAACCCGTATCAGCATCCACCACCAGCGGGATCTCCGTACGTTCGCGCATATTGGCAACGGTATCAGCCACTTCAGTTAGCGTGGTCAGCCCAAGATCCGGACGACCGATGCGGGTAAAAGAAATACTGGCACCGCTAACATAAGCGCAATCGAACCCGGCCTGCTCCACCATCAGCGCGGTCAATGCATCGTAAACACCTGGGGCGATGACAGCCTCCGGGCCCGCAAGCTTGTCACGCAATTTTTTTGCTGGACTCATAATTTCTTTTTTCATTATTTGGCTGCGTACTTCTCTTTTAACCAGGGCATCAGGCCACCGGCCTTAATCATATACATCAAATGTTCGGGTATGCCCTCGATAACGTACGTCTGACCGCCAGTTGCATTACGAATCACGCCTTCCACCGGGTTAACTTCCAGCAGTGCCCCCGCCCCGATCTCCTTCGCCTGCGGAAACACCAGCAAAGGAATACCAAAATTGATCGCGTTGCGGTAAAAGATACGGCTGAATGATTCGGCCAGGATGGCACCGACACCCAGATGAGCAAACGCCATCGGTGCTTGCTCGCGAGCGGAACCAAGGCCGAAATTATTGCCTGCAACCACGATATCGCCAGGCTTAACGTTCGGTGCGAATTCCGGGTCGACCGCTTCGAGGCAATGCGTCGCCATCACATCCATTGATTCTTTGAAATAACGACCGGGCGCCATCGTATCTGTGTTGATCTCGTCACCAAAGACCCAGGCACTGCCCGTAATGACCCTATTTGAACTAGTGTCAGACACCAATCTCTCCCGCAGAGCCGACAGGGTTGGCGACATTTTTTTGCGACTGTGGCCCGCAGGGACGCGGGCCCCAAGCCCACATGGACGTGGTTACGGCGGGTCTCAGAAAGATGTCGCCAACCCTGTCGGCTCTGCTACGGTCTGTATGCCGCATCGCCACGTGTTGCATGACGGCCCGAACAACCTGCATTAAGTGCGACAGCAGTGGGTCTGAAACCAATTTAAAACAGCCATTCAAAACAACAGCTCCCGCGGATCTGCAATCCGGCCCATCACAGCAGACGCCGCAACCGTGTAAGGCGAGCCCAGATAAACCTGTGACGAATCGGCACCCATCCGGCCCTGGAAGTTTCGGTTGGTCGAGGAGATACACACCTCGTCCTCCGCCAGCACACCCGCGCCGAGAGATGCGCAGGCACCGCAACCGGTCGGCAGCAAGGTTGCGCCCGCCGCCACGATAGTGGCCAGCGTGCCATCTTCGGCTGCAGCCGCCATCGTCTGTTTGGACGACGGTGCGACAAGCAACCGTGTCGCTCTGGATACCTTCCTGCCTTTCAATACTTCCGCGACCATGTGCAGGTCGCTGAGCTTCGCCCCGACACAAGCACCTATGTACGCCTGATCAATCTGCACCTCGCAGTAATCATCAGCCGGCCCACTATTCGATGGCTTGTGCGGAGCGGCGACCTGCGGCACCAGAGTATTCGCATCGAACTCGTGAGTTGCGAGGTAAGCTGCATCGCTGTCGCCACGCCATGCCAGCGCATCAGCCGCGGGCTCTTTACCGCCCGCGCGAATAGACGCTAACGTTATTTCATCCGGCTCGATAAGACCTGTTTCCGCGCCCAATTCAGCCGCCATGTTGGTCAGCACGACCCGTTCCAGCATCGGCATATCCGCAATCGTGCTGCCACCGAACTCAACGACGCGAAAGGCATTGTCCATGCCCAGTTCACGGCACAAATGCAGCGACATATCTTTGGCGACCACGCCTTTGGCAAACGCCCCGTCCCAGTTCACACGAATGGTCTCCGGCACCTGCATCCAGATTTCACCCGTCACGGCGACACCAGTCATCTCGATTGCACCGAAGCCGGCCATGTAGCAGCCAAATGCACCGCCGTGTGTGGAATGTGAATCGCCGCCGCAGGCAAACATACCTGGCTGCAACAAGCCCTGCTCCATCAGCACGACATGGCCGATACCTTCCATATCGAAGAAATTCTTAATACCAAACTCGACGGCGAACTCGCGCGTCAGCTTCAGGATAGCTGCCGACTGAGGGTCCACAGCCGGCACGAAGTGATCGGTCATCAACACGATCTTGTCGGGGTCCCAGACACCTACGCCCAGCTCCTTCAAACGCGGCCAGATGCGGCGCGGACCACCGGAATCAAGCAGCAGCGCCAGGTCGACATTACACGTAACAATCTCACCAGGCCGCACCGAATCCTTGCCGGCCGCACGGGCGATGATTTTCTGTACCAGTGTTTGACTCATTAACAACTCATCAGGGAATAGCGGCGACGGTTTCAATTTCTATCTGGGTACTGGGCAATACGAGTGAAGCGACGCCGACAAACACGCTGGCCGGCGGCATCCCGCCTTCCGGCGTCAGTCGCTTTAGCTCCGGCGCAATATCCAGCAGCATACGGGGATTGTAATCGACGACATTAATACGCAGGTAAACAATATTTTCCGGGCCGGCACCGATCGCTTCCAGCGCCAGCAAGATATTGTCCACCGCATTGGCCGCCTGCCCGCGCAAATCATCGCTACCTGGGCTCTTTTCATTCAGCTTGGTAGGGCCCTGCCCCGCCAGGTAGACCATCTTGCCATGATTTACGGTAACAACCTGCGTATAGCCAAACAACGCCGGGTCAACCATCGTCGCCGGATTGCTCCGGGTAATACTGAATTCTGAAGTTGCTTCAGTAACCGCTGGCGCCTGCGCTGCGCAAGCAGATAGCAGGACTAAACCCGACAACAATATAAACTGCAGCCCTAAATATTTTGCACCCAGCATAAGCATCCCCAATCAACGTCGCCCGCTATTCGAGCGACTCATAGTTAGACCACTCAAAACGCGGCGTGCAGATGCACAGGAAAACCAGATCCTGATCACCGGTGTTGGCTATGGCCTGAGTCACACCGGCTGGAATAACTACCACATCGCCGACGCCAACTTCCCGCTCATCCATACCTTCGATACTCACCCGACCAGCACCTTCGAGCACAATATAGCGTTCCGTGGTGCCCGCAACACGATGCCGCTTCGTCGTCACACCCGGCTCAACCCGAGCACGTGCGACAGAAACGGCCGGATCATCCGGGCCGTTAGACAATTCAAGGATATGACAGCGCTCGTCAGTGAAATACTCATCCGCGACGGTGGAGTGAAGAATGAACGGGTTACTGCTCATCGCGATACGCTTTGGGTGTCAAGAACGAGCGTTAATGAATTCACCGACCGTTACTCCTGTACTGGGTCGAGCTTGGTAATGACAAGTTGATACACCATGGCAAGGCTGGACACATCAACACCGAGCCACTCTGCCAGCTCCAGGACCGCAGCGATAACAGGACCCAGTTCGAGTGGACGCCCTGCCTCGTAATCCTGCAACATCGAAGTCTTGTGCTGACCCAGTTGCCGGGTCGCCTCCAGCAGCTTGACCGGCGCTAGCGGAACTTCGATACCGAGCGCACGTGCAACGCCGATAACTTCTGCCATGATGCTCGCAAGCAACCGGTAAGTCGCCTCATCATCCAGCATGGCACCCAGCGTTTTACCTGTAATAACACTCACGGGATTGAACGCCGCATTCGCGACCAGCTTGGTCCAGATGTCGGTGCGTATCTCCTCCGCCACAGACGTATCAAACCCTGCAGACTGCAATGCCTCCGCCATCGCGGCTAGCCGGGCACTTGAACGTCCATTCGGTTCGCCAATCGTGAAGCGATCACCAAACACGTGCCGCACTACCCCCGGAGATTCCAGCGCTGCGGCCGGATAAACCACGCAGCCCACGGCGCGCTCAGGCCCAATCGCGTGCCACAACTTTTTTTCAGGGTCCACACTCAGTAGCTCAGGACAACCAAGGTCGTCGCTTAGCCCATAGAAATACCACCAGGGAATGCCGTTGTACGCGGTGACGACAACCGTATCCGGGCCAAGTAAAGGAGCAATCGCAGCCGCGATTGCCGGGACCGCGTGAGACTTCATGGTCAGGAACACCACATCCTGCTCACCCAGTGCAGCAGGATCATCGCTGGCGTGGACCACTTCGGTCAGAGACTCACCACCGTCGGCTGACAACAGGGTCAGGCCATTGGCTTGTATCGCCTCGAGATGGGGGCCGCGCGCAATCACGCTGGTTTGCGCACCGCTGCCCGCCAGCCGCACCGCAAGCAAACTGCCAATCGCACCACAACCGTATACGCAAACCTTCATTCAGGTACCCGCCTGATCACGACCAATACCCTGTTCACTTTGCCCAGAATTCAAGCAGACGCGGCGACAACAGACGATCAGATCAAGCCTTTAAGCTTCTCGGCAATACTGTCCACTTCTTCAGGCGTGGGCATGCTGACTTCCTGATACGAATCAAAACGCTCAGGCACTTTCATGGTGGCATCAATGCCGAGCTGCGAACCGACCACCGGGAATCCGTGAGGCCCCTTAGGCGCGGATGGGTCGAGCACAAAAGCCTGGGCAGATTCATTAATAATCGTATCGGTCGCAGGTTGAACGCGCGTGGCAACGGCCCACTCGATTGAATCCATGTCATAGGGGTCGACATCCGGACCAACGACGTAAACAATCTTTGCCGTGCGCCCCCAACGGCCCGCCGAACCCCAGACGGCGTGCAGGACGTATTTACCGAACTCGGCATGCGGCTTGCGCGCCCCATCGACATTCAGCTGCACGATGTAAGTCATATTCGGTGTAACTACAACGTCCTGCACTTCAGGGATTTTGCGTTGCAGGTCACTCAGCACTTCCGTTTCCACGGGCAGCAAAGCCTGGTAGTTGTGATCGAACGGCGGAATCATCTCCATCGTTGCGTACCACAACGGTTTCTTGCGATGAGTAATCGCGGTTACCTTGAAGCGCGGGAACACCTGGTAGGCATCGTAATACCCGACCGGGTTGGAATGATTGCCAATCTCAGTCGTCGAATCCGGAATGAATACGCCTTCAATAACAAATTCAGCGGTGGCCGGCACTTGCAGATCAACCGTCTCGCACTGCACCAACTCAACGGCCTCACCGCGCAGTCCGCCGGCAAACTGAAATTCATCCTGACCGAACGGCACGCCCGTCGCTGCAGCCAGATGGATGGCCGGATCGCACTGGCAGGCAAATGCGACTTCCAATGGTTTACCCATCGCTGTGGCTTTGGCTATATGCAATCCAATGTGACTCATGGGCGGATTCCAGAACGCAAACACAGACAATTCTTTCTTCTGCTGCTCTTCCGGGTACTCCTCGCCCTTAGGATGAACGGCCTTCCACAATTGCGTCAAACGGTAGCAACCGACATTGCGATCGCCGTTTTCAGGGTCATGGGTAATACCCACGGCACCCGTAATATAAGAAGCCGCTTCCTTGCCAAACCAGACATGCGGCAAATCTTTATCCAGGGAAATATCTTCTTCCTTGATAATGACTTCCTTGCACGGCGCCTTAGCCTTGTCGACGATGACAGGGTCAATCCAGCTGGAGACATCGCCAAGCACCTTGGCATGCTTCTTCTTGCTGTCCAGAGGATCTTTACAATCGATCATCATGGCGGTGCGTTCGCGCGTACCGAAAGGATTGAAAATGACCGGAATCTCGGGGGTGTTGTAACCCTCCAGATTGTTGAGCATCAGCGCAGGCCCATCGTTCTGGCACAGCAAACGCATTAATGCCTGCAGTTCGTTATCGCCGTGGGCGGCCTTGATTGGCACATCACAGTCTTTTAGCTGGCCATCTTTCTGCAAAACGTCCAGAAACTCGCGCATATCCTTGTAGGGCATTGGGTCGAACTCCAAAAATAGTCTGATACTTATATATACGATTTTATGCTGTGCCGGGCTTTGCACCCCGCGGCGCAAACCATACCACGCCTGCCCCAGCCCGCAACAGGCGCGCACAGCTTGCGGCCACCCCCGGGTCTGCTAACATTCCACGCCCCGAATCGGTGACCTGGTTTCGCCCGACCGCAAAATGCCGGTCGCAGCGGCAGCAGGGCCAAATGACTCCGCGCATACGTTTGCCTGAGTTAGCCATCTGGCAGTCGATCTGAATTTACATAGAAACCCTTATATATAGTCGGGCGACAACTGGGCATCATGCGGTGCTACCTGACTTCACACTGTTATAGAGCAAGGAATCAACCTGATGAGTAACGACGAACGCAAAGTTGCGATAGTGACAGGATCAGCCACGGGCGTGGGTGCTGCAACCGCCATCATGCTGGCAGAACGCAATTGCAATGTGGTGATCAACTACACGCGCAGCGAAGATGATGCCGAAGAAACGGCCGCAACCTGCCGCTCGAAGGGTGTTGAAGCCATCACCTTTCAGGCCGACGTATCCGAAGATGACGATTGCCGCGCAATGGTCCAGGCAGCCATTGATGAATGGGGCCGCATCGATTACCTGGTTAATAACGCAGCACGTACCAAGTTCAACCCTTTCCCCCAGATGGACGGTGTGAACAAGCAGGACTTCCTGGATATCTACGCCGTCAATGTCGTAGGCCCATACCAGATGATTCGTGCCGTCGAACCGCATATGCGCAAAAATGGCGGAGCGATTGTTAATGACTCATCTATCGGTGGGGTAACCGGTATCGCTTCATCAATCCCCTACGCTGCATCAAAAGCGGCGCTAAACCTGATGACCAAGTCACTGGCACACGTACTTGGGCCGGAGATTCGCATAAACACCGTCGTACCCGGCATGATCCAGACCCGCTGGCTCAAAGGCGGACTCGGCGATGAGGACTACGAAAAAATGCTGGCCGTTACCGCAGAAGGCTTACCGTTGAAAAGAGTGGCTACCGCTGAAGAAGTGGCGGAAGTACTCGTATGGTTCCTGTTCGGCGCCAGCGTGGTCACCGGCGAAACACTTATCGTCGATAGCGGCCTGCACCTGGGACCGTTCCCACCGTATGCGAGTGGCGAGGGAATGTAGTAACGCGAAGCTTTCAGGCGTCGGCGCAGCCACGCCTGAAAGATCTCCTCGAAATTTTCATCGGAGAACCGAAGGTTTTCCGCTGTCGAAACGACACAAGTTGAGTTAAATTTTTTGGGCACCGCAGAAAAAGTCAAAGACATAAAATCCCGCCTTAGTGTCCCTGCCTTCGCAGCACCTATGTTCCTTATCTCCGGGCCGGACCTGGTCATCGAAGCCTGCAAGGCTGGCGTTATCGGCGCGTTCCCAACCCTAAACGCCCGCCCTGTTGAGGTTCTGGAACAATGGTTCCAGCGCATTAAGAAAGAACTCGCCGCCGCCGAACTGGAAAACCCGGGAAAAATAGCGCCCTGGGCGGCCAATCTCATCGTCCATCGCAGTAACAAACGCTACGGACCCGATCTGGAACTGATCCTCAAGTACCAGCCCGACATTGTGATCACCTCGCTCGGCAGCCCGGAAAAAGTGGCGGCTAAAGTGCACGAATACGGCGGACTGGTGTTCGCCGACGTTAACAGTGTTGAGTTTGCCCGCAAGGCTGCAGACCGGGGTGCCGATGGCCTTATTCTTATATGCGAAGGGGCCGGCGGACACACTGGCTTCATGTCGATGGCAGAATTTATCCCTGCCGTTAGAGCATTTTTCGACGGGCCTGTAATCGTGGGCGGTGCTATCAGCACCGGCGCGGATATTCGGCTCGCCACAGACCTCGGTGCCGACTTCGCTTACATGGGCACCCGCTTTATTGCTACCGATGAATGCCAGGCCAGTGACGAGTACAAACAAATGGTCGTGGACTCGAACGCAGATGACATCGTCCTTACCCCCTATTTCACCGGAATACCCGCACACTTTCTTTTGCCCAGCATCGTAAATGCTGGCATAGAACCAACCGCCCTGAAAAAAGCCAAGGGCGAGATCACCTTCAATGAAGAAGAAAGCGACAAGGCCGCATGGAAAGATATCTGGTCAGCCGGTAAGGGCGTGGCAACCATCCATGAAATTAAACCCGTTGCCGAACTGGTGGCCGATCTGCGCAGGGACTACGAACTGTAGCCGCCGATTGGGCGTATCGGTATCGGCGGGTGCCATCCCGAAAAACGGTTCGCCGGCCGGAGCCGAACCATGACCGATCTGGCAAATGCTCAAAGCAAGCAATCTGCTGATTAAAGGGGCTCATGCCCAGACCACCCTGCCTCGCTTCACCTGGGGGTCGGGCTTCACCCGGTTGCTGCGCAACCAGGCAAACACCAACCCCGACGTACTAGAAGCCACACACTCAAACATCGCTGGTTGACATTGCAGCCAGCCAGAGCTTCGGGCAAATCCGGCTGATGCTCTAGGCAATACTTTAAGAATCATTTTTGACACCAAGGGAATAAACAGGCCCTTTTTATACCCTACCGGGTATAGTATTATTGTTTATAGCAAATCAATCAGGAATACACAGACATGAGCAAACCTTCCAGCCACGCGGCATCGCGCGACAGCATGCTGAAACGCCTCGCCCGCGTAGAAGGACAGATACGCGGCGTACAGCGACTGATAAAGGAAGACACTGACTGCGAGAAGGTTGCCCAGCAAATGACAGCGGCACGCCGTGCGCTGGAGAAGGCTTATCATGAGATGGTGGGCTGTCTGATCGAGGACGAGATTTTTGATCAGAAAGCTAATGCGACCAGTACAGCAGAAGCCATGACCAACATCCGTTCAATAATGAATAAGTACAGTTAAGGACTATTTTTATGACCTGGGCAGTTGGCATTATTATCGGATTAGTACTCGGCCTTACGGGCGCGGGCGGTTCCGTATTTGCGGTGCCACTTCTGATCTGGGCTGTGGGTCTGCAACCCTCGCAGGCAATCGGCATTTCACTGGGTGCGGTTGCCGCCGGTGCATTATTCGGTGTTATGGCGCGACTACGCAGCGGCGAAATTCAGTGGTTACCCGCGATTGTTTACGCAAGCCTCGGCGCATTGGCCACACCATTGGGCACCTGGCTGAACCAACGCGTCGCTGAACAGTGGCTTATGGCGGGCTTTGGCACCCTGGTCCTTATCATTGCCATTCGCCTGTGGCTGCAGGCCCGTAAACACCCGGACGAAACGCGTGCCGTGCGTGGCAGCCTGCAGGCCGATGACGAAAACTCCGGTGCGGTCTGCCGCATGATTAACAACCAGCCGTTCAAAATCGGCCTGCCCTGCATCGCCGGCATGAGCGGCGGCGCGATACTGACGGGTATCCTTTCCGGCCTGTTTGGCGTTGGTGGCGGCTTCATTATCGTGCCGACACTACTGTTCTTAACGGGCATCAGTATCCGTCAGGCTGTTGCCACCTCGCTTGTCGTCATAAGCGCCGTTGGCATTAGTGGCTTCACCAGTTTCATGCTGGGGGGAGGCAACCCAGGCACCGACATATTGCTGCAGGTCGCAGGTGGCAGCATCATCGGCATGATCGTCGGCATCCTGTTAAGCCGCCGTATCAGCGGACCGATATTACAGAAGATTTTCGCGGTACTCATGCTGGTTACCGCGGGCGTAACGCTGGTTACGACATTTATATAAAGGAGGAGGACGAACCATGATATTCCGCCAACTATTTGAACGTGAGAGCTATACCTACACCTACCTGCTGGGCGACGAGCAGACGCGTGAGGCCGTGCTCATCGACCCCGTCGATACAGAACTCGACTTGTACTTGCGGCTGCTGCAGGAACTGGATCTGAAACTGGTATACGCACTTGATACGCACGTGCATGCCGATCACGTCACCGCACTGGGTCTGCTCCGCGAGAAAACCGGCTGCGCAACCATGGTTGGCTTCGAGGGTGAAGTTGACTGTGCATCCGAGGGCCTGGAAGACGGCAAGCTTATTCAGATTGGAGATATCGACCTCAACGTTATTTTCACGCCGGGTCATACTAATGACAGTTTTAGCTTCGTTGTCAGGGATGCAGCTAAGACGTATCTCTTTAGCGGCGATACGCTTTTCATTCGGGGTACCGGCCGAACGGATTTCCAGAACGGCGACCCGGCGATGCTCTATGACAGCCTGCATGAAAAACTGCTAACGCTACCCGACGACACACTTGTCTACCCTGGTCACGACTACAAAGGCTGGACGGTATCGACCATCGGCGAGGAAAAACGTACCAACCCGCGTCTGGAGCCGCCCACCAAAGAAGCCTTTATCGAGCTGATGAATAATCTGGATCTGCCTGACCCGAAAATGATGGACGTTGCGGTACCCGCTAACCGGGCCTGCGGCGTAAAGGCAGGTGCCGCGTGAACACACTGCTTGTTCCTGTTATCGGCGGCGTGCTAATTGGCCTGAGTTCACTGGCCATGCTCGCCCTGCTCGGCCGCATTACCGGCATCAGCGGCATTTTCGCTGGCGTGATTACCGCAGAGTCAGGCACCTGGCGGTGGGCTTTTATGGTGGGGCTTATAGGTGGGCCAGTCCTGTATCACCTGCTGACAAGCGCCAGCGCGCCGTTACCCAGCGAAGCCGGCTGGCCACTGACGGTTATCGCAGGGCTACTGGTCGGCTTCGGCACCCGCTATGCCGGTGGCTGCACGAGCGGCCATGGCGTATGCGGGATTGGCCGTCTGTCACAGCGCTCGATGGCAGCCACCGCGACCTTCATGGGTGCGGGGATGGTCACGGTCTACATTACGCGGCATTTACTGGGAGCAGGCTAATGATTACTAAAACAGTGATCCCCTTACTTTGCGGCCTGCTGTTCGGTGCCGGCCTCAGCATTTCCGGGATGACCGACACCCGCGTCGTGCTCGGCTTCCTGGACATCAGCGGCGCCTGGGACCCCTCGTTAATGCTGGTCATGGTCGGAGCGCTCGCCATAACCGTGCCCGGATTCTGGCTGGCGCAAAAAAGAACGCAGCCGATTCTCACGAGTGAATTCCATTTGCCCGCCAGCTGCAAAATCGAATCGAAGCCGCTGCTAGGCTCTGCAATCTTTGGTATCGGCTGGGGTCTATATGGCTATTGCCCGGGACCCGCGCTGGCATCACTGACAACTTTGAACTGGCAACCAATCCTTTTTGTAGCGGCAATGGCAGCGGGCGTTTATCTGGAAAAATGGGTACAGATGCTCAAACAACAAGAACCAAACCGACTGCCCGACAAGCAAGGATCAACTCCCTAGATCAGGCACAGCAATAAACGCGCTCCGCAATGAACAATCTGCGCTCTAAAGACTTGCAGCAAGCCCCTCCGCTACTAAGGTGCAAACTCCACCCGATAGCCAAAGCCCTGCGCGTTATCAATGACGCGGACCATATCCGGGGTGATCTTGTAGAAGTTTGCTGCTTTCAGGCGCTTTGCAATGGTCTCTTCGTGCTCGCCTTCAGGCGAGGCAAATAACGCATCAATCTGCGGGAATTTTTTGAAATACAAAGCCAGCGCTTTCGCACGCTCTACCCCGTCAACGATGCTCACTTCGCCGCGAATTTGCAGCCCGGCCACGTCGTTCCAGTTATCACAATCCGGATTAATCGTCGCAGCCACTTTATTGTTGGTCGTCATATCACGGCCATGCTGCGTACGATGATCAGACACAAAGTAGAGATTGAATTTGCTGTCGGCCGCGAAAAAAACCGTAGCAGCCCAGGGTGATTCATCGCTGCAGGTCGCTAGCGTCAACGTACTGACCGCAGTACAAAACTGCCGCGCCCGATCGCGTGCTGCTTTCTGATCCGTACTCATTGAGCAGCTTAACCTGTGCCTTTCTGCCTGGGCCGGGCGCCTGCCCAGCGCTTCACGATACTGTTATCCACGCCAAACAAATCCAGCACACGCCCAACGCTGTGATTAACAATATCGTTGATGGACTTGGGTTCGTTGTAAAAAGCGGGCATAGGCGGGGCCAGTTGCGCGCCAATCTGGGTGGCCTCATACATCAGCTGACAGTGGCCCGCATGCAGCGGCGTCTCCCGCGGCATCAGCACCAGTTTACGCTGCTCCTTCAGCACGACATCAGCCGCGCGCACTATCAGATTGTCCGCATATGAATGCACGATACCGGACATTGTTTTCATCGAACACGGCGCCACGACCATGCCGCCGGTCCTGAATGACCCGCTGGCAATCGTCGCGGCCAGATTCTGGTCACTATGCACCTCGTCGGCCAGCGCCTCGACGTCCTTCAAATCCCAATCGGTTTCGAGCGAAATGTTGAGTTTGCCGCCGTTACTGATCACCAGATGCGTCTCGACGTCCGGCTGATCTTTAAGAACCTCAAGCATGCGGATGCCATAAATGACGCCGCTTGCCCCCGATATCCCAACAATTAAACGCATGCCTGTTCCCAATCTGTAAAGTGATGGTGCCACTGCTATAGCGCACCTCGAATACCTACCTTGCTACAGAATTTGCTGCAGATGCAAGCAGCTTCAGCTCATCCGGAGTTTTTGTCCGGCAGATGCTTGCGCGCGCCCCGGTGCTGACCCGGCGTAGCCGGCTCAACGCCCTCTTTAAGCCGATAGTCCTGAATATCCCCGCCGGAATGGAAAAACAGTGGCTCATCGCTTTCTATCCCCTTCAACCGGTTTCTAAATCGGGCTGTTTCCGCTTGCATGGCCGATTCGCCAACAAAAGGAATACCGTAAGAAATAAAGGGCGGTAATACCGAGTACCCCAGCAGGGCCAGAATGCCAGCATGCATTGGCCACAATACTCGCTCCATGTCGCCATTGCGGCCATCGGGAAGAAACGCGGCTTCAGGAGCACTCAACGTAAATGACAACATCGCTCGCCTACCCGTAAACACGCCATTGTCCCAGGTGCGACCGAAATCGTAGGCGGCACCAAATGCAAACACGCGGTCTATCCAGCCTTTAAGTATGGCGGGCATCGAGAACCACCACATGGGGAACTGCAGCAATAAAAAATCAGCCGCCATTAACTTGTCGAGTTCAGCCTGTATGTCCGGCACAAATGCGTTCATCCCTGCAGCATGCATCTGCTCCATGCCAAGGTTAAACACATCTTCATTGCTGCGTGATGTGAAGTCGGCGGGGCCCGCCACGGCGTTAAAACCAAGCGCATACAAATCGCTAACGACCACCTCGTGACCGGCATCAGCCAGCGTTTTAACCGCCACATCCCTTAAGCTGCCGTTAAATGACTTTGGCTCTGGGTGCGCATAAACCAGTAACACCTTCATACAGCTCTATCCTTTGTCATCGCAAACTTTCTCAACTAAGCAGATCTATCCACGGGCGAATATTGCCAGCGCCGATTGGCCGCTTAGAAAGCAGCGAACGGCAGCGGCGATTTAACAGGAAAAAGCGGTTAAATCGCTCAAAACCCGACATTCCGCACACTAACACCGGATGTAACTCTGCGGTACTGTGAGGTGGCGCACATTGTGAACCCTTTGCAAGCGCTACATTCCATAGTAATTAAGCTCATCGATACAGCCCCATGAAATTTCTGAAATCATTGCTTGGCAAAGACAAAGACGAGGCACCGACCTGGGAAGTCAGGCCAGCCTCTGATCGCCCGCCACGCAAGCGAACCGCCCCCCTGCCAGGTGCGAACGCAGGCAATGAGCAGGCACCTGCACCGACAGCACCAAAAAAAGACGCCAATCCATTTCTGGATGACCCCATGCTCGACACCATGACACTTGAGGTCGACCTGCTATCAGAAGAAGACAACCCCTATTCGACCCACTCCTGGGCAAAAGACCTGAATAACGAAACCCGCAAGCTGAAAACAGTTCAGATCGGCACAAAAACCGAGAAACCAGATTCTGCGGCGTTCAATCCATACGACACCGGCAAGATGCGCCGGAGCTGGAAACGTTAGCAAGCCGCAGTTCTCTCCGGGCGTGCGGCAAAGAGTAAGCCCCTGCAATTGATCGTGCGCAAAACATCTTTAATCGACTATTATATAGGCTGTGATTAGCACCCGGACGCCACGATGATTGATCCTGCATGGGAAGGTAATGTTCAATTCTACGAACTCGTATTCGGCACATGGCTGGCTTATATATTCCTTGTAGCCACGTGGGAAAGAATTCTGAAAGAACCCCTGCAGGAATGGCGCTACGTCCTGCTTAATTTTATTGGCGCCGGT
>Ga0316194_10000542_pt1 | contig 24491 bp, 27 predicted proteins | sample CroRivsedime1_MG_FD_204936 | JGI IMG/M metagenome (GOLD analysis project Ga0316194, IMG submission 204936) | Coastal sediment microbial communities from Maine, United States - Cross River sediment 1 | ecosystem: Environmental > Aquatic > Marine > Coastal > Sediment | place: USA: Maine...
CATTGCACATGCCGGCGTTATACGTGCGGCCCTCGGATATGTTTTGCAATCCGATCCGGTCGCCTGGTATCGGACGCGCATAGATAACGCTGCATTCACACGGTTTGCATCCGGCCGTTATGGTCTGAAGTTGGAGTTTCACAACAGAACGCGTCTGCCGGGAGGGGGCAAATAAGAAGTTGAGTTACGAAGTGTCATGTTTAAATCAGCGTATATTCACCGCTATGCACAGGGCAAATTAAGCATACTGACCTATACCTGCAAGCGGCAGTATTTTATTCTGAAGGTCCGGGGTCGGAAGGCAGACTGGAAGTTCAGTACTTTTGAATAGTTACTCCTTCTCCGGAGTCCATTCATTGCGAAACTCCAGACCTTTGTCCTCGACGCTGGCCTTGTAAATACCCGGACAGGAGAAGCACCATGAACGTACGAAGCCTGATTACGCTATTGCTGTTGCTGGCCATTGTGCAGCCCACTGCGGTCTGGTCGGGGTCGGGCAAGCCTTTTCCGGACAACGTTGCGCGACTGGTCGCGGAAACCAAACAATCCATCAAAACCATAGACATGCAGACGTTCAGGGATGTGCTGGTTAGCAAGGCGTACGACATGATCATCGATGTGCGTGAACCGGATGAGTATGCTGGCGGGCACGTTCCGGGCGCGGTCAATATTCCGCGCGGTGTTATAGAGTTCCGGATCTGGCGCCACGTCGGTTACCCGGATGCGACGGATACTTCCAGGCGCATCTACCTCTACTGCAAGAGTGGCAGCCGTTGTGCGCTGGCAACTCGCTCGCTGCAGGACCTCGGTTTCAGTAGAGTCGTCGCCGTGGACATGAAAATAAAGGACTGGGTCGCAGCCGGGCACCCACTCGAATTGCAGCCTTAGTTACCGGGTTGTGGCATGAACAGGAAACCGGGTGCCGCTTATGCCACTTGATTTGACGTGTGCCGCCTGGACCAGGTCGTTAGCCAGGCTGCTTTTCGTAATGAAGGAGTATAAGGGGACGGAGGAATTGTTTTTTTGTTTCTCCGGCCATTTCAGTTTTATCGGGCGTAAGGTGATGGTGACCAATCTCGCCTTTCCGGAAAAGAAGCATTTATGGAAAAATAAAGCCTGAAAAGGAGGCCAGTCATGTCAAAGCAGGATGAATACATCACCCGAATGAAATCGCAACTGGATGAATGGAAGGCCGAGTTACAGGAGCTGGAATCGAAGGCCGGGAACGCGCAGGCGGACGTCAGAGACAAATACCGGCAAACCATCGAAGAGCTTTACGAGAAACGGGTGGCGGCCGAAGCGAAGCTAGAGGAGATCGGGCGTGCCGGCGAAGAGTCGTGGGAAGACCTCAAGGACGAAGCCGAAAGAATCTGGACGGCATTCAAGGCCAGCGTAGACGCGTTTCGTGATTATTCAAACCATTCCTGACCCGGACGAAAGGCAAGGGTTCGCCCGTTCAAGGACCGCTTCTGGTCGATAGTCGACTACACAGGGCCAAACAGTACTGTGAAAGACTGTAATCAGTGTGGTAAGTGTTGCACGCTCTATAGTGACGGCGGTCTATCTGCTTCAGTGAGCGAGATAGAATGGTGGGAAACTTACCGGCCAGAAATTTTCAGCTATGTCAGCGGTGGGAAAATATGGATCAGCCCCGTAACCGGAAAGCAAATGGTGAGATGTCCCTGGCTGCGGAAACTACCAAACCAGAACAGGTATATCTGTCGTATCTATTACGACCGCCCCGACGACTGCAAGCAATATCCTGTCAATATCGATCAAATGGTAAGGGACGAATGCGAGATGCTGGAAGCCTGTGATCTTCCTCGCCCGAAACAGGCGCAGAGGACTCTGGATAATCTCATGGCTGATAGCCGCCCCCCTGTGAGCAGGTAGTAACTGCGTGGGCGGTGAATAGCGATCGAACGGTCAGGGACCTGTCTGACCGATCAATAGATGGAGATAGCTGAGTCAGTGAGTGTGTTCGGCCGGTAGTCTTTTCCACGAAATCGGTAATGACCCTGATGCTTTCAGGTGTGATTGTTGGCGATGCGGCTTTGAGGGGATATAATAAGATTTTATTATCCATCTTCTATAGATCATAAGGCATTGGCTTATGAATCTCACTCTTCGCCAGCTGACCATCTTCGAAGCCGTGGCGCGCCACCTGAGTTTTACCCGCGCAGCCGAGGAGCTGCACCTTACCCAGCCGGCCGTTTCCATGCAGGTCAGGCAACTGGAAGGAGCTGCCGGACTGCCCTTGTTTGAGCAAGTCGGAAAGCGGATTTTTCTTACCGAGGCAGGCCAGGAAATGGAGCGTTATGCGCGTTCTGTACTGGCTACGCTGAAAGAGGCCGGTCAGGTTTTCGATGAAATGCGAGGGCTGGAACGGGGCAGGCTGCATATTGCGGTTGCCAGTACCGCAAACTATTTTGTGCCACAGTTATTGGCGGAATTCTGCCGCCGTTTCCCCGGTGTACAGGTCAGCCTGGATGTAACCAACCGCGAAGGTTTGCTGCATGCACTGTCGGACAATGACACTGACCTGGTGGTGATGGGCAAACCGCCCGAAACTATGGATCTGGTGGCGACCATATTCATGGAGAATCCACTGGTAGCCATTGCACCACCCGCTCATCCGCTGGCTGGTAAAAAGAAGATTCCCCTGGAACGTTTGCAGGAGGAAACGTTCCTGATTCGCGAAAAAGGATCCGGAACACGCTCGGCCACGGAGCGTTTCTTTGTCGAACACGGCTTGTCGCTGTCGTCTACGATGGAAATGAGCAGCTCCGAATCCATCAAGCAGGGTGTCGAGGCCGGCCTTGGCCTGGGTTTGCTGTCATTGCATACGCTGGAAATGGAGCTGGCGCTGAAACGGCTGGTGATTCTGGATGTGAAGGAGCTGCCGATTATTCGTAACTGGTACATCATGCATCGTACCGGGAAACGCCTGTCTGCAGTTGCGCAAAGCTTCAGGGAATTTGTGTGCGAGGAGTCGGCCCAGATACTTCATCTGCCAACCCTTTAGCCTGTTAGTGAATTTGGTTCCGGCCTGGCCGGGCCAGGGTAGCAGGACTTTTAAGGTTACTCTGCCTGCGCAAGCGCCGCGCGGATTTCATGTGCAATACGGTTGGCCTGGGACAGCTCTCCCGCCAGGCAGTTGTAGTGCCCCATCTTGCGGCCGGGTCGGGCATGGTGTTTCCCGTACAAATGAAGTTTCACCTGTGGGTGCCTGAACAACGCTTCCCATTGCGGCGTGCCGTCTTTCCACAGGTCGCCGAGAATATTTACCATAACCACGGGAGACAGCAGTTCGGTTGAACCCGGTGGCAGGCCGCACAATGTACGCACCTGTTGTTCGAACTGCGAAGTGAGTGCGGCATCCAGTGTGTAGTGCCCGCTGTTATGCGGGCGTGGTGCCATTTCGTTAATCAGCAGTTCGCCTGAGCGGCTGAGAAAGAATTCAACCGCCAGTACACCGCAGTACTGCATCGCTTCGGCAAGTTTGATAGCCATGGTTTTGGCCTTTTGTGCTGTCTTTGCCTCAATGTTCGCCGGAACATGGGTGGTATCCAGTATTCCATTAACGTGTATGTTTTCACCGAGTGGATAAACAGAGACGTCACCATCGATACCGCGTGCCAGTATGACCGAGATTTCCTGCGCCAGGTCGATGCGCTCTTCCAGCACGCAGGGCGTTTCCTGCAATTGCTGGAAACCCCGAAGTGCCTCTTCAGTGCTGTTTACTGCAAACTGACCCTTGCCGTCATAACCAAGTTGTGCGGTTTTCAGCAGTGCAGGCAATTTCAAACCGGCACAGGCTGCGCGCAGGTCATCGCTTTTTTTTATCGCGAAGAATGGTGCGGTGGCCAGGCCCTGTTCACGGATGAAGGTTTTCTCGAGAATGCGGTCACGGGCAATGGCGACGGCACGGGAGCCGGGCCTGACCGGTGTGCGCGACTCCAGGAACTCCAGTGTTTCGGCGGGCACGTTTTCAAACTCGGTGGTAATTGCCGCACAGTGTTCGGCCATGTCTTCAAGCACGGCATGGTCGAGATAGTCGGCCTTAAGGTGGCGGTCGGCGATACTGCCCGCCGGGCTGCCAGGGTCCGGGTCGAGCACCCACACCCGGTAGCCCATGGTGCGTGCTGCCACACAGAACATGCGCCCGAGCTGGCCGCCGCCCAGCACGCCGAGGGTGGAATCGGGAAGGATCACGGTTTTGGGGGTAGTTCCATGTTCAGCGCCATGTCGGTCTGGGCGGCGCGGAAGTCATCTAGTTTAGAGGCCAGTTCAGCGTCATTGAGTGCCAGCAGGCTGACCGCGTAAAGCGCGGCATTGGCGGCCCCTGATTTGCCGATGGCGAAGGTGGCTACCGGTATGCCTTTGGGCATCTGCACTATGGAAAGCAGTGAATCCATGCCTTTCAGGTGCTGCGAGGGGACCGGCACGCCCAGCACCGGCAGGGTAGTCTTGGCGGCCAGCATGCCCGGCAGGTGTGCTGCGCCGCCCGCACCGGCAATAATACAGGCCAGACCGCGTTCACGTGCGCTGGCAGCGTATTCGAACAGGAGGTCGGGTGTCCGGTGTGCCGAGACAACACGAGCCTCGAATTCCACTGCGAAGTTTTCCAGCTGTTCCGCAGCTGCCTGCATGACGTCCCAGTCACTGTTGCTGCCCATTACCAGGCCGACTTTCCTGGATCCCATAACCTGCCCCCGGATTTGAGGAAACGCGCATTGTACCACCGCTTCAGGCGTCCGCCAGTTTGAGCGGGGCTGCGGGCAGGCCCGGTCCTGTTCGCAGTGGCCCGGCGTCGCCGGTACAATGCGCTTCTCATGTGGAGACCGTTATGCTGGACATACTGTACGAGTCCCGATTAAAAAGCCTGCCCTTGCTGACGCGTGGCAAGGTACGCGATATTTATGCAGTCGGCGATGAGCACCTGCTGATTGTGACCACCGATCGCCTGTCGGCGTTTGACGTGGTGCTCCCGGATCCGATTCCGGGCAAGGGTGCTGTACTCACGGCAGTTGCCAATTTCTGGTTCGAGCGGACCCGCGATCTGGTGCCGAACCACCTGGCAGATGTCCCGCTGGAAACGGTATTGCCGGACAGGCAGGAACGTGCGCAGGTCGAAGGGCGCGCCATCGTTGTGCGTAAACTGAAAGCGCTGCCAGTGGAAGCCATTGTACGCGGGTACCTGATCGGTTCCGGCTGGAAGGACTACCAGGCGACCGGATCAGTGTGCGGTATTAAGCTGCCTGAGGGGTTGCAGCTGGCCGATCGCCTGCCGGATGCCATCTACACACCATCCACCAAGGCCGAGGTTGGCGGGCATGACGAAAACGTCGATTTCAGGCGTACCGAAACCCTGTTGGGTGCTGACATCGCAGCCCGGGTTCGCGACGTCAGTGTGCAGCTTTATACCGAGGCGGCAGGCTACGCAAAAGAGCGTGGAATCATTATCGCCGATACCAAGTTCGAATTTGGTCTGGATGAAAACAATGAACTGGTTCTGATCGATGAGGCGCTGACGCCGGATTCATCGCGTTTCTGGCCAGAAGCCGAATACCGGGTCGGTATCAGTCCGCCCAGTTTCGACAAGCAGTTCGTGCGTGATTACCTGGAGACCCTTGATTGGGATAAAACCCCTCCAGGGCCGTCGTTGCCCGAAAATATTATTCGCCAGACCGCAGACAAATACCGGGAAGCACTCAAGCGTCTGACGGAAAATTCCGCATAAATCAGGATCTTCCGGCCAGAAAACTGTGCCAGAGCAGTCGATTTGTGACTGAATTCATTAAATTTCCCGTGAGAATGCCGATAAAGTCCCAAGATGCTGGATGCGGTGGATCTGGTGCACCATAGCCCATATTTTCTCGCCCGGTTAACCTATAATTGATATACCCGACTGGGGCATGCTCAACAGGAGACACAGATCATGCAGATAATCACTAAAAAACTGGCAAGTTATCTAATGGTTTGCGTGTTAGCCATGACGTCGCTGAGCTTACCAATGACTGCCAATGCAGCTTCTTACAACTATATGGCCGACAGTGAAGAGCCGACGGGTGGCACCATGATGGCTGATGCGTTTCTGGTGCGGCCGTTTATGCTGGTCAGTACCGTGGTGACCACCGTGACATTTATTATTATGTCGCCATTCAGCGCGTTGGGGGGCAACTTGGGTGAATCGGCGACCACGCTGGTTGCAGAACCGGCCGCTTATACGTTCACCCGGCCGTTGGGCGAACTGTAGCCGTTGACCCGGATATAAAGAAGTACAGAGAAAAGGGGCCTTCGGGCTCCTTTTTATTGGGTAAACAGCCAGAAGTAGCCGCTGTTATAGAAAACATGCAGCAGAATCGGTGCGCCCAGGCGCCCGCTGCGATCCTTGAAAAATCCGAACAGCAGGGACGGAACAAACACAGCCGCTGCCCACAGGGGTGGATGATTGATAAAGTGTAAGGCAGTGAATAGCAGGCTGGTCAGTATGTTGGCATGGCTGAGTGGCCCTAGCTGCCAGGTCGTGAGGCGCCGGTGGGCAAGATCCTGGATATAGCCTCTGAAAATCAGTTCTTCGATTACCGGGTAGAGCAGGGCGGGGTAGATAAAGCGCAGTGGGTCACGCAACGGCCAGGAGAGATCGGGCAGGGGTTGCGTGAGCATGTAGAGCGCAGCCCAGTAGAGCAGTGCTGCGCCGATTGCCGCAAAAAACAGCGGGTCTTCCCAGTAACTAGACTTTTTATAGTCCATGAGTTCATCGTACGCGATTGCCGCTCTACAGACATCCGCCGGATCGAGTACAATTTCGCCCCTGAGTTAAACGGGAGAAAGGCAATGTACGGATTTAGTGTTCAGGTATCCTGCGGATTTGACGAAGCCATCGAAAAAGTCACGGAAGCCCTGAAATCAGAAGGCTTCGGCGTGTTGACGGAAATAGATGTCAAGGCAACCCTGAAGAAAAAGATAGATGTAGATCGCAAGCCTTATACGATTCTGGGCGCCTGTAACCCCAAGCTGGCAAACCAGGCACTCAATGCTGACCCCGATATTGGCCTGTTGTTGCCCTGTAACGTGGTGGTCCGCGAAGAAGACGACGGTGCCATAACGGTTGCGTTCATGGACCCCAATGCGGTTCTGGGTCTGGTTGAGCAAAGTGGGGTTGAGCAGCTGGCGGGTGAAGTACGCGCTAAACTCGAAAAGGTTCGCGACCAGTTGGTCTGACGAGGATAGTTCAGGCCGCTTTCATGCCCGTTAGCATGGCTGCGCGCGCGGCCTCGAACTGGGCATCAGCCTCTGCAACAACCGGTTCCATGATGTCTACTGACAGTCCGGTCAGTTCCCAGGCCCCGGGCTCCAGTTGTGTTAACTGTTTGTTGCTGTTGACGGTGCCATGCGCCATACCGGTAATGACATCTGCAAGGTGAATGATGGCCGTCTCCAGACCATTGCGTTTGGCTGCCGAAGGTTGGTGGTGGTGCCGCGCAACTTCGATGAAGCTGTCCGGCAGCTTCCAGGCATGCATCATCGCTGCACCCACTTCCCCATGGTCAAAGCTGAAAATTTCACGTTCTGCTACCTGCAGCGGCATTGATTGTTCAATAGAGAGTTCGAGTGCCTGCCGCGACTGGTCCGGTTGTTGCCGGTACAGGACAAGTGCTCCGATGTCGTGTAACAGCCCCATAACAAAACAACGTTCAGTGTTCGGTGCGTGCAGATAGCGGGCAAGAATTCTGGCGACGACTCCGGTATACAGGCTGTGTTTCCAGAATGTTTTCATATTCACAAGCTGGTTGGGTATTTTTTCAAAAGCGTGGATGGCGCTCGAACCGAGAATCAGGTCGGTCAGATCCAGTGTTCCTATTATAGTGATAGCACGGGATATGGTATCAATGCGTGACGGGAAGCCGTAAAAAGGGCTGTTGACGATTTTCAGGAGTCTTACACTCAGCGCGGGGTCCTGGCTTATGATTTGGCCGATTTCCGATGCCGAGGTGTTTGGGTTATTGAGCAGATCCATGGCTTTCATTACCACCAAAGGCAGCGAAGCAACTTCAACCGTATCGCTTATCAGCGCGCAGGCATCAGCTGATACAGCGCTCATCTTTTCAAATTCCGGCGTGGGGATGTAGGTGCATCAAGGCTGACTTCAATATCCATATTGTTGTCCTGATAATCCGGTTTGGTGCCTGAAACAGGCGGCGGGATTTGTGCTGCCTGGGTTCAAAAATACGCTGGTCTGGGAAAACTGCAAGCGTTCAGGCCGCTATGGGCCTGTCCAAACGCCCGAATAGCTCCATAACTAATTGATAAATAGTAATATATAGATTTTATCCAGGTCAATTTACAGAGTTGCCCCTGTCTGCGAAAATAGCACCAGTTTCTGGGTCGTGATTTTTTACGGAGAGTATTGATGAAAAAAGTTATTGTAACCGCAATGGCCAGCTTGCTGCTGGTAACCGCCAATGTCAGCATGGCCGCCGGTGATGCCGCTGCCGGCAAAGCCAAGTCAGCCACCTGCGCCGGTTGTCACGGTGCCGCAGGCGTAAGCGCTAACCCGCTATGGCCGAACCTGGCCGGACAGAAGGACGCGTACCTAGTCAAGCAGATGAAAGCTTTTCGTGATGGTAAACGGTCTGACCCGATGATGTCGCCGATGGCCAAACCGCTGAGTGATGCTGATATCGACAATCTTGCGGCATACTATTCCAGCCTGAAATAAACTTTTCACTGGTTAGTCGTTGCTACGAAGCCCGGTTTTACCGGGCTTTTTTACGTATTGCGCAAGCGGTGATGCACAAACAGGGTAACACTCAGCAGGATCAGGGCGCCGGCTTGATGTGTAACCGCCAGCACCACCGGTACGTGGAGTAACAGCGTGGAGATGCCCAGACTAACCTGGGCGACAGCTGTCAGCAGCAGCAGGTGAACAGCTGCGCGTGTGCTGCGCGTCACGGCACGTGTTCTTGCGTAGTTCCAGAATATGAAGATGGAGATAAAGGTCAGCGTCGCCAGCAGGCGATGATCAAACTGCACGGTAGCGATATTCTCAAACAGATTGCGCCAGCCGGGCTGCAGCATCCAGCCCGCCGGGGGCAACCACTGGTCGCCCATTTTGGGAAAAGTATTGTAGGCCAGTCCGGCCTTGAGACCGGCTACGAAGCCACCGGATACGATAGTGATTGCCACAAGTGTCAGCAGAAAAGGCGGCGCTTTTTTTACGCTGCCCATTGTTGGTCCCGGGGTTTGCGACGGCGGGAAAAGCATGTCGAACAGTAACCATAGCAGGTAAGCATAGATGAGGAGGGCCAGGCTCAGGTGTGCTGTGAGCCGGTACTGGCTCACGTGTGGATGATCGACCAGGCCGCTTTTGACCATGTACCAACCCAGCAGTCCCTGCAGACCACCCAGCACGAAAGCTGTCGCCAGGCGCGGGATAAGCCTTGGGGTCAGCATGCGGCGGGCGAGAAAATACAGGAACGGGAGCAGGAATACAGTGCCAATGGAGCGTCCGAGCAGACGGTGGCTGTATTCGTACCAGTAAATAGACTTGAAGCCGTCCAGGTCCATGCCGAGGTTGATCTTCTGGTACTCGGGGGATGCCCGGTATTTGCTGAAAACATCCTCCCAGGCCTGCTGGTCGAGTGGCGGCAGGGCTCCAAATATCGGGTCCCACTCCACCATGGACAAGCCCGAACCGGTCAGGCGCGTGGCGCCGCCCAGAATCACCATGGCGAATATCATGGCACAACACACCAGCAGCCAGGCAGCGATCTGCCTGCGCGCTGAGTCTTCCAGCTGCGCCGGAAATTTGTTCATATTAAGCACTTCATGCAGTAGTGAGTCGGCCATTGTAGCGGATACGCTTGCACTGCGCTGCTCGCTGGGACACCATGCAATACCCGAATTTCCCCGGCCCGATTCATGTTACGTAACCTGCTGATCCTTGTATTTGCCGCTGCAGTTTTCTGGTTTGCGGCTGATGTTGTGCTGAACACCGAGAGACAGCCGGTAGAAACCACAGTGGCATTGCAACCGGCGCTGGAGCCGATTGTGCCTCCGCCGCTGGAAGAAGAAGCAAATCTGGTTGCCGACATCAGCGTACATACGGAAGATGAACTGGACATCCTGTTTACTCGTGTTGAGCAGGTTCTTGATCGTCCCCGCAGTGCAAATGAAGCTCCGTTGATCAGTATTGTGTTACACGGACCGGAGATTGAGTTTTTTGCCGTGCAGAACTATGCAAAGTACAAGGGGATTGTTGACCGGGCCGCGAAACTGGCTGCACTTGGCGCCGTGGATATCAGCGTCTGTCAGACCCGGATGCGGAATCTCGGTATCGCCAGTGACAAGGTCCCTTCGTTTCTGCGCCAGGTACCGTACGGACCTGGCGAGGTAGAGCGTCTGCTGGAGAAAGGCTATGTGTCCATGTAGGCCAAGCGGGATGAGAGAGGAATTAAATCCGCAGTCTGTTCAGCAGTGGTTCAATAAGCGGCGCCTGAACAAACAGGGAAAACAGTACTACGCCATAGGCGATTGACTGCACCGTCCACCAGCCTTCCAGTTCGACCGGCAGTGACAGAGCAAGCGCCAGCGTCACGGCGCCACGTAATCCGCCGACTGACATGATCACACAATAGCCGCTTGAAATTGCTCTCTGGCCAGGCAGCAGCCCGGTAACACCAGCCGCAGTCCATACACCCAGCGCCCGGGTCAGGAGTACTGCTGCAATTCCCAGCAGCATGGCCAGCCAGCGTTCCTCAAACATCAGCAGTGTCACCGTGGCACCGGCCAGTAGAAACAGCGAACTGTTGGCGAGCCAGCCGAGCTGACTCCACCAGCCGTGCAGGATCAACTGCTGCTCAGGACGCGTCTTGCGCAATGCCTGGCTGAGCAGCAGGCCGCAAGCGAGCGTCGCCATGACGCCGGATACGCCGAGCTGGGTTTCAGCAACCAGATAACTGGCGTAGGCTGCCAGAAGACTGATGATCATCGTCCGGTCCAGCCAGCGAATAAGCCAAAAAGCCAGTAAGCCAAGTAGCAGGCCGATACCCAGGCCACCCAGTGCCAGGCGCAGGAAATTCGCTGCAGCTGAAGATAGTTCAAGGTCCGGTGTGGGTGCTGTAGCAGCGGAGATCAGTAGCATGAACAGTACAACAGTTGTCGCATCGTTTAGCAGACTCTCCCCCTCCATGAGGGTAAGCAAGCGCCCGGGTATCGGTAGTCGTTTCGACAGTTCGGTTACCGCCACGGGATCAGTGGCTGACAGTATGACACCGCACACCAGCGCCGATAGCCAAGGAAAACCGGATGCGTGTCCGATGCTGAAAAATAACAGGGCGGAAGTGAACAGGGCGGATAGCAGCAACAGTGGTAACGCCAGTAACAGAATCGGGACCAGGTTACGCAACAGCAGACGTGCATCCATGCCGGACGCTGATTCGAATATGAGTACCGGCAGGAATACAAAAAACACCAGGTCATGGAAGTGGTGCCAGCGCAGGCCGGTATCGATATCCATGCTGACAATAAACTGCGAACCTGCGAAGCCACCAGCGAACAGCGCTGCGCTCATCGGTAAATGCAGCCGGCGTGCAAGTGGCTCCAGTAACAGGGCGGCCAGTAACATGGCCATGAAAAACAGTGCAATGGAAGCTGACGGCATGGCATCACCGGTCTATAGTCTGGAAGTTGCTCCTGCGGCCCGATACCCAGTCAGCCCGCCTGAAGCGCCTGCTGTCTGTGCTGCGAGATTGTTCTTTACAGGACGCGGCAGGATGCGGGTATAGACCCGGCCGGCCGACACAGGCTCAAAGCAATTCAGCCTTGCTGACCTGTCCGTAGTGATCCAGTGTTAAACACAGCCTGCCCTGACATGGGATACGGCCGGCAATACGCCCGGAGCCCTCCATGATGATTTCCTCGAACTGCACAAAGGCGATGATGTGATGGTCATTTTCTTCAAGGATTTCGTAGGACAGGGTGTTGTTGTCGATCCAGCCATTTTGCGAACAGAAGGCTTTCAGTTCACGACAGGACATCAGGTACTGTTCAATGTGTTGCATCAGGTAGTGCATGGTCAAGAATTTTTTGGTGGGCCGCCCTTGGCATACAGACTGGGATCGTCCGGCAGGGCCATCAGATAGGCGTGCCTGGTTTCCTCCGACTCGAAATATATTTTCATCGCTGCCATCCCGCTGCCTTCCACGACAAAAGGATGGTGTTCCAGATCCGAGACCTTGTTTCCGGTAACAGGATCAATGGTGGTCACAATCACAACTCGACCTCCTTCCGGGCGGCACACAACCACTACCCTCCGGCCCGGATACCGGTGACCTGAATGAAAGTATAGATGGCAATGCCCTAAGCGCAAGGTGCTTCAAGCGTCAAAGATCAGGCGATTTGCTTGCCTGTTAGCGGTTTCGGTATCGGTTCAGATCAAACAGGCCTGAGAGCACCGGTTGCTGTGCGGCAGAATAGTCCTGGAACCAGTCTGCAGTTTTCCAGAAATCGGAGCGGGTGCGGCGAACACCGAACAGCCCCACGAAGCGTTCGTAATCCTTGCGGTTTTTGATAGCGGCATAGCGCTCGGCGAATTCATCGACCTGCGACAGTTCAATATCGAAGAAGAAATTCGGGTAGGAGCCTTGCAGCCCTTTAACGACCGACAGGGTGTCGTGCTCCAGGTCGCGGCGGTCATTGAGTTCACGGTGATTCTCGCTTGCGAACATGGAGCTGATATTTTTGTAGGCCTTGTTGTGTATCAGCGTATAGGCAAGGTCCTGTTTTGTTTTCTCACCCGTCCTGATTCTTACGAATGCGAGCTCCGGAAAGACTTCCAGAATGCTCCCCTTGATTTCAGCTACCCGAGCCAATGCCATGTCAGCCTGCAGTTCGGCGCTGCCCGTCGCCGGGAACTGGCAGGGCCGTGACTGACAGCGGTTCAGGAAGTCCAGGGGCCCGGCCATGGGGCCCAGTCTGCGTTCGATATGCCGGTACAGCTCGGTTTGCGGGTCATCGCTGTGGTAGCCGGTCACGACTTCCTTTTCCAGCCACTTGCTGGGTGCATGCAGATACTTCTCCAGATCGCTTCGAATGCCGACATACCAGGAATCGCGGATCGCCTTGCGCTTGCTGACCGGCAGGAACGCCAGGAAATAGTCTTCGCCTTCCATCCTTAGAAAATCCATGTAGAGCCGCGTATTCAGCTGGTGTCCGACGTTGCCATAGACATTGAAACCCGCTACCAGCAGGTAGTGAATACGCTCCAGCAGCGGGTAGTCGATCACCCAGGCCGTTTCCGGATAATCGCCCGCCAGACCAAAGCTGACAGAGGCGCTGTCGAAGTGCCGGAAGACCGTAAGGGCCGCATTGGGGTTACTGCCATCCCCATCCCAGATGAAGTCCAGCGCCTTGTTCAGGTCCTGCTGGGGCATCTTTTGAAAAAGGTCCTGTTTGGCATTCATGTAGCCATTCAGCTTGCCCCAGTACTCTGTCCATGCGGCTAACAGTTTCAGGGTGTTGCCACGTTCTGATGGCATCTCCAGGTCACTGGACATACTATTCAGGAAACCTGCATCGGCGGTCATCAGATTATGATCGGGGTTAAAGAAGAAAACCCAGAACTGGTCTTCGATGACATTGAGCGCAATCTGTCCGCGGCAAACAGGCCCCTTGACAAAACCCTCGATAAAAAACCTGGCGTCATCCAGCAGGAAGCGGTAGCGCGAATCGGGCGGAATAGCCTCGTATACCTTGAACGGGTTCGAAGCTATGTCAGGTTTGTACGAGGGCAGTTTTTCAACTTCGTAGTCGGTATCCAGGAACAGCTGGCGGTAGCGTGTCATTTTTTGTGACGAGAGTTCATACACGACATGATCCTTGGCCACGATCGACGCGTGGTAGGGCCGCATCCGGTAATAGAAAGGTTCTGCACCGGGATCATCGTAGGGGCGGACCGTCGGTATTTCATCAATCGTCTCCCCGGGCGGCGTGGTGGAGCGAACCAGCCGGTAGAACTCACGTGCCGGCGCATCGGCAAAGTGGATATGTGACTGAAACAGGTGTTCGTAGAGGTAGCGGCTAACCAGTTTTTCCTTATTGCTGCTACCGTTGAAAAACTGTTCCCACTGTTCCATCTGTGTCGATGCCTGTTGTGTTGGTACAGGTGCCGGGGGAACCGGGGAACCCTGGGCCAGCCATTGCACCAGGGTCCTGTAATCCTTGTCACTCAGGTTGGGCATGGCATAGGGCATGCCCCACAGGGGATGCTTTGTCGCGTAGTCCTGAAACTCATCGCGTTCCGGGCAGACCTGCTCGCGGTCCAGGGCAAGGTCGAAATCGTCCGACAGCATGCCGACGCGCGCCTGTGGGTGGAGTTGCTTCAGGCGTAACAGTTGATAGAGCACAGATTGATCGAGGTTCTGCCGGGGGTTTGCCTGGCCTTCGTTGAGCACTGCGTGGAAACCCTTGCTACGCCATTCTTCAGTAGTTTTGGCATCCATCATAAGGCGTGTGGGTTCGATGCCCTTGATCCGGGAACCATCATAGACTTTCACTTTGCTGGCGCCGCGTTGGATGCCCTCATAAGATGAGAGCTTCAGTTGGCAGGGTGCGTCGTAACAGCCGTGACAAACAATGCAACGGTGTTCCAGTACAGGCTTGACACTGCCGTGCCAGGAAACGGGTTCATCCGGCAGTGTGAGCAACAGGTTATAGTCTACGGTTGCCTGCTTCTGCGTTATATCCGCTTGTTTCAGCGTGCAGGCCGTCAGTGTGATTGTGATAACAAGGAAGACGGTAAACAGGTTCTGTTTTTGTACGGCAGTCAGTATGCTCATGGGTATAGGATATGTCAGTTGAAAACCGTTAGCACACCCGTATACCCGTAAAGCTGATCGTTGGAAATTTCGCCGTTGGCAAAAAAACCGACCAGTGGAAAGTCGCCGAGCGTTTCCTTGATCATCGCGAGCTCGGCGGAATCTTCTCCGAACAGATCCTGTCCCCGGCCCAGGCAGGAATAGTACAAACCACCCCGGGGTGTTCCGGGTATCCGGTGCTTCAGATCATCCAGCATGCGCTGCATGTCTTCGCGGGCGGTATTGCTGTCGCGCCGGCAGAACTGGAGCGACTGGCTCTGATACACGATATCACCGATAGCAATGCGTTTACCTTGCGTGTCGATACCAATCAGGTTACGCACCAGGTAGTCACCGGTATCCGAACCCTTGATTGGCAGACCGGCAAAGATGTAGCCGGCGGCGCGGTTCAGGTCACGTGCCAGTATTTCACCAATATCCTCTTTGAAGACATCCAGCGCAGGACGATTGTCGATGCTATTGATGACATTGTTGTCGCAGTCGGTTATGGCATGCTTGGCGGCTATCGGGCTGCAGCCCTGGCTTAGCCCTGTTGCAACCGTAACCTTGTTGTTAAACACCACACCGGACAATCCGCCTTCCAGCAATTCATCCGCGATCTGCGGGTGGGCTCCGTGCGAGGAACTCAGACCACCCAGCAGGTAGCCGCCAGGCAGTTCGTCGTGGAGCTGGGTTAGCAGCATTGGCAGGTTATTGTTGCCTGGATCACCGTGCACGACGGCTACATGACTGTCGGACTGCTGCAACCAGTCGTCCCAGCTACCCGGCAAGTGGTCGGCGGCACGGTTGTAGAAAGGCAGGATATGGAAGCTGTGCTCTGGAAAGCAGCCAATCATGGCGGCCATGGCAGATACCTGTGAATATTCCTTGCCACTGGCGCAGATGCCGATGCCCACGGTTCCAACCCAGTGCTCGATCCCGGTTTCAGCACGAAAGCGATCCAGAATGAGTTGCAGCTGGTCGGCAAAAGTATCAGTGACGTACAGAAAACCCAGGTTGGCTTGCGCAGGGATATCACCGATCTGCTGCATACAGTTCACCACCGCTTCGTTGCGGTCAGCTGACTGGGTATGGCCAAGCAGAAAAGCAGGACATTCGCTCATCAGGTGTGCCTGTTAAAAAAAGGGGCGCCAGCTGGTCACTGCGCGCCCCCTGACTATGTCTTGTGTGTTGGCTTGATCAGCCGGTTTTCTTGTCAGCCATCATTTTTTCAATGATGGGCGCAAGGATAATTTCAATTGCAAATCCCATTTTCCCACCCGGTACAACGAGCGAGTTACGCCGTGACATGAACGAGCTATCCAGCATATTCAGCAGGAACGGGAAGTCGACGTTCAGTTTGGCCGGATCGCGGAAGCGGATGACGACAAAACTTTCATCCGGCGTCGGAATATCACGGGCAATAAACGGGTTCGAGGTGTCGACCGTGGGAACCCGCTGAAAGTTGATGTCAGTGCGCGAGAACTGTGGCGTGATGTAGTGCACGTAGTCGTGCATGCGGCGCAGGATGGTATCGGTGACGGCTTCTGCAGAATAACCGCGCTGCGCACAGTCACGGTGGATTTTCTGGATCCATTCAAGGTTAACCAGTGGCACCACGCCGATCAGCAGGTCAACAAACTGGGCGATGTTGGTTGTGCCGTCAACGGCACCGCCGTGCAGGCCTTCGTAGAACAGCAGATCGGTACCCGGTGGTATGGTCTCCCAGGGTGTAAATTCACCGGGTTTCTGACCAAATGGCTCGGCTTCTTCTTCGCTGTGCAGGTAATAGCGGCGCTCACAACTGCCGGTATCGCCGTAGGTATTGAAGGTTTCTGCGATTTTCTCGAACAGATTCGCTTCGGGACCAAAGTGGCTGAAATTGGTGTTGCCCTTTTCTTCCGCCGTGGCCATGGCTTTCTTCATGGCTGCACGATCGTAACGGTGGTAGCTGTCGCCCTCGATGACCGCCGGGTTGACGCCTTCGCGGCGGAAAATGTGCTCAAAAGCCACCTTTACAGTTGTGGTCCCCGCACCGGACGATCCGGTTACCGCAATTACTGGATGTTTCTTGGACATGCCAATCTCCTGAAAACAGTTCTTGAAAGCTGTGGCGCCATGCCGGGCAGTGCCAGGGCATGGCGCCGATATTCTTGTTCGCTGAGCACCGGGCGCGCGTGAGAGTACTGCGGCCACCGGGCGCAAGCCGGAACCGCTTATTGAACCATTTTTATACGGCAGCCGACAACTTCAATATAACTATATGTTAATAAATATTATTTCAGTTTATGACAAGGCTGGTGGCAGGAGGCGGGCTGATGAGAACCGGTTTCGGCGTAGTGCCGAACCGAAAGATGTTTCAGATCCGGCGTAATCTTAAGCTCCATTAGAGAAATGTTAACCAATCCGGTACCATATGCGGTTAATTCGCGTGGTGACCTGGTGGAAATGATTCTGCGGTCGGGAGCGTATCCAGTATCTATCTTGTGTGAGGAAAGACTATGGCTGACGTGCGAGAACTGATCGCCGGTTGGCAGAAAATGTTTGTGCCGTTCACCGGCTGGATCGGCGAATTACGTCAGGCGGACACGCTGCGTGCGGATCTGATTGCCGGCATTACAGTGGCGCTGGTGCTGGTGCCCCAGTCCATGGCGTATGCCCAGCTGGCGGGCCTGCCGCCTTATATAGGCCTCTATGCATCCTTTATACCGGTCATGATAGCGGCCCTGATGGGTTCTTCGCGCCAGTTGGCGACGGGGCCGGTAGCGGTGGTTTCCCTGATGACGGCAGCGGCGCTGGGGCCGTTGGCTGGCGGAAATATGGAACTGTATCTGGCACTGGCCGCCCTGCTGGCGATCATGGTCGGCCTGTTCCAGGTCATGCTCGGCCTGTTGCGCCTGGGTGTGCTGGTGGATTTCCTGTCACATCCGGTGGTGGTCGGTTTTACCAACGGCGCCGCGATCATTATCGCTACCTCCCAGCTCAGCAAGATTTTCGGCGTGAGCGTGGAAAAATCCGAGCACCATTATGAAACTGTCTGGCGGGTGGTTGTGGCAGCCAGCCAGGACACGCATATGCTGACCCTGGCCATGGGTATCTTTGCGCTGGCAATTATGATTCTCCTGAAGAAATTCATGCCCAGAATTCCGGGCGTGCTGAGCGCGGTGGTGGTGACGACGCTACTGTCCTGGCTGCTCGGTTTCCAGGCGGCGGGTGGCAAGGTGGTTGGCGAAATTCCGATCGGCCTGCCGGGCGTCGTAGTGCCGGAGTTTGACATGCAGGTGGTCATAAAGTTGGCGGCAGCCGCTATCACTATCTCCCTGATCGGTTTTATGGAGGCGATAGCCGTTGCCAAGGCCATGGCTGCGGAAACCCGGCAGCGGCTGGATACCAACCAGGAACTGTTTGGTCAGGGGCTGTCCAATGTTGTAGCCGGCATGTTTGGCGCCTACCCGGTATCAGGTTCTTTCTCGCGTTCGGCGGTGAATATCAGCGCCGGCGCCAGGACCGGTTTTTCCTCTATTGTTACCGGTGGCGTCGTCGGCATTACCCTGTTGTTTCTGACGCCGCTGTTGTATCACTTGCCGCAGGCCACCCTGGCGGCCGTTATCATCATGGCGGTGGTTAACCTGGTAAAAATCAAACCGATCAAGCACGCCATGAAGGTACAGGTGCACGACGGTGTGGTTGCCATTGTTACCTTTGTCCTGACCCTGGTGCTGGCGCCGCACCTCGAAAAATCGATCATCGTCGGTGTAGTGTTGTCACTTGGCCTGTTCCTGTACCGCACCATGCGCCCGCGGTTTGCAGAGCTGTCGCTGCATGCTGACGGGACTTTCCGTGATGCGGAGCGCAACAACCTGGAATGCAGTCCGGACCTTTCTGTGTTGCGTTTCGACGGTTCGCTGTATTTTGCCAATGCCGGCTATTTCGAGAGCCAGGTGCTGGAAAACGTCGCCAGCAAACCGAATATCCGCTACGTTATCCTGGACCTGGAGGGTATCAACCAGATTGATGCTACCGGCGAGGATGTGATTCGCAAGTTGCATGAGCGTCTCAAGGCGGGCGGCGTGGAGATGTTGCTTACGCGCGTCAAGGGACAGGCTATGCGGATTTTCAAGAGATCCGGATTGAGGCAGGAATTCGGTGACGAAGCGTTCTTCCGCACGCGTACCGCCGCCATCGAGTATGCACGCGCCCAACTGGATGAGGGTGCCCTGACTGGTTCGCCGCTGGACCCTGATCAATCGATCCGGCGTACCAGGCTTTCCGAGGCCTAGTCCTGAGTTGCGAACAGTGCTGCTTCAGCAGCGCTGGTAGACAAGGTCCCGCACACCGTGGCCGAGCCGTTGGCCACGACGTTCGAATCTGGTGACGGGGCGGTAAGCGGGACGATTCGAGTAGCCCCCGGCGGCATCACAGTTTACGAAATCTGTTGTCGACCGCATGATTTCCAGCATGTGTCTGGCATAGGGCTCCCAGTCAGTGGCCATGTGGAAGCGGCCGCCGGTTTTAAGTTTGCGTGCAATTCTGGCAATAAAGGCTGGTTGCACGATGCGCCGTTTATGGTGCTTGCGTTTCGGCCAGGGGTCAGGGAAAAACAGCAGAACGCGGTCGAGGGATGCATCCGGTATACATCGATCCAGCACCTCTACCGCATCGTGGCAGAATACCCGTACGTTATCGATCGCCCGATTATCCAGTTCAATCAACAGATGTCCTACTCCGGGGCGGTGCACTTCGATACCGATAAAGTCCGACTGCGGATCGTCTGCCGCCATCCTGGCCAGACTGTTGCCATTACCAAACCCGATCTCCAGTGTGAGCGGGGCGCTGCGGCCAAAGGTGTGAGCCGGATTAAGTTCGGTTTCGGCAGATAACCCGAAGCGTGGCCATAATTCGTTCAGCGCTTTCTGTTGTCCAGGTGTCAGCCTGCCTTCGCGGCGGACGAAAGAACGGATGCGTCTGTGCTGCGCGTCTGTGTTATGTTTGGTGGTATGCATGTAGCTCCATTGTTTCCGGTGGCCACGCTGTTGCGGGCACAACGCAGTTTCTTCGGATTATACGGCCTTGTTTGAAGACTATCTGAGCAAAGTCATCGATTGGTTCAGCCAGCTTGACTATGGCCACCTGGCCGGGGAGCTGGTGGTACTGGTACTGGCTGCCGCGGTTGCGATGGTGATCCATCGCAAGCTGGGTCAGTTCCTGCTGGAATCCACCTCAGGCATCGACAGTCGTGGTTTCAGGCACCTTACGCTGCGCAGTCTGCAGCGCATTGTTTTCCCACTGAGCATGCTGTTGGTTGCGCTGGTCGGCAAGGGGGTGCTGCAGCATCTGCAGATGAACGTGCTGTTGCTGGAACTGGTGGTGCCGCTGATGTTGTCGCTTGCGGGCATTCGGCTGGCGGTGTACGTGTTGCGCAAGGGATTAAAGCCCGGGCCGGCGGTAAAAGCCTGGGAAACCCTGATCAGTACATCGATCTGGCTGCTGGTGGCATTGCACCTGTTGGGCTGGCTACCGGATATTGCCAGGGTGCTGGATGCTTTTGGCTACACTTTCGGCGCGGTGCGCATCTCCCTGTTTACGGTGCTTCAGTTTGCGGTCGCGGTTGGCGCGCTGATGGTGCTGGCCACCTGGCTGTCAAAAGCCGTCGAGCAGGGCTTGTCGCGCTCCAGTCATATCAGCGCCGGGATAAAGGTCGGGCTGGCCAAGACCATAAAATTCGGGCTGTATACACTTGCAGGTCTGTTGTCACTGAACGCGGTCGGTATCGACCTAAGCGCTCTGACAGTATTCGGTGGTGCGCTTGGTGTCGGTATCGGGTTTGGCCTGCAGCGTATCGCCAGTAACTTTATCAGCGGCTTTATTCTGGTATTTGACGGCTCGATCCGGCCAGGCGATGTCATCAGTATTAACCAGAAATTCGGCTGGGTTCAGGAACTGCGTGCCCGTTATATTGTGGTGCGCGACCGGGACGGGGTCGAGACACTGATTCCTAACGAGAACCTGATTACTACCGAAGTAATCAACTGGAGTTACAGTGACAAGCAGGTGCGTCTCAAACTGCCTGTACAGATCAGCTACGACGACGATCCTGAAGAGGCCATGGATATACTGCTAAAAGCTTCCGAGTCCTGCGACCGTGTATTGAAGGATCCGCCGGCTGCGGCGCGGCTGATGGGTTTCGGTGATAACGGTATCGATCTGGAACTCAGGGTGTGGATATACGACCCGGAAGGCGGGGTCGGAAATGTGCGCAGCGATCTGAATGTTGCGATCTGGAAGGGGTTCAAGGAAGCGGGGATTACCATCCCGTATCCGCAACGTGATTTGCATGTAAAGGCAATACCCGACGGGACGGTAGCCCCTTAAGTCAGAAAAACGTACCGTCTACCGGCGACGAAGCACTGGCAAATCGTTTTCTGGGAATCCGCCCGGCCAGGAAGGATTCGCGCCCGGCTTCAATCGCCTTCTTCATGGCGGAAGCCATCAGCACAGGATTTTGCGCGCCGGCAATCGCCGTGTTCATGAGTACACCATCACAGCCGAGTTCCATGGCGATGGCCGAATCGGAGGCGCAGCCGACGCCGGCGTCCACCAGGATCGGGACATTGGCATTTTCCACGATGGTGCGGATGTTGTAGGGGTTGCGAATACCGAGGCCGGAACCGATGGGGGCGGCCAGCGGCATGACGGCTACACAGCCAAGCTCTTCAAGACGTTTGGCAATGATCGGGTCGTCGTTTGTGTAGACCATGACTTTGAAGCCGTCCTTGATCAGGGTCTCGGCTGCGCTCAGCGTCTGGGTGATATCCGGGAACAGGGTTTTTTCGTCCCCCAGCACTTCCAGTTTAACCAGGTTATGGCCGTCCAGCAGTTCACGCGCCAGACGACAGGTGCGTACTGCATCGGTTTCGTTGTAACAGCCGGCCGTGTTGGGCAAGTAGGTATAACGGTCGGGTGGCAGGACATCCAGCAAGCTGGGCTCGTCGGCGTTCTGGCCGATGTTGGTCCGGCGTATGGCGACGGTGATGATTTCTGCGCCGCTGGCTTCGATAGCGAGGCGGGTTTCTTCCATGTCTTTGTATTTTCCGGTGCCTACCAGTAGACGTGACTGATATTCGACCCCGTCGATTATCAGCGGGTCTGCGGTTCCGGGGTCTGCGGTCTTCATCACACTCGACATACTGTTCTCCTGAAAACAGAATTTCTACGTCTGGCCGCCACCGATGGCGTGTACGATCTCGATCCTGTCGCCGGCTGATAAATTGTGATTTGCATAACCGCTGCGTGGCACAATTTCCTCGTTGACCTCAATTGCCAGGCGTTCGTTTGCCAGCCCGAGATGCTCGATGAGCTGTGCAGCATTGATACCCTCCGGCAGCTGCTGGCGTTTGCCATTGATGACCAGTTCCATAGCGCTGCTATTCTACCCGAAAAGTTGCATTGACGGAGATTCCGTGCACAAATAGTGGCTTATGACCGAATGGCAGGAAGACCTGATTACCGCCGAAGCGGCCGGTACGCTGGACGGGCTGTTATTCGAGCGCGTGCATCGCACGCCCGATCTGGTTGCCTATAGTAACCACGACAAGGTCACCGGTAGTTGGGTGGATTCCAGCTGGCGGGAAGTGGCCAGGCACATATCACGCTGGCGGGCAGCGCTGGCGCAGGAAGGATTCGAGGCCGGTGATCGTGCGGCGATCTGTTTGCGTAACTGCATGGAGTGGGTTTACTTCGATCAGGCGGTACTGGGCGAAGGGCTGGTGTCGGTGCCCTTATACACGGAAGACCGGCCCGATAATGTTGCCTACATTCTTCACGACGCGGCAGTCAAACTGCTGTTGCTGCAAAATATCAGGCAGTGGAAAGCGCTTGTACCCGCGCTCAGCGGTAACACCGCACTCACCCGTGTACTGATTCTTGAGTCGCCAGGCGCTGATGAAAAAAGCGCAGTACCTGCAGATGATCCGCGGCTGCGTTTCGTCAACGACTGGCTTCCCGTCACCGCACCGGACGCAACACGCCGTGAAGGTGATCCACACGCCCTGGCGTCCATTGTCTATACATCGGGTACCACCGGCCGTCCCAAGGGCGTGATGCTGAGCCACTACAACATGTTATCCGTAGCACACGCGGCGGTGGCTTCGGTGGACTGTTACCAGCAGGAGGTCTTTCTGTCCTTTCTGCCCCTGTCTCATACCCTGGAGAGAACAGCCGGCTATTATCTGCCAATCATGGCCGGTGCCACGGTTGCGCACGCGCGCTCGGTACTTCAACTCGCCGAGGATCTGGTCACCGTCAAACCCACGATCCTGATCGCGGTGCCGCGCATTTTCGAACGTGTCCACGCACGCATTATGGATCAGCTCGAAAAGAAATCGCCCCTGGCGCGCAGTTTGTTCCATACCACTGTGCGTATTGGCTGGCGGCATTTTCAGTGGCGGCAGGGGCGGGCGTCATGGTCGCCCGCGTTGCTGTTGTATCCGTTGTTGAAAAAGATAGTCGGCGACAAGGTGACCGCCAAACTGGGTGGTCGCTTACGTTTTGCCATCAGCGGTGGTGCAGCGCTGCCGCTGCCGGTTGCCCGCACCTTTATCGGTCTGGGCTTGGAGATATTGCAGGGTTACGGGCTGACAGAAACCAGTCCGGTTATCAGTGTTACACGCCATGGCAACAATGATCCGGCGAGCGTAGGCGAGCCATTGCGAGGCATGGAAGTTCGCATTGGAAATAATGATGAACTGCTGGTCAAATCCCCGGGCATAATGCTGGGATACTGGAACAATCACGCAGCAACTGCCGAGATGATTGACAGAGAAGGCTGGCTGCATACCGGTGATCAGGCACGTATTGAAGACGGAAATATCTACATTACCGGACGTATCAAGGATATTCTGGTTTTATCCAACGGCGAAAAGATTCCACCAACGGACATGGAATCGGCGATTTGTCTCGACGCTCTGTTTGAGCAGGCGTTGGTAGCTGGTGAAGGCAAAGCCTATCTGAGTGCATTGATTGTGCTGAGTTCCGACCTCTGGTTCGGGTTCGCTAAAGAGCAGGGTCTGGACCCCTTTGCGAAGGAGAGCCTGGAGGACAGTCGCTTGCATAAAAAAGTGTTATCCAGGGTACAGCAACAGCTGCACGACTTTCCAGGCTATGCCAGGATCCGCCGTGTAAGCCTGACGCTGGACCCCTGGACCGTCGAAAACGGGCTGCTTACCCCCACACTGAAAGTAAAACGCGCCCGCGTGCTTGAGCAATTCAGCGAACAGATTGAAGCGCTCTACACGCAGTGACGCGTGTCAGGTAATGGGTGTAAGCCGGATCTCAACGCGCCGGTTAAGGGCGCGGCCCTCAGCGGTATCATTGCTGGCGATGGGGGCGTTCTGTCCCATGCCCTGCGTATTGATGCGCTGCGGTACTACCTTCTGGCTTTCCAGGTAACGCGCCACGCTGCTGGCGCGGGCGACGGACAGTTGCTGATTATACTCTGCTCTGCCAGTGCTGTCGGTATGACCGATAACGTCAACATAGGTCTTCTCGAATTCATTGATTACCAGTGCTACCGAGTCCAGCACCTGATAGAAATCTGCCGAAATATTGCTCGAATCCGTGGCAAAAGTGATG
>Ga0316194_10000543_pt1 | contig 24485 bp, 22 predicted proteins | sample CroRivsedime1_MG_FD_204936 | JGI IMG/M metagenome (GOLD analysis project Ga0316194, IMG submission 204936) | Coastal sediment microbial communities from Maine, United States - Cross River sediment 1 | ecosystem: Environmental > Aquatic > Marine > Coastal > Sediment | place: USA: Maine...
GCCGCCGCTGCCGCCGCCTGCCGAGCCGCCGTTGCCGCCGCCTGCGGAGCCGCCGCTGCCGCCGCCGCCAGCCGAGCCGCCGCTGCCGCCGCCGCCAGCCGAGCCGCCAGAGCCAGCCGAGCCGCCAGAGCCACCGCTTCCGCCAGCTCCATCACTGTCGACGCAGTTCACGGGAACCGTCCAGAAGTCGATGCAGTACTCGAAGCCGTCATCGGACACTTCGATGGTCAGCTCTTCAGCCGACGCGTCCTCGCAATTGAAGACGGTTTCGGCCGCGCTAGGATCGTCGAAGGAACCGCCGGTCGCGGTCCACCTATAGGCGAAGTCGTCGCCCTCGGCATCGCTGCCGACCGCGCTCACCGCGAGCGCGAAGCCCGCCGAAGTCTGCAGCGGCGCGACGATGACTTTCTCGAGCTCGGAACAGACATTGAGCTTGCCATTCACTCGAACGCCACCGAACTGCTCACTGCCCTTGCAGTTCAGCATCACGTCGACCTCGGCGCTTACGCCAGCTCCGACGTCGAACGTGGACGAGCCACCGCACATGAGCGAGCCGTCGACGGAGGTCGCGACCATGGTGACGAGGTACCCGGTCCCCTCCGGAATCCCGAACTGCTCGACCGACGCGGTCGAGCCAGGAGCGCTCGTGTCGATGGCACCGCCCATCGCGGGCATCCCGTTGCCGGTGATCTCGTACTCGACCTGGTCGATGACAGTTCCGTCCGCCGTTTCGAGATTGATCCGCAGCGCGGTCAAGCAGTCGATCTTGTCGTCGGTGCCACTGCTGCTGTTACAGCCGGCAGCGACTACGGGTAGAACGAGAGACCAGGCGAGCGCCTGAAGCAAGCTCCGAATCTTCATGATGTTCCTCGGTACGAGCTCGACGGGGGGTTGGGGGGGAGTCGAGCCATGCTGTGGGTGCAGCCTTTGGAGTGTACTCCGAAAAGGGGTGGGCTCGTCAACGACGACCTGGCGTCCTCCTGGTGAATTTTCGCACGGAATAAGCCCGTATTGGCCCATTTGTGACCTTGTTCACAGATGCGGCTGCGGCTACCTAGTCCCCGACCATGGCAGAGCTCTCTCGACTGGATGGAAAACCTTGTCTCGTGACCGGCGGGGGCGGGTATCTCGGGCGACACTTGGTCGAGGCGCTTCGCGCGAAGGGCTGCCCGGTACATGTGCTCGACACCGCCGCCTGCCCCGCGCCCCGTGATGGCGTGCGCTGGTTTCAGGGCGACGTCCGCAGCCACGCCGACATGGCACTCGCATGCGAGGGAATCGACACGATCTTCCACACGGCCGCCGTCATCGAGGCGTTCACCCATGCGCGTCGCTCGGTGCTTCAACGGATCGAATCCGTGAACGTCGGTGGCACGCAGAACGTCATTCGCGTTGCGCGCGAGCAAGGAGTGCGCCGACTCATACACACCAGCTCGATCGTCGCTTCGTTCTGCATGGACGCGGCGGGTAGCGACGAGTCCGCACCCTACAGCACCTCCCGCGACTCTTACACGGTGACCAAGATTCGAGCGGAACGCGCAGTGCTCGAGGCCAATCGCGAAGCGGGGCTCTTGACGTGCGCGATTCGACCAGGCGGCATCTACGGGCCAGGCGAGCGGTTTACGTACGGACGCTTGGTCCGCGCTCTGAAGCTCGGCATTCCCTTGGTGGTGTTCGGCGACGGCCAGGCGAAGCTCGACTACGTCTACATCGACAACCTGGTGGACGCCGAGATCCGAGCCGCAGAGCGCTTGTCGGACGGATCTCCCGTTTGCGGCAAAGCCTACTTCGTCAGCGACGGAACGCCGATCAATGCCGGCGAGTTCAGCATCGTTCTCACCCGGAACATGGGCCTCGAGGTTCCGCTCGTGCGAGTTCCGGACCCGGTGGCGCGCGCTGCCGGGCTGGCCTTCGAACGACTCTACCAGTTGCTTGGCGCGCCGAAGCCCTTGTTCACTGTCGCCAACGTGAAGCTTTGCGACATCGACCACTATTTCCGCATCGATCAGGCCAAGCGTGACCTCGGCTACGCTCCCGAGATCGACACGGAGGAAGGTCTTCGGCGAACCGCGCTCGAGGCGCGCGAGTACTACGAGAGCCTCTGAGCGCTAGCGCGACGCTCGACGCTGTTCTATCGAAGGAGAGCTGATGATTCTGACCGAGCAACAAGCCATGATTCGGGATTCAGCGGCGCGCTTCGCCGAGCAGCGACTCGCTCCGAATTCACGAGCGTGGGAGTCAGCCGGCGCCGTTGACCCTGACGTGTTGCGGGAGATGGGCCGACTCGGCTTCATGGGCATGACGGTGCCCGAGTCGTATCACGGCGCAGGGCTCGACTATGTCTCCTACGCACTGGCACTCATCGAGATCGCGGCGGGCGATGGCGCCGTCTCGACGATCATGAGCGTCAACAACGCGCCGGTCTGCGCGATTTTGCAGTCGGTGGGCAGCGAGGCGCTCCGTGAGCGATATCTGAAGCCGCTCGCCGCCGGAGAGATGATCGGCGCGTTCGCGCTCACCGAACCACAGGCAGGCTCCGACGCAGCCAACGTTCAGACTCGTGCGGAACGTACCGCGAAGGGGTACACGATCACAGGGACGAAGCAGTTCATCACGTCGGGTCAAATCGCGGGCGCCGTGATTGTCTTCGCGGTGACCGACCCTTCTGCCGGAAAGCGCGGCATGAGCGCGTTTGTCGTCCCGGCGGGCACCCCGGGCATGAGTGTTTCGTCGCTCGAGCACAAGATGGGTCAGGAGGCTTCGGACACCGCGCAGTTGAGCTTCGACGCGGTGGAGGTTCCAGCAGACCACCGGATCGGTAGCGAGGGCGAAGGCTACCGGATCGCGCTGGCGAATCTGGAGGCCGGCCGCATCGGCATCGCGGCGCAATGCGTCGGTATGGCGCGTGCGGCCCTCGACCACGCCAAAGCGTACGCCAAAGAGCGAACCTCCTTCGGCCGCGCTATCGCCGAGCATCAGGCCGTCGCGTTCCGATTGGCCGACATGGCGACTCAGGTCCACGCAGCCGAGACCATGGTGCTCGACGCAGCCGCGCTACGCGACGCTGGAGAGCCGTGTCTCAAGCAGGCCTGCATGGCCAAACTCTTCGCCTCGGAGGCCGCCGAGCGCGTCTGTTCCGACGCCATCCAGATCTTCGGGGGCTATGGATATTCCCGGGAGCTTCCCGTCGAAAAGATCTATCGGGACGTGCGAGTGGCCCAGATCTACGAGGGCACCTCCGACGTGCAGCGGATCATCATCAGCCGGCAGCTCTTGCGAGACGGCTGAGCGGCTCTTGACGCGGCCAGAGGAAGGTCTAGGAAATCACCGATGTTTCGCGGTTTCGCCATCCGTGACCTGACCATCCTCTCGGTGACGATCGTCTCCTGGTGGGGGAGCCTCGCTGTGGAGCCCGCGAGCTCGCTCCACGGCACGCTCTCGATCATGGCAGGGGCCGGGGCGGCCATTTGTGCCTACAACTTTCACGAGTGGGGACATCTTCTCGGCGCTCACCTCACAGACAGCGTCTACGTTCCGGCCAAGCGGCTCTACTCGCCGCTTCTGTTCGCGTACGACGCCGACGAGAATACGCGCCATCAGTTCCTCGTGATGTCGCTAGCGGGCTTTGCCGCCACGGCGATCTTCGTGCTCGCGTTCCTGCTCTGGATGCCACAAGACCAGCAAGCCGGGCGCATTGCTCTTCGGACCGCACTGGGGCTCGCCAGCCTAACCGTAATCATCGAGTTTCCGATCTTCTTCCGGGCTCTCTTGGGCAAGACCGTGCCGAAGACCGGTGTGTTCAAAGGTCCGACGGTCGGCGGCCGCCAGTAGCCCTGCACCTCGGCAGGCCGGAGCCGCCAAACTGCGCGCACTGCGCTAGTGGCGCTTCTGAAGAGGCCGGTGCATTCTCCCTGTCGGAATGGCGAGCAATACGCATGCGTTCGTGACCGGAGGCACCGGTCTCATCGGTCGAAGCGTCGTCGCGCGGCTCTTGGCGCGTGGCTTCGACGTAACTCTCCTGCTGCGAGACGGCGCGGAGCAACGCCGAAAGATCGAACTCGACCAACTCGGGACAGCAGCGCTTGCCGCGGGGCGAACGCTCCACCGGGTTCGCGGCGACCTGTCGAAACCGAGCCTCGGGCTTGCTGACGAGGGGCTGGCAGGGCTTCATCGAGCGGCGCACTGCTTTCACATGGCGGCTCTCTATGACATCGAAGCCGACCCCGCCGACATCGTCGCGACCAACGTCGACGGGACGCGGCATCTACTCGAAGCCCTCGAGCAGTCGAAGTTCGATGGACTCCTGCATCATGTGAGCTCGGTGGCCGTGGCTGGCGATTTTGACGCTACGTTTACCGAGGCGATGTTCGACGAGGGTCAAGAGCTCCCGCATGCCTACCATCGCAGCAAGTACGAGTCGGAGAAGCTCGTCCGGAACTCTCGGTTCGAGCAGCGCATCTACCGCCCGAGCGCCGTGGTTGGCGATTCGAAGACAGGGGCCATGGATCGGATCGACGGCCTCTACTTCGCATTTCCCGCGATTCAGAAGCTCGCACACACCCTTCCTCGCTGGGTTCGAGTCCCGGTCCCTCGAGTTCGAGGTGCGTTCAATCTGGTTCCGGTCGACTACGTCGCCGATGCCCTGGTGCAGATCGCGCTCTCCGAAACGAATGCGCGCGTGTTTCATCTGGTTGACCCGGATCCTCCTTCGCTGACGAAGATGACGGCCACGCTCGTCGCGGCCGCGGGCGGGCCGCGCCTCGGTCCGGCCCTCAGGCTCGATAAATTCACAGGCCCCACCAAGGCCGCGAAGCTCCTCGGGAGCATGCCGAGCTTCGGCGAGCTCCGGGAGGCCTTCCTCCGGGACCTCGGGCTCCCTCCGGGTGCACTCGGCGCGATGAACGTGAAAGTGCGCTTCGACGAGACGAACACTCGGGACGCGCTCGAGGGTAGCGGCGTCCAATGTCCGCCACTCGCGTCCTACGCGAAGACGCTCTACCGCTACTATGAGGACCACCTCGACCCCGCGACGCAGCGTGATGCACGTCGGCGACGGAAGTTCGGCGGCAAGGTCGTCTTGGTGACGGGGGCGTCACGAGGCGTCGGGCGCTCTGTCGCCGTGCAGGCCGCGCAGGCGGGCGCGCTGGTTCTGTTGGTCGCTCGGAGCGCGGACAAGCTCGAGGCGGCCGTGGCCGAGATCCGAGAGGCCGGCGGCGAGGCCCATGCGTACCCCACGGACCTGTCCTCGTACGAGCAAGTCGACACGCTAGCCGAAACCGTTCTCCGAGAGCATGGGGGCGTCGACGTTCTCGTGCACAACGCGGCCCACTCCATCCGGCGCCCCGTGTCCTTGTCGGTCGACCGTTTCCACGACTACGAACGACTGATGGCGCTGAACTACTTTGCGCCGGTTCGGCTGACACTTCGCCTTCTTGGGTCGCTTCGAGAGCGGGGCGGGTCGATTTCCCACATCCTGACGCAGGGCGTCCTCATCCCGACGCCGTTCTTCCCTGCATACACGGCCACCAAGGCCGCGCTCGACGCGTTCGCCGACGCATTGGCGGGCGAGCTCCAACACGAGGGCCTTCAGGTGAGCTCGGTGTACCTTCCACTGGTCAAGACGGAGATGATCGGCCCAACCGCCGACTACGCAGGCCGCAAGAATGTAATGACCCCCGAGCTCGCCGCCGCGATGATTCTCGACGGGATCGCGGATCGTCGGCGCCGGATCATGCCGCCAGGGACGAAAGCTCTCCTGTTCGGGAACCGAGTAATGCCCGCAACGACCACCCGAGTGCTCAACATCCTGCAGCGAGCGTTCCCCATCGGCGACGCGCCGAGCGAGTTTCCGATGGAAAAGGCCCTCATCACCTCGCTCATCGGCGGCAGCCCGATCTGAGCACTCGGCGTTGTGGTACGCTCCGGTCGAGGATCATGCCGAACGCGGGGCACAGCGCGGCGACCCAATACCTTGAGATCGATCATCCCTGGGTCCTGCACAAGCACGTCCCGATCTACGAATGGGCCTTCCCTCCAAAGGCGAGCGACGAGGAGCTTGAAGCGTTCATCCGCGCGCGTGAGGAATGGGCGCCGAGAGCGAACTACCCGGTGGCGTGGGTCGTCGAGCTCTCGAATCTGACCAAGGCGAACGCGACTCAGCGCCGGAAGTTCGCAGACCACCTCAAGCGCTTCGAGGATCATGACGTTCGTTGGAACGGGGGCTCCGCGCTCATCGTGCCGAGCGGCTGGCTCCGGGGCCTCGTCACCGCCGTGTTCTGGCTGGCGCCGCCCAAGTTCCCGCATCAGGCGTTCGCCAAGCGAAGCGACGCCCTGCAGTGGGCCCAAGTGCAACTCGACGCGAAGATCGCCGAGCATCGAGCATTTTCTCAGGTACGCTCCCGGCCATGAATTGGCCCATGACCTGGTACACCGGGGATCCCACCTACGACTCCGTCCTCACCCTCGCCTACGGACTCTGTGTACTCGTCTTCATCGGGGCGGCCTTCGCCAAGAGTCCCTACGGGCGCTTCGCATCGGAGAGTTGGGGACTCAACGTAAGTCCGCGGCTCGGTTGGTTCCTGATGGAGCTGCCCGCAACGTTGAGCTTCGTCTTCTTCTACTTCCAGGGGCGCAACCGCTTCGAGATCGTCCCGCTGTTCTTTCTGCTCGTGTGGCTCATTCACTACGGCAACCGAGGCTTCGTGTTCCCGTACCTGATTCGAAGTCCCAAGGGGGCGACCGCTTCGTTCAGCATCTCGATCGTGATGAGCGGCTGGCTGGTAACGACCTTGCACGGATACCTCAACGCCACCTTCATCAGTGACCTCGGCACTCACTTCACGCTCGACTGGTTCACCGACCCGCGCTTCATTTTCGGTATCGCCCTCTACTACGCCTCGTTCGTGCTCAACATTCATTCGGACGCGATCATCCGGAACCTTCGCAGCGTGGACGAGATCGAACGCGGCGAGAAAGTGTACCGAATCCCGAAGGGTGGCCTCTTTCGCTTCGTGACGAACCCGTCCTACCTGACTGAGATCATGGCGTTCACGGGCTTCGCGATCGCGACGTGGTCGCTTGGCGCGACCTTCATCCTGCTCATCACCATTGGCAATCTCGTACCCCGAGCCTTTCAGACGCACCGATGGTATCGCGACAAGTTCCCGGACTACCCGCCCGAGCGCCGTGCCTTGATCCCCTTCATCCTCTGACGGTGCCGAGGCGCTCAGGGAAACGTCGTCGGAATGTCTCCGAGAACGAGACGGTCGCTGTCGGTGTCGATCCGGGCGAACTTGACCTCGAGCTCGCCCCGGTCGATGGCGTTTCGAATGATCGGGCGGGCGAGGAACTCCTCGACACGCTTCACGCGCTCGTCCATGAGGCCGGTGAGAGCGGGAAACTTTTCGCGGGCCTCTGGATCGGCAGCAGCGGCCTCCGCCGCACAGTCCGAGTGCGAGGTGAGGACGATTACCTTCACGCCGTTCAAGACCGCAAGCTCGAGCATCTCCTGCTCGGCGGGTGAAAGAATGGACCCTGCTGTACGGACGACGTAGTAGTAGCGGCGCGTGTCGCCAGCGAGCTCCGCGGTGTCGATTCGAGCATCCATGCAGGCGAGGATCGCGACCACGGGATGGCGAACGGTGCGCGGGAAGATGTCCCGAACGTCAGCGGCCAAGTCGTTCTGTTCTTGGAGCTCTTCCCAGATCTCGGCCGGACTAATCGACTCATCGTGCTCGAAATCGTAGTGGCCAAGCCGATCCTGGAGTCGGAAGCCGAGGTTGACCAGCGCACCTCCGACGATGAATTCGACGCTCGGTATGAACGCGACTGCCAAGAGAGCAGCGGCCAACACTGCGGCGAACGCCAGGCCCCATCGTGACTTCGTGGACATGGGTTTGGAGACTACAATGAATGGAGCCGGCGTTGCAGCTTCAATCTGCGCGGTCTACGCGGTCTGCCCAGGCTTCTTCGGTCGCGGCCGAGAAGACCAAGCCAACTTCGCCTACAGACTCGGTGACGTAGACCATGCCGTCGCGCACGAAGCGGGTGTTGGCAATGCCGATCTGCTGGACCTGTTCGGGCGGGAGAAACGAGGCCGCCTCGGCATCGGCGGCGAGGCTGAAAAGCTCGAGGCCGACTAGCTTGCGCGCTTCGAGCGCCTCTTCTGGGCCGTCCAGTGAGACCATGATGGCCGCCTCCCGGAGCGCGTCGTCCTTGGCGACTGCATAGAATACGAACGCTGGTACGGCGCGAGACACGCAGCTCGTCCGGACACCCCCCTCGTGGGGCTCGTTGGCCGGTTCACCATCGCAGCGTTCGAGAAGAGGTTGGAACGTCGAAGCCACGGGGGACGGCCCGTCCACTGTCCCGGAAGAAAAATCTCCTAGGAAGTACGCAGCCCCCACGAGAACCGCGGTCAGAACGACCGCGCTCCCGATGAGCACTTTGCGGGTGGGCCCCGGCGGCTTCGTCGTGTCCATGGTGTGCTAGTTCACGACCTCAGAAGCTGCGGTCTCGCCAGCTTCCATGCCGCCCTCTTTCGCGCCTTCCTTGGCGCCCTCGGCGGAGCCGGTCTCCACGCCCTCTTGGACGCCTGCCTTCGCGCCAGCCTCTGCCCCTGAGGACACCTGCTTGGCGGCCGGGCTCGCGTCTTCCTTGCATGCGACCGAAAGGCTCAGTGCGAGCATCGCCACACCGAGAACTAAATACCTGAGAAATGAGCTCATTTTCCGTTTCCCTCCTTCATGGGTGCCGGGGAGGCTACCAAAAGCGCCCCTGCTGGGATACTTCTGTGTCTTCTATGAAACCCCTCGGCACAGTAGACACCAGCTTTCTTCTCGCTGAAGACCGCCAGATGCCCATGCATACCGCAGGTCTGATGCTGTTCAAGTATCCCGAGGGAGTAAACGAGGAATGGCTCCACGAGACCCTCTCAGCGAACGATGATCCGGGCGCGGTCCAGTACCCGTTCAGCCAGAAGCTCGTCTGGCCGCTTCGGCGACTCGGGCTCCCTCATTGGGTCAGCGACAGTCGCCTCGACCTGCATTATCACGTGCGACACTCGGCCCTTCCGAAGCCGGGGCGGTACCGCGAGATGTTTCGATTGGTCTCGAGGTTGCACGCGACTCGACTGCATCGGGATCGTCCTCTTTGGGAGGCACACATCATCGAAGGAGTCGAAGACGATCGCTTCGCACTCTACGTGAAGACGCACCACTCCATGATCGACGGCGTCGGCTCCATGCGAATGCTCAGGGCCTGCTTGAGCCCGGATCCCGAGGCCCGAAACATGCCGGCCCCATGGAACGTGGAACGAGCCCGGCAAGCACCCAAGGCCAAGCCGGATCCGAAGGCACTCGTGACGGCAGCCGCCGGAGCGATGGGTGGCGTCGCCAAGTTTGCCGCGGCCGTTCGCCATCGGGACAAGCACGGCATGATCGCGCCGTTCCAGACCCCGATGACGATTCTCAACGGGCGCGTGACGGGTTCGAGGCGGTTCGTGGCCCAGTCCTGGCCGCTCGCCCGCATCAAGAAGGTGGCGAAGGCGCTCAACGCAACGGTCAATGACGTAGTGTTGACGATGTCGGGAGGAGCCCTCCGACGATATCTGCTCGACCTGAACGCCCTTCCGGACGAGCCGCTCACTGCGATGACTCCTGTTTCATTTCGCCCAGCCGATGCAGACATCGAAGGGAACTCGTTCTCCGTCGTGTTCGCCAGCTTGGCCACCGAGATCCCGGACGAGCTCGACCGGCTGCGCGCAGTGCAGCGTTCGATGGGAGAGGCCAAGCGGCTTCTTGGAGGCATGAGCTCGTCGGAGATTCCGATCTTCACGAGTGTCGTGGCGTTGCCGGTTCTGATTCCACATCTGTTGCGCGTCTCGGGGCGGACTCGACCGACCTTCAACGTGACGGTGTCGAACGTACCGGGCCCACGAGAGACGCTCTACTGGAACGGAGCCGAGCTACTCGGGATGTATCCCTTGTCGATCGTGACGCATGGGCAAGCCCTGAACATCACCGTGACGAGCATGAACGAGAGTCTCGACTTCGGGATCGTGGCCTGCCGAAGTTCAGTACCGCGCGCCCAGCGTCTCATCGGGGACCTCGAAGCGGCCCTTCAGGCGCTCGAAGCGAAGGCCTAGCGAAGCAGGTCGCCGAGCGTTGAAATTCCCCGTCTTTCGGCCTTCCTGAGGAGTCGTTGAAACAGGAGAGCCGTCGCGAGGGCGTCGCCGGATGCCGTGTGCCGGTCCGGCACCTCGATCTCGTACCGCCGAACGAGCGCATCGAGACGATAGGCGTTTCGGTCATCCGCTCCGTGCGCCTCTGCCGAGGGTCTCGGGCCGACCTCGACCCGCTTGGCGAGTTGCGCGGTGTCCAGCGCGGGGCTCCACACCTTGGCGCCGCGATACCCGGCGATGGCCTTGCGGAGCATTCGCAGGTCGAACGCCGCATGGTGGGCGACCAGGACCGAGTCGCCGACAAACCCTAGAAACGCCGCTGCCGCTGCGTCCTCACTGGCACCGGCGCTCAGGTCGCTCGAAATCAGACCGTGAACGACCGCCGCTTCCGCGCCGCCCACGTCGTCTTGTCGAATCACCGCATCGAACGTGTCGTCGAGCTTCACTTCGAGATCAGTCACGGCAACGCCTGCAATCGAGAGAAGCTTGTTCTTGGCCAGGTCGAGTCCGCTCGTCTCCGTGTCGAACACGACGAAGCGAACATCGCGGAGGGCGGCTCCCTTGGCTGCTCTGCCCTTCATCGACATGTACGTCCGCAGCGGCTCGGGCCATGAGCTCTCCGGGACCCCGGCAGAGGTTCTTGGGAGCAAGCGTTTGATGAAATCGGGGATCACGATGGCATCAGCGAAGGAAATCGATTCTGTAGCGAGACGTCAACATCAACTGCACGTCTTTGACTACCGAAAACGTATTTCGAAGCGTCTGCCGTTCGAGCTTATTGAGCTCCTTGATGTGCACGTATCGCCCCGAACTGCCGCGCGTGAGGCCCTCGATGGCCCGAATACGCATCAGAATCTCGTAGGCCATGGCGGCCTCTCCGGCGAGCCGCGCCAGATTCTCGTTGCTCTCGGCGATGGCTTGCCAGCGCTCGGCCGTGCTCCCGTAGACCTCGATGCCAAAGTCGTAAATCAACACGCGCGCTGCGTCCGCGAGCGGGGTCATCGCACGGGCTTTGATGTCGAATGCGTCTCGGTGCTCTCCACTTCGCTCGACCACCATGTTGCGGAAGAAACTGAGCGGCGGAGGGTTCCGAACCGCGTTCCGTGCCTGAAAAGCGAGGAACAAGCGATTGTCTTCGATTCGGCCAAAGATGTGACGCTTCAGCTCCGCGGCGAGGGCCGTGTCGCCCCAGACCGGCCGAAAATCGAAGAAGATGTTGGTGTGCATGACCGCGATGTTCTCGGGCTCGCGGATCCATTCAGAAAAGCATCGTTTCCAAGCATCGAGCGACTGGTTCCACTTTGGATTGCTCGCCATCACGTCGCCTGGGCAGCGCTCGAACCCAGCCTCGACCAAGACGTCCACCACCCGCTCGCCCAGCTCGAGGAAGAAACGGCTCGCGGCCCCGTCGTCGTCGCCCGGGTCGGCGTATAGAATCGCGTTGTCTTGGTCGGTCCGAAGCAGTTGCTCTTCGCGCCCCTCGCTTCCGAGCGCGAGCCAACAAAACGGGACCGGTGGCTCGCTTCCGCGGTCCGCCATCTCGTCGAGCGAAAGGCGGATCGCCCGACGAATCAAGGTGTCGTTGATTTCCGAGATCATGTTGGAGAGGAACCCCATGCCGACCTCGTCTTGGAGGTACTGGCGCAACAGGTCCTCCGCTTGATCTCGAAGAGCGCGAAGCCTCTGCTTCGTCTTCGAGCGGCCGAGCTCCGAGAGAATCACGGTGGGGTGGCTGCCTTGAGTCTTCAAGATGTCGTGCTCTGACACGATGCCCACGACCGCGGTTTCGGGCGTTCCGTCTTCGGTCACGGCGAAGTGATGCAGGTGCTTCCTCATCACGGTCGCGATCATCGAAGAAAGCGTGGCCTGATCGTCGATCGTCAAGACGGGGGCGCTCATGATGTCGGAGATGGGCGCGGTTACATCGGTGCCGCACGCCACGACCTTCGAGCGAAGATCGGAGTCCGTGACGATGCCGATAGGTCGGCGCCCTTCATCGACGATGAGAATCGAACCGACGTTTCGCTCGCCCATCATCGCGGCGCCTTGGCGAATAGTGGTGCCGGGCTCGCATGTCAGCACGTCTCGCACGGGGTCGACGCGGCGCGTATCGTCGCTCGAGCTCGTCTGCTTGTCGTGGCGCCGTGCTTCGCGAACGGCGACGAGCCGATTCACATCACGTACCTGAGGCAAATCCGCTGCAAAGCCGGCAGCAAAGAAGAGCGCCACCCGCGGCTCATCGCGAAGAAGCTCATCGAGCTGCTCTTTTGGAAGCACGTAGAGGAGCGTGTCCTCTTTCGCCTGCGCGGTGGCGAGATACGCCCGATCGGCGAGCAGCGCCCGGACGCCAAAGGTGTCCCCTCCGTCGCAAACGTCGATCAGCACCTGCTCTCCGTCGATGTCTTGGGTGATCGCGATTTCGCCTTTGACTACGACGTAGAACTCGGGCTTCGGTTTCTGCCCGCCTTCGAACACGATCTCGTCCGGCTCCAGGTAGCGAATGCGAATCGAGCGCGCGACGCGCTTTAGCAGCTCCGGATCGAGGCGATCGAATGGCGCGTGTCGCGCGAGGCGAGTGGCGACCGTGAGGATCATGGAATCGGACGACATTGGCGCTAGCCCTGTATCGCACGTTCCACGATTTCGCGGACGTCTTTCGAGATGCTCAATGTCGATGCGATTCGCTCGAGCTCGGCACGCATCAAAGCGCCTCGGCGAGGCTCGTAACGCTTCCACTGATTGAAGCTCGAGACGATCCGAGACGCGACCTGTGGATTGATTCGGTCGAGCTCGAGAATCTGGTCCGCCACGAAACGGTAGGCAGCGCCATCGGGGCGATGAAATCCGACAGGGTTGCCGGCCGCGAACGCGTAGAGAAGCGAGCGAGCTCGGTTTGGATTAGCAAGGGTAAAATCCGGGTGTTCGGCGAGCGCGACGACCCTATCGAATACGTTGCTCGCGGAGGACATCGCCTGCATTCGGAACCACTTGTCGAGGACCAGAGGCTCGTTCTTCCATCGCGCATGGAAGGAGGCGATGGCCGCGTCGGTCTCGGGGCACACGAGATCGACCAGACCGAGGAAGGCGGCCTCGTAGTCGGTCATCCCGGTGGCGGCGCCAAACTGCTGGGTTGCCAGCGCGATGGTCTCTGGTTCTTCGAGTGCGACCAAATACCAGAGAGCCCGGCTCTTGATGCGACGCCGGTCGACTTCGGGCTTCGTCACCGCGTCACTCCCCGCCGCGTGGCGGTCGTAGGTTTCGCGCCAGTCCGAGCGAAGCGCGAGGGCAAGCTCGCGAACCACGAAGGAGCGAGCCGCATGCACCGCGTCCGGATCCACAGCGCTCAGCTCCTGCGAGAGGAGCTCTTCGGACGGTAGCTTGAGGGTCAACGACTTGATCGAGCCGTCGAGCGATGCGTCTCGAAGCACCTTTGCGAAAGCGTCGACGAGGAGCGGCTCGAGCTGGAGCGGCCGCCCTGCCTGAACCTCGTTCACCAGCCCGAGGAGCACTCGCTTCGCGAGCTCCTGACCGGACTCCCAACGGCTGAACGCGTCGGTGTCGTGGGCCATCAAGAAAGCGAGCTCGTCGAGGCCGCGTTCGACCTCGAGCCGGATCGGCGCCGAAAACCCTCGTCCGATCGAGGCAATCGGTCGCTCGCCAACGCCCTCGAACGAGAAGCTCTGCTCTTCGGCGGTGAGCTCGAGGGTGCGAGCGCTACCCGGAATCTCGCTTCCACCGGGGCTGAGCAGCCCCACCCGGACGGGGATCGGCAAGGGCAGCGGGGCGGCTTGCTTGGGCATGACCCGCTGGGACTGACTCAGCGTCAGCGAGTAGCGGGAAGCCTCCGCATCCCAGGTGCCACGGGCCCGCACCGTCGGAGTACCCGCCTGCGCGTACCAGCGCTCGAGCTGAGTGAGGTCGGCCCCATTGGCCTCGGCCATAGACTCGCGGAAATCGTCGCATGTTACCGCAGAGCCGTCATGCGATTCGAGGTAGTGACGAAGCCCTTTCCGAAACCCGTCCTTGCCGAACAAGGTCTGGTAGATGCGGACGACCTCGGCCCCCTTCTCGTACACCGTTGCGGTGTAGAAGTTGTTCATCTCGATGTAGGACTCGGGCCGAATCGGGTGCGCGAGGGGCCCGGCGTCCTCAGCGAACTGGGCCGTCCGAAGCCGCGTGACGTCCTTGATGCGCTGCACCGCCGGCGAGATCATATCGGCGGAGAACTCCTGGTCGCGAAAGACTGTGAGGCCTTCCTTGAGAGTCAGCTGAAACCAGTCGCGGCAGGTGACCCGGTTGCCCGTCCAGTTGTGGAAATACTCGTGCGCGACGACGCTCTCGATGCCTTCGTAGTCGTCGTCGGTCGCGGTCGACGGCTTGGCGAGAACAAACTTCGAGTTGAAGATGTTCAAGCCCTTGTTCTCCATCGCGCCCATATTGAAGTCATTGACCGCGACGATCATATAGACGTCGAGATCATACTCGAGGCCGTAGGTCTCCTCGTCCCACCTCATCGCCGCCTGCAAGGACGCGAGAGCGTGTTCGCACTTGTCGGCGTTCTCCGACTCGACCCAAATCTCGAGGTCTACGGCGCGCCCAGAGGCCGTGGTGAAGGCGCCGCGGTGACACACGAGGTCGCCGGCAACCAGCGCAAACAGATAGCCCGGCTTTCGAAAGGGGTCCTCCCATTTCACCCAATGACGCCCGTCGGGAAGCTCGCCCTCCCCGACTCTGTTCCCGTTCGACAGGAGCACGGGGTAGTTGGCCTTGTCGGCCTCGATTCGGGTGGTGTAGCGAGACATCACATCCGGCCTGTCGAGGGCGTACGTGATTCGGCGAAAACCCTCGGCCTCACACTGCGTGCAAAACGCGCCGCTCGACGTGTAGAGTCCCATGAGCTTGGTGTTCCGCTCGGGAGAAATTGCAACCTCAGTTCGGAGCTCGAAGGCATCGGGCACCCGATGGATCCGTAGCCCTTCCGAGTCCGCTTCGAACTCGTCTTCAGCGAGCGCTATGCCGTCGACCGAAACGGCGCGCAGCTCGAGCTCGTCCCCGTGCAATGCCAGACCCTCGGTCGGCTCGACGCTCGGGTTGCGACGCACCCGCATCGTCGCATGCACGACGGTCTCCGCGGGGTCGAGCTGGAAGACTAAGTCGACACTGTCGACCAAGTGCTGGGGGGCGGCATAGTCTTTGCGATGGATGCGGGAGTTCTGACCTTCGGACACGCCGGGAGACTAATCCAGTCGATGCCGCGCGGCCATCGCTCTCACCAATTGACGGTGACGGCGCCGGACTGCTGATCGCTATTGCCTGATCGCTGGGAGACCAGCACCCCCGCCGTGACAGCCCCCGCAACTGCGACGGCCGAAACTGCCACGATCCAGGGCCAGCGCTTCTTCTTGGGCTTGGCGCCTTGGTCGCGGGACTTGTAACTCGGCATGTCGAAACGCCCGCTTGTCCCAGACGGAAATGGCAAGGGCTGACCGTCGAGATTGGCAGAGAAGAGGATCCCACCCTGACGGGTTCGCGCGGTCGCGGCGCACCCTTGGTGGAGGCCAGATTCCGGAAGCTTCAAGCTCGTGGAAATTCCCTGAGAGGTTCGTGAGGTCGTGCGAGCCCCGGCGTCGATGTTGCATTGGAGCGTGGTGTGATCGACCAATCCATCGGGGACTCGAAGGAGCCGAGCGAACATCCAGGGCTGGCCTTCGATGCTCTTTTCTTCGATGCGGAGCTCGACGCTCTTGTCCCCACTGCGCTCCGCGGCGATCCGCGCGAAGGCCTCGCGAACGCTGGGCGGGGCCAAGCGGCTCAGTTGGTAGCTAGTGCGCACCGCGACCAGGCGTTCGAGGTCCTGGTTCATCGCACCCTCGTCGCCGAGGGCGTGCTGGACCAAGGCCCTCATCTCGAAGAGTTTCAGCAACTCCTCCACGCTGAGATCCGCATTGCGGGCCGCCGTGTCGAAGGTCCGGAGCGCGGTCTCGAAATCCGCCTCCTCGTAGGCCTCCACGGCGCTCTCGAGGAGCGGATGTGCGAACGCGGAACTCGGCATCAGCCAAGAACACATCAAAATCGCAGTAATTCCGAGTGGAAGTCTCATCTCCCCATCCCCCCCAAAACTAGCGCAAAATACATATATAACCAAAGATTCCGTTGGCACTGACTTTGTGATCCAGGCTACGCTTGTGGAGGGGGATTCCGTGTCATCTGGTTCCGAAGAGGCAGCAGCGCCGAAGGCGGCGTCTGTGGAGGCGTTGCCTCCTGCGGACGACTCCGAGCCGCCTGAGCGGACCGCGCCCGAGCGCATCGGACGGTACGAGCTCTGCTTCGAGCTGGCTTCCGGCGGGATGGCGACGGTGTACTTGGCCCGGGTTCACGGGGCGTCGGGCTTCGAGAAGCTGGTCGCGCTGAAACGGATCCATCGGCACCTCGCCAAGGAGAAGAAGTACATCGAGATGTTTCTCGATGAGGCGAAGATCGCTTCTCGGATCACCCATACGAACGTCTGCAGCGTATTCGACTTTGGCCAGGCGGACGGCGAGCACTACATCGCGATGGAGTACCTCGTCGGCGAGCCTCTGTCGCGGCTTTGCGGCAAGGTCGCGCGCGACCAGTCGCAGCGACGTCACCCCCTCTTGCCGCTTCGAATGGCGGGCATCATCGCCGACGCGTGCGAGGGCTTGCACGCGGCGCATGAGCTCAAGGACGCCAACGGCGACCTACTCCACGTCGTGCACCGGGACGTCTCGCCGCGAAACCTATTCGTGACCTACGATGGTTCGGTTCAAGTCGTGGACTTCGGCATCGCAAGTGCGCGACAGCGGACGCATCACACTGCGACCGGACAAGTGAAGGGCACGTTCGCATACATGGCGCCCGAGCAGCTCACCGCGAACCCGATCGATCGTCGCATCGACATTTGGTCGCTGGGCGTGGCGCTGTGGGAGATGCTGACGATGAGGCGGCTCTTTCGGCGAGACACGACCGCCAACACGATTCACGCCGTGCTCTACGAAGACCTCGTGCCGCCATCGGCGCATCGAGCGCACGTTCCTCCCGAGCTCGATGAGATCGTCATGAAAGCGCTGGCCCGCGAGCCGCAAGAGCGTTGGCAAACAGCGCGTGACATGGGCCGCGCGATTCGTCAGTTCCTGAGTACGCGCGACGAGCTCGTCGGGCCGGCCGAGCTCTCGGACTGGATGGGAGAGGTTTTCCCACAGGGCGAGGCACGCAAGAGCCAGCTCATGGATGTGGCTCGACTCGGACACAATCCCGTTCCCGCAATGCCGCACCCAAGCGACAACGACGGGACGGTGACTGCGACCAACCTGCTGCTCGGCGAAGCTGCTTCGACTCCGGATCAGCGCCTGCCGACGAAACGGATCGGTATCGGGCTCGGCGCCGTGGGGTCGCTCGCGGCGGTCGCAGCGCTCATGCTTGCTCTGAGCGGCCCGGGTGAAGAGGTCGACATGGAGCCCGCGGTTACCAGCGAGACGGCCCCAGAGCCTGCGCCAATCGTGACGGCCCCGACTGAACCCACGGAGCCTTCTTCCGAAGCGACACCGAGCGCTAGCGCAATAAAGCCGCGCGAGACGACGACACCTAGCGCGGAACCGAAGAAAAAGAGACGAGCGCGGAAGGCGCCACTCAAGACTGGGCCGGGAACGATCAACCTCGTCACCCGGGGAGGCTGGGCGGAGGTCTACAAGGGGCGGAAGCTCCTCGGCAGCACGCCGCGCCGGCTCACCCTGCCCGCTGGACGCCACCGACTCGTGCTCAAGCCGTTTGGCGAGGGAACGCCGCGCACGGTGTTCGTGGTCGTCGAGGCCGGAAAGACGAAGAACGTCTCGATTCAGCTAGAGTGACGCCTCGTCCCAGAGGGTTTCGGCGGAGTACGTGTCTCCGAGGAACCAGAACCGACCGTCGACCATTCGCTGATGCCTATCGAGCGCGGCGATGGCGGTCATGTCGGCAAGTGAAAGGCTGACCTCACGAGCGCCCCAGTTCTCGGCGATGCGGTTTCGATTCACGGACTTTGGAATCACGCTCGTGCGCCTCGACAGCGCCCAGGCGATCAAGACCTGGCCGGGGGTGGCGCCCTGACCTTCTGCAATTGCCGTGATGGTCGGGTGCTTGGTGAGAAGCATGTCGTCCTTGCGTCCCATGAACGCGGCGGAGTCGGGCGAGCCGAGCGGCGAGTACGCCGTGACCGCGACTCCGAGGTCCTCGCACGCCTCGACGAGGCCGCCCTGCTGAAGGTACGGGTGGAGCTCGATCTGGTTGACCGCGGGAGCGGTCCCCGTCGCGTCTCGAACCCGGATGATCTGACCCTTGCTGAAGTTCGAGACGCCGGCTTGCCGGGTGAGCCCTCGATCACGAAGCGCGAGCATCGCCTCCCATGTCGACTCGAGCGGCGCGCGGGAAAGTGGGATGAAATCGCCTGGACTGCTCGGAAGCAGCGTCCCCTGCTCGAGCGCCACGGGCCAATGAATGAGGTAGAGGTCCAGGTAGTCGAGTTGCAGCTTCCGCAGGCTCGCCTCGATGGCGGGCTGAGTGTGCTCCGGCAGGTGCGAGTCATTCCATAGCTTGCTGGTGATCCACACGTCTTCGCGCTTGGCATCGCCCGAGGCGAAGGCGTCGCTCAGAGCGCGGCCGACCTCTTCCTCGTTTTGATAAATCGCCGCGCAGTCGATGTGCCGGTAGCCGACTTCGAGCGCGGCGCGGACGGCGTGGTAGACCTGCTCCGGTTCGGATTTCCAGGTGCCAAGGCCCAGCGCAGGCATCTCGGTACCGTCGTTCAGTCGCTGCGTCTTCATCGAAGTCTCCTACCCCCTCGGCGAGCCGTGTGGTACGCGCTCGGCCATGGAGATCGTCAAAGAGACCGAACAGTATCAGATCATCAAGAAGCGCTCGGGCCGCTACGGGGTTCGCAAGGTGGACCGTAGTTGGGTCAGCGGCGACGAGAAGGTGAAGATTCTAGTCACCGAAGGCCTGCTGAAAGTGGCCGCGCCGAAGGAAGAGCCTGCGCCGGACGCTGACGCCGGCGCGGACACTGACGCCGGCACTGACGCCGGCACGGACACCGACGCTTAGAACAGCTAGCGTCATTTTTACAGCAAGCCAACTTGCTGTAATCAAAGCGATTTTAGGTCCCATGAGAAGTGTAGTGGCTGATTGACCAAGGGTTAATCGCTGGGTACGATGACTCCCATGTCATCACAATGCCCTACTCCCTCAGCCTTCATGCACCGGGTACCGAGCTTGGTCGTGGCGGTCGCTCTCGGGTCATTGCTGTGGAGCTGCGAGTCCGAGCAGACCGGCTACGACGTCGCGATCCCGCTGATCGGGCCCATCGAGTTCGACGAGACGAGCTGCGAGGTGTCTGGCGACATATGCAGCTCGGACGATGACTGCGTCGACGAAGACGGGTTCAACGTCGGGCCCTGCACCAAGACGATGGAGGAGCTCGAACCGATCACGGTCGCGGTATCACTGTCGCCAAGCAGCCCGAGCTACACGCTTAGCTTCGTGGACACTGCTGGCTGGACCAACCTCTTCGTCGCCCAACAGTTCTCGGATGGAGAGCTCCCGGAACAGCTCCGGATCGTCATGACGATGGACGACTTCTCGCTTCAAGGTGCGCCCGTCACCATTGGAGTCCGGATCTTTTCGAGAGTCGGACTCATCGTCGGACGGAACGCGGATTATCAGCCGGTCACGCCTTCCAGCTGTACGTTCACGCTCGCGGACGGCGCAACAGGCCAGGACTACGCGGACGGCATCAACACTTGTCTCAGCGACTGGATTACCGAGAACGGCGCCCCAGTGGAGTTCGACATGGAGGTGACCTCCTCGCCTGGCGCCACCGCCAAGTCCGGACTCGGAGAAAAGCAGCTCGAGGAGTACATGGTCGATGGCAGGTGGGACATGACGAGCGACAACCCATGCGACGTCGGCGGCACCGATGACGTCCTCGAAGCAGTCAGAGAGGGCGAGGGGTTTTTCGCGCAGCTGGCATGTGAAGATTTGAAGCTCGTGGGGTCTGGACAGACCGATCAGAGCATCGGCATCGTCGGCGGCGCTGTAGTCTGGGATCGCTGCGGCAATTTCAGTGGCGCCATCCTCCTGCCTACGGGTCTGCCGGGGGGGCCGACGGTGTATACGATTACGGTGGCGGAGAGCGCGGTGGACGGGGACGTGCCTGTCGTGTTCCTTCCGACCGGCGTGGATTTCACAGAATCTCTCTTGGGCGCAGCCAGCGGTAAGTGCCTGTCCGGCACGCCGGATTCGAGTTTCGAAGACGGCCGTGGACTTGCTGGCTGGTTGCATTGCGGCGCGGCACCTCCACCGCCTCGCACGGGGTACATCGAGGTAAGCGCCAGCGGCTTCTGCGAGGTCGTCAAGGGCACCGGCGGAGACTCGGGGCAATAGCACTCAGAAACTAGGAGGGATGCGATGGCGCGTTTGATTATGATTCTCAGCACGGCGCTCCTGATGGCCTCGGTTGCCGCGGCACAGGAGGAAGCAGCGGTGGCCACTGAGGCAGCTGCCGAGGCCGGTGCCGCCGAAGCGCTCGAGGCTGCCGCCATCGAACGTGCGGCCCTCGAAAAGGAAGCCGCTGCGATGGAGGAGCGGCTTGCCCAGGAAAAGGCCGCCGAGGAAGGAAAGGCTGTAGAGCAGCCACCCGAAGAAGAGGGAGACCCGGACTGCCTCACCAAGGTCTACTGCAAGGTCGTCAAGGGCGTGCTCTGGATAGAGGGCACCGTAGGACCCAGCAAGTTCAACGCGACCAAGTTTCGGTCGTTCAACCTCCTCGAAGACCTCCCTGGCGCGGGACTGACGCCGAGCGTCGTGGTCAAGGGGCCGGAGTATGGCGCGGCGATCGGAGCGCAGTTCAAGGTCTTCAGCATCGGCGCACGGTTCAAGTACGCGAAGTTTGATCCATTCGACCTTCTCACGGCGGGCCTCGACTTTGGTTTCCTCGTAAAGCGGGTTCCCTTCGTGGCGCCCTATGCCCGTTTCGGCCTCTACTACAACACGACTCGGGGTGGCACCGTCATCCCGGTGCTCGACCAGCTCCTCGAAGACCCCAAGACCAACGGTGGCGGGGTATCGATCGGCGCGGGGGTTCGAGTGCCCGTGATCAAGTGGATGTCGATCGCGATCGGCTTCGACTATACGTTCGTCGCTCTCTACGTGAGCGGATACGACCCAATCAACGATGAGGACTTCGCCAACGGCACGATCGGCGGCGAAATCGCCGGAACGTTCGCGCTCACGATTCACCCGATCTAGTCGCGAAGACGGACTGCGACCTTGCCTTGCACGGCTCCCGACTCGAGCTTGGCGAGGGCCGACGTAACGCTGTCCAGATCGAAGGTCGCGTGGACCGATGCGTCCAGCTCGCCTGCGACGATCCAGGCGGCCAATTGCTCGAGATCGGCCGTGCGCGATTGCACCGTCACGAAGGTGCAGCGCTTGTTCGAGAACGTGCTCTGCAAGACGCCGCCGACGAGGCTCGCCGATGGGAGCAAGGTCACGTAGGAACCGCCGGGGTTCAACAGATGCTTCGCCTCCCCGTAGGACGACATCGAGGCGGCATCGAGAACCAGGTCGAACGTCTCCGAGAGGGACGCGATGGGCGTCACTCGATAGTCCAGGACCTGCGCGGCACCTAGCCCGCGCACGAACTCGGCCTTGCCGGCGCTCGCAGTGCCCCACACTTCGGCTCCGAGGAGCCTCGCGATCTGGACGGCGAAGCTGCCAACGCCACCCGACGCGCCATTGACGAGAACCCGTTGTCCGGACCTCAAGCGGCCCTTGTCGCGCAGGCCTTGGAGGGCCGTGCAGCCCGCCGTAGCTGCTGCGGCGGCATCGATGTGGGAGAGGGCTTCGGGTTTCACTCCGACGCTCTCCGGTTTGATGGCGACGTACTCGGCAAAGCTGCCCTGCCGGGTCCACATCCCATACGGAAGATGACCGAAGACTGGATCACCGACGGCTCGACTCGTGACGCCAGAGCCGACCTTCTCGACGACGCCGCTGAAGTCGAAGCCGATGGCAAAGGGAAACTTCGTCGAGTGAATGAAGCCGCCGCCATCCTTGCCGGTGCACACCTTCAGGTCGGCTGGGTTTACTGCCGCGGCATGTACTCGAACGAGAACCTCATCCCGGCGGTTGGCGGGCGCAGCCATTTGCCCCACCTCGACGGTGTCGGTCGGTCCATTTTGTCGAAGAATCGCTGCGCGCATGGTCCCTCCTCGGTCGAAGGCGCGGGTTATAGCACTAGAGCCCGGGAGGCAGATCGGCGAGCGATGCGGCCAAGCGCATCATCGGCCCCTGGTTGACGCGAAGGATGCCCTCTTGAGGTCGATCGAGGTCGACTGCCATGCAGAGAACCACGCAGAACGAGATCACCAGTGGAACCATCGCGCGGGTACGTCGCGAACCCGCCAGCCCCGATTGATAGCCCATGGTGAGCATGCCGAGGGCGGTCACCACGACGAGGCAAATCCACACGGCCAATGGCACGTGATCGTACACACCCAGCGTGATTCGCTCGGCATGCGTGTTGGTCAGGTTGCCGAGCGCATCCATGTAGAAGCGTAGCTGGGAATGCTCTCGATGCCCGACGGCCTGCAGCCACAGCTCTCGCTGAATCTCTTCCGAGCGCGCGATGACTTGACTGAGCGGCAAGTCCGGCTCGGCGAACGTATCGAAGGCGCGGATCTGAGCGTACTCGGCGAGCAAGATATGGGCGCTTCGAGCAGCGTCCGGAGGAAGGAGCAGTGCGCGGTCGTAAGCTGTCCGAATCGCCCTGGCGTCCTCGCGCACGAGCTCTTTGCGATGGTTGTGCTTCGAGTGGGCCATGTTGAACGTGATGGCCAAGGTAAAGGCTAGGAGCGCAAGCGTGGCACCCACCACCGACCCGACAGGACCCTCATGCTCCGGGTGCTCCTTGCGCGCCTCACGTGCGCCGAGCCAGCGGCCGATCGAGAACGCGATCCACGCAACGAGCACCGCGCTACCGAGCCGCAGCATGAAGCCACCGACTGCACCCGCCATCGATAGCGTCACGACAAGTGCCCCGCGGCTCTCAGCCAGCTGATCGAATCGGCCAATGACTCCGACACATCACGAAAGCGCACACCCATCTCCTCGAACGCCGCCGAGTTCGGCACGGCGTCCCAGCGGGTGATGTACGCAGCGGCCTCGGCGGTCAAGGGTAGCTCGACGGGAACCACCTTTCGTACGATGTCGAGCAGGCGGCCCGCGCCTCGGAGCAGGGGCGCGGGGAACGGTATCGTCCGTGGGCGCCGACCGTTCACCTGTTCGATCATCGCAGCCAGCTCGGTCCAACGGAGAAAGGTTCCGGACGCCAGATAGCGTGCACCGCTGGGCTCCGCCTCGAGAATGCGGGCGTGCGCAGTCGCGAGATCGCGAGCGTCGATGAACTGCATACCGGCCGTGGTGATTGGGATGAAATCTCGAATGAACACACAGAGCGCCATCATTGCCTCCGAGAGACCCGGGTCATCCGGACCGATGATGGCGGCCGGGTAGACGATCTGGATGGGATGCCCGTCCGCTTGCAGTTTTCGGACATACTCGTCTGCAAGGGTCTTCGACTGGCCGTATGCGTGATTCGAGGGACGGGTTTCAGAACCTTCGTGGAGCAGCGTGCCATCTCCACGGAAGAGCGTCGCAAGCGAGGACACGTGGATGATGCGCCGCAGGCCCGCCTCGACCGCGGAGCCGATGACGTTGCGAACGCCCGATAGGTTGGTCTCGAGGATAGCCTCGGCGCTTCCGCCTCTGCCGACCGCAACGACGGCTGCACAGTGAATCACGCCGTCACATCCGTGCAGTGCGCGAACGACCGATGGCTGGTCGGTGATGTCCCCTGGTACGAGCTCGAGGCCGGCGATGTTCTGGCCAAACACCCTCGCGGCCTTGTCGGGGCTGCGCACGAATGCACGCACCTGGTGACCGGCGCGGAGCAATGCGCGCACAGTGTGGGAACCAGTGAGGCCGGTCGCCCCAGTCACCGTGACCCTCAGGGGCTCTCTGAGCACTTTTTGCCTTCTTTCGTAGCCATGAGGGCTCGTGCTGTGGTTTAGTCTCCCGAAGCTTCGCGCACGGAATGGAGAGAATCAATGAACTTGCGACTCATCGTCGGCTGCCTTCTAGTCGGCGCGCTGATGACCCCGGCCTTCGCTAGCGCGAACCCGGAACCGACTGCTTACGATACGCGCAGCATCTCCATGGGCCTCACTGGCACGAGCTACATGGAGCGCGCATCTGC
>Ga0316194_10000545_pt1 | contig 24452 bp, 22 predicted proteins | sample CroRivsedime1_MG_FD_204936 | JGI IMG/M metagenome (GOLD analysis project Ga0316194, IMG submission 204936) | Coastal sediment microbial communities from Maine, United States - Cross River sediment 1 | ecosystem: Environmental > Aquatic > Marine > Coastal > Sediment | place: USA: Maine...
TGGGTACTTTCTCTTGGGCAAGCAAGAGAAAGTACCTCGCCCTTCAGGGCGAAATAAATGTATAAAACAACCTCCAACCAACTAAGACATCCCAAACTATAAAAATCGCTACTTACGAAAACACCCATCCCCGCATACAATACCCCAATGCAACCACTACAAAACGACAGATTCATCCGTGCACTGCTGCGCCAACCGGTAGACGTCACCCCGGTATGGATGATGCGCCAGGCAGGACGTTACCTCCCGGAATACCTCCGGGTCCGCAAGCAGGCCGGCAGCTTCATGGCCCTGTGCACCAACCCGGAGCTCGCCTGCGAGGTCACACTGCAACCGCTGGAACGCTTTCCACTGGACGCGGCCATCCTGTTTTCTGACATCCTTACCATTCCCGATGCCATGGGACTCGGTCTGTACTTCGAGGAAGGTGAAGGGCCACGATTTAAAAAGCCTGTGCGTTCAGCAGCCGATGTCAACGCACTGGGCGTCCCGGACCCGGAAACCGAGCTGCGTTATGTCATGGATGCGGTGCGCCTGATACGTCAGTCGCTCGATAATCGCGTGCCACTGATCGGTTTCTCCGGCAGCCCATGGACACTGGCCACCTACATGGTCGAAGGCGCTTCCACGAAAACCTTCTCGCACGTCAAGGGCATGCTCTACAGCGAACCGCATCTGCTACACCAGCTGCTGGAGACCGTTGCGGCTTCAGTCACCAGCTACCTGAATGCCCAGATTGCGGCCGGTGCCCAGGCTGTCATGATCTTCGATACCTGGGGCGGTGTGCTGACACCTGATGACTACCGTGATTTCTCGCTGCAATACATGCAAAAGATTGTTGCCGGCCTGACACGCGAGGCCGATGGCCTGCAGGTACCCGTGGTGCTATTCACCAAGGGCGGCTGCCAGTGGCTGGAGATCATGGCGGATACCGGTGCCAATGCGCTGGGACTGGACTGGTCCACTGACCTGGCCATGGCCCGCAAGCGCGTCGGTGACCGCGTCGCCCTGCAGGGCAACCTCGACCCGGCGGTGCTGTACGCGACACCCGAGGTTATCCGTGAAAAGGTCGCCCACGTGCTGGCACAGTTTGGCGCAGGTTCCGGCCACGTGTTCAACCTGGGACATGGCATTACCCCGGACGTGAACCCGGAACATGCCGGTGTGCTGGTCGATGCCGTGCACGAACTAAGTGCGCAATACCACCAGTAACACTACCCTAATACAAAAAACCTGGTTTAGCTTGTAGCCTGGATGACGCACGGTAGCAGTGCAGTGCTAGCGCAACTCACTCAACAGCGAATCCAGCATCCCCTGCGCCTGGCCCAGATAGCCGCCACCAAACATGTTGTAGTGATTGAGGATGTGGTACAGGTTATAGAGGGTCTTGCGGACCGGGTAACCACTGTCGAGCGGCCAGGCATTGTTATAGGCGGCATAGAAGTCTGCGCCGAAACCACCAAACAACTCCGTCATGGCCAGGTCAGCCTCACGATCGCCGTAATACACCGCCGGATCAAACAGGGTCGGCTCACCTGATTGCAGGTAGGCATAATTACCCGACCACAGATCCCCATGCAACAGGGATGCCTCCGGCACGTAACCCTCAAACAACGCCGGCAATTCCACCAGCAATCGCTCACCCCGTGACTGCAGCCGCCCTCCAGCCCCGTTGCATGCAGCGAGATCCAGCTGGTATTGCATACGATACCGCTGCCAGAACCCGACCCAGTCATCGCAGCAGGTATTCTCCTGCGGCGTCGCACCAATGGTATTGGCCCGGTACCAACCATACTGATCGCGGGTAATCCGGTGCATCGCCGCCAGCCCCTCCCCCAGCGCCACCGGGTCGCCACGCCCTCCCAGCGACAGACACTCCATCACCAGCCATGCCGACTGCTCATCATTGCCAACGCACACCACTACCGGGATATGCAACGCCGTACACTGGCGCAGTTCATTCAGGCCATCGGCCTCCGCCACGAACATATCGATCTGGCTGGCATTATTGAGTTTTACAAAGTAGTCGGTTCCGGCAAAGCGCACCCGTTGGACCTGATTAATGCAACCACCGCCCACCGCACCCTGTTTTTGAAGGGCTGACTGCTGACCGGTGGCAGCAGCAATATCCGCGGCAATCTTTTCCCACAATGACATCTAACGTCCTCTACCCGCGATTAAGCAAGCGCGCGCGTCAATCGCGACGCGGTCATGCGCCCCAGGCCAAGCTGCTCGCAGACATTTTGCACATCAGCGGCCGCCACGCGACGGCATGCAATATCTGTATCCTTTACCTGCAGTGCCGGGTCGAGCGCGATAGCGGTCAACTGGCGCGCCAGCATGGCGGCCTCGCGGTGTTCCTGCAGTAACCGCTGCACGCGTGCGGCACCGCGGATCTTTAACCCCGCGACGGCGTCGAGCTGCTGGTAGAGACTGTCGAGCGTGTCGAACTCGGCCAGCAGTGCTGCCGCTGTTTTTGCACCGATACCCGGCACCCCGGGGATATTGTCGACACTGTCACCGGTCAGTGCCAGCCAGTCGGCCACCTGCCAGGCCTCGACCCCCAGCCAGGCGGGGATATCTTTGTAGAAGTGCCGGCGGTTACGGGCGTAGTCCCATAGCAGGTCCGGGGCCTCGAGCAACTGCGCAAGGTCCTTGTCGGCAGTCAGAATCACCACGGCGTAGCCCTGCTCTCGCATGCGCGCCGCCAGCGTGCCGATCAGGTCGTCGGCCTCGAAGCTGTCACTGGAAAAATCAGCCATTCCCAGTGACTGCACCAGCGTGCGGCAGTACTGGAACTGCTGTTTCAATTCATCCGGTGGTGGTTCGCGATTAGCCTTGTAGTCAGGGTAGATGGCGTTGCGGAACGAGCTGGTCAGACTTTCATCGAACACCACGGCCAGGTGTTCGGGTTTGGCCTCGTCAAGAAAACCCGCGAGGAAACCGGCAAAACCGTGCAGCGCGTTGATTGGCTGGCCATCGGCATTAAACAGGTTATCGGGGACAGAATAGTAAGCACGAAAAATGTAGATGCTGGCGTCAATCAGGTAGACGCGCCGCTGGTTCTCAACCACGACAGCAGTACGACGCTCAGGTACTCAGTGCAATACGCTGGTGCAACGGACTGCTGCGCGGAAAGTGCGCACGCAGGAATTCCATCTGGTCCGCCAGCACGCGCCGCCCCTGCAGATAGATGTACTCGGCATGGGTCGGTACAAACGGCACCGCCAGCAACTGCATGCCGGCCTGCTCCGGTGTGCGGCCCGCCTTATGATTGTTGCAGCGCCGGCAGGCGGTAACCACATTGCTCCAGGTGTCCTGCCCGCCCTGTATCACCGGCGTCACATGGTCGCGTGACAACTCGGCATGGCGAAAGGTCTCGCCACAGTAGAGACACACGCGTGAATCACGCTTGAACAGGGCCGGATTGTTCAGCGGCGGTGAATACTGGTCACGAAATTTGCTAAGGGCATGGTTGCGCCCATAGGTCGCTATGATGGAGTTCACATCAATGATGCTGCGGCGACCGGTGCTGGCGGAAACACCGCCATGTATACGGTACAGCAGGGTACCGCAAGTGTAGGCCACCTGCTCAAGGTGGTAGAGACGCACAGCATCCTGGTAACCCACCCATTCGAGCGGCATACCCGATATATCTGTCCTCAGGACCTGATGATTCAAATCGATCATTACAGCACCGTTGGCGTTGCCTCCCGCCAGTTGCCACGACAGGCAGGTCATTACCCGCACCGAGACTATCATGTTGACAAATCGCACGCTACACCATGCGCCGACAGGGTCAACGGGTAAAAGCGTTCGAGTGATGTACGTCAGGGGCAATCTGCATCTGTCGCCGCACCCGGGCAGGTATTTATATGCGGGCGAACCTTGTCCTTGCGCAAGGCTTTAGGCTAATATCCCAGCGCTTAATGCACTGTACCCCATGATCAACCTGTCAATGTTACTTGCTCCGGGCTATCAGCACGACAAGTCGCATCGGAGGCTATGATGCCGATACGCGTTGCTGTACCCAAAGAAATCTACCCTGGCGAACGCCGCGTCGCCCTTATTCCCGAAGTCAGCCGGAAAATGGCGAAACTCGATATCGAGGTACTGCTCGAGTCTGGTGCCGGTGATGCGGCACATTACCCTGATTCCGCCTACGAGTCTGTTCGTATTGTCAGCGATGCCGGCAGTCTCTATGGCGAAGCCGATATCATTCTGACTGTTCAGCCACCCGCGCTGGAAGTGATCGAGCAACTGCGAGAAGGCAGTATCCTTATCGGCATGCTGCTGCCCTATCAACGACTGCAGCACGTCGCCCGTCTCAAGGAACGCAACATTACCAGCTTCGCCATGGAACTGGTGCCACGCATCTCGCGCGCCCAGAGCATGGATACACTGTCGTCACAGGCCGCCGCCGCCGGCTACAAGGCGGTGATCATGGCGGCCGAACGCTCCGGGCACTTCTTCCCGATGCTGACCACGGCAGCCGGCACCATCCGCCCGTCCAGGGTGGTGGTCATCGGCGCCGGTGTCGCCGGCCTGCAGGCGATTGCCACCGCGCGGCGCCTCGGTGCGATCGTCGAGGGCTACGATGTACGCGCTGCCACCAGGGAACAGGTGGAATCGCTGGGTGCCCGCTTTATCGACATCGACGTGGCCGCCGAGGGCAGCGGTGGCTATGCCCGCGAACTGACCGAGGAAGAAAAACAGCAGCAACAGACAATACTGGCCGAGCACATCGCCGCTGCCGACGTCGTCATCAGTACCGCGGCGCTTCCCGGCAGGCCTTCACCAAAAATCATTACCCGCGCCATGGTCGAGTCCATGAAGCCCGGCTCGGTCATCATCGACCTCGCGGCCGAGGGCGGCGGTAACTGTGATTTAACCCAAGCGGGCGAAGACATCGAGCACAATGGCGTCATCATTGCCGGACCTCTCAATGTACCCAGCATGCTGGCAGTCCATGCCAGTGAAATGTATGCGAAAAATCTGCTCAATTTCCTCACCCCGATGATCAAGGACGGCACTCTGGCGCCTGATTGGGAGGACGAGGTACTTGCGGAGAGTGTGCTAACCCACCAGGGTGAAATCCGCCATGAACCCACCCGCAAGCTGCTCGAAGGAGAGGCCTCATGATTGAAGGAATGACAGCTCTCTATATCTTCATGCTGTCCGCGTTCACCGGCTATGAAATCATTGGCCGCGTGCCGGTGATACTGCATACCCCGCTGATGTCCGGCTCCAACTTTGTGCACGGCATCGTGCTGGTCGGCGCCATGGTGGCCATGGGTCATGCCCACACCACCCTGGAACTGGTGATCGGCTTTATCGGTGTCGCCCTGGCCGCCGGTAACGCTGTCGGTGGCTATGTCGTCACTGAACGCATGCTTGAAATGTTCAAAAGCAGCAAGGGCAGTAACTGATGCATAACATAATACAAATCAGCTACTTCATCGCAGCCTTCCTGTTTATCTTCGGCCTCAAGCGCATGAGTTCGCCACTCACGGCACGTGACGGCATCCTCTGGGCCGGTATCGGCATGCTGGTGGCCTCGCTGATCACCTTCTTCGAGCCGGGGATGGAGAACTATTTGTTGATGACGACCGCCATCTTTGTCGGCGGCATCGCTGCCTTCTGGTCAGGCAAAAAGGTCGCCATGACCGACATGCCACAGATGATCGCGCTCTACAATGGCATGGGTGGTGGCGCGGCGGGTGCCATTGCCGCCGTGGAATTGCTGAAGGGTGATTTTCATTCCCAGACCTTTCTCACGCTCGCCGTACTGGGCGCGCTGATCGGTTCGATCTCCTTTTCGGGGTCCATGGTCGCCTTTGCAAAACTGCAGGGACTGATACGCCGGCCCATGCGCTTCCCCGGTCAGCAGCTGTTCAATATTGCCGTGTTCCTGGTCGCCGCCGGCTTTGGCGCCGTGCTGGTTATCCGGGGTGAATTTACCGGCAGCATCATCTTGATCTTTTTCGCCGCGGCACTTGCCTACGGGATGTTCATGGCGCTGCCGATCGGCGGTGCGGACATGCCGGTGGTGATTTCGCTGTTCAACGCCCTCACCGGCCTGGCCGTCGCCTTCGAGGGTTTCGTGCTCAACAATGCCGCCATGATCATCGCCGGTACCGTGGTCGGCTCGGCCGGTACCCTGCTGACACAGTTGATGGCCAGGGCCATGAACCGCTCTCTCGGGAATGTGCTGTTCAGCTCCTTCGGCGCCAGCGGTGGTGCTGAAGAAAGCGTGGAAGGCAGCATGAAACCCATCGATGCGGTCGATGCCGGCGTCATGATGGCCTTCGCGGAACGCGTCATCATCATTCCCGGTTACGGCATGGCCGTGGCACAGGCACAGCACAAGATATTCGAACTGATGGAAATGCTGCTGGCACGCGGTGTGGATGTGAAGTTCGCCATTCACCCGGTTGCCGGCCGCATGCCCGGCCACATGAACGTGCTGCTGGCCGAGGCCAACGTCCCCTATGACCGCCTCTATGATCTCGACGAGATCAATGCCGCCTTCCCGCAAACCGATGTCGCACTGGTGATCGGTGCCAACGACGTGGTCAACCCGTCGGCGCGCACCAACCCCGACAGCCCGATCTACGGCATGCCCATCCTCAATGCCGACCAGGCAAAGAATGTCATCGTCATCAAGCGTGGACAGGGCAAGGGCTTCTCCGGGGTCGAGAATGCACTGTTCTTCGGTGATAACACCCGCATGCTCTATGGCGATGGACAGGCCATGGTCGGTGAACTGATCGAGGCAGTAAAAGAATTCTGAGTCGGCAGCAATAACCAGCCGCGCGCGAACAAACTATCCTGCGATGATCTCGGCCCTGAGCAGGGCAGGCATACAGCACCTGTACTTCAGTGCAATAGCCACACTACTGAAGATTCGCTAGCCTGTACTCAGTGGCGTTTTCAATACTCCTCCCTCCGTACGCCACTGTACGCCTCAAGGACGAGGCGTAGTTTGTTTCTGCCCCCCTGATTGCAACAGATATCCAGCCATCCACCCGCTTCGTCGGTGCTATCATGGCGTCCATAAAAGGGCACCGTTAGCTTACCGTCCAGGTGCTTAACGACCTCCAGAAAGGCCGTAAAAATGACATAAACACTGTAAAAATAGGGGTTGCATAAAGCCAACCGACTCGTCCCGTAACACCGGGCTTATACACAGCCACCCGGCAACTGATGTTTTTTCACCACAGCGTTGCGCGACTAGTATATTAGAAACTTATAATTAACTACATCTCTCTGATTTAACTGGTTATTATTTTGAGGATAAAAAAAGGACAATCTAACAACGACACTGGAAAAATAGGGTTTTGAGGCACTTGACCCCATTTCATCCACAGAGTTATCCACAGTTTGTGTGGATAAAAAGCAGCCTCTAATCAGATGAAGGACTTAGCTTCACTAGGTAATAAAAACATCAAGCATGAACGCTAACTCCACCTGTTTTTCCTCATAAAGCCCGCCTCGTTGAGACTGTGAACAATCTCATCCTCCGTATCGCCGTTCCATCGCCGCTGCACCGCAGTTTTGACTACCTGCAACCCGCCGATACCGACCCTGCTGCGCTACAACCGGGCATACGACTTCGCATACCGTTTGGACGCCGCACGGTCATTGGCGTATTGCTTGCTGTCGGCCACAAATCCGACATCGATGCACATAAACTGAAACGTGCACTGCAGGTACTCGACGAAACAGCAGTGCTCAGCCGCGACGTAATGGCGATGGTGCAATGGGCCAGTGACTACTACCATCATCCGATCGGCGACGCGTTTAGTGCAGCACTGCCCGCTTTGCTGCGCCGTGGCCAACAACCACTGGCGGCCGACAATACAGGCTGGCGCATCACGACTGCCGGTCAGGCAATCGATACCTGCACGCTCAGCCGTGCGGCACGCCAGGCAAGTGTCATGGCCTGGCTGGGTGCACATCCGCAAGGGGTGCATCGCAGTGCCATCGATGCCCCCGCCAGTGTCTTGCGCACACTTGCTGACAAGGGCTGGATAGAGACCTGTACCCTGAACGAGCCACACGATGAGCACACCACTGTGCCCTCCGTCCATACGCTCAACCCGGCACAACGACAGGCGGTCGATGCGGTTCTCGCGCAACTGGGCAGCTTCACGCCGTTCCTGCTTGCCGGTGTCACCGGCAGCGGCAAGACCGAGGTGTACCTGGAGTTGATAGCAACCACGCTGGCGCGTCAGCAACAGGCGCTGCTGCTGGTACCCGAGATCGGCCTGACCCCGCAGCTGCTGGCGCGCTTCCAGCGACGCTTTCAGGTGCCGCTGGCGTTGCTGCATTCGGGGCTCACAGATCACGAGCGACTCGCGGCCTGGCGACTGGCGCGCAGCGGTGAAGCACCCATCATCATAGGCACCCGCTCGGCGATTTTCACTCCCATGGCCCGCCCCGGCCTGATTGTCGTTGACGAGGAACACGATGCCTCGTTGAAGCAGCAGGACGGTTTTCGCTATTCGGCGCGTGATCTTGCCGTCTGGCGGGCACGCCAGCTGCATATCCCGGTGCTGCTCGGGTCAGCCACGCCGTCCCTGGAAAGCCTGTTGAATGTTGAACAGCGACGCTACCGGCAGCTGGACCTGCCGGAACGCACCGGCGTGGCCGTGCAGCCGACGTATCGGTTGCTCGATGTGCGCAAGCAACCGCTTGAGGACGGACTGTCCCAACCGCTGCTGCAGCGTATACGCCAGCACCTCGACGCGGGCGACCAGGTGTTGCTGTTCCTGAACCGGCGCGGCTTTGCACCCACCCTGATGTGTTACGACTGTAACTGGATCGCCGAGTGTCGGCGCTGCGATGCCCGCATGACCTGGCACCAGCACGACAAGCTGCTGCACTGTCACCATTGCGGCAGCCAGCGGCCGGTCGACAGCATCTGCCCGGAATGCCAGGGCAGCGACCTGCATCCCCAGGGACAGGGAACGGAACGGGTCGAGCAGGCACTGGAGGCACACTTTCCGGACGTCAAGCGGGTACGCATCGACCGCGATACCACCCGCCGCAAGGGTGAACTGGACCGGTTACTTGAGCAGGCCCGCAGCGGCGAAGGCCGGCTGTTGCTTGGCACCCAGATGCTGGCCAAGGGACACCACTTCCCGAACGTCACGCTGGTGGGCATCCTGGATGCCGATCACGGCCTGTTCAGTACCGATTTCCGCGCCAGCGAGCGCATGGCGCAGCTGATTGTGCAGGTCGCCGGGCGCGCCGGACGTCATGAGCGACCCGGTGAGGTCATCATCCAGACCTGCCACCCGGATCACCCGTTATTGCAATTGCTGATCAACCAGGGCTACCCGGCGTTCGCGCGAGCGGCCCTTGCCGAGCGCAGGGAAGCCCACATGCCCCCGACCACCGCCATGGTGCTGCTGCGCGCCGAGGCCCCGGCGGCCGACACCGCGATGGGCTTTCTGGACGCGGTCGCTGCGCAGATCAGCGCAACCGGCAGCCGTGCAGTCGAGGTCTGGGGGCCGGTGCCCGCGACCATGGAACGCCGCGCCGGGCGTTATCGCGCCCAGCTGGTGCTGCAATCGGAGCAGCGCGGCGAGTTACAGCGCCTGCTGAGCAGCCTTGTCAGGCAACTGGAAACAACCAAAGAGGCACGCCGGGTGCGCTGGTCCGTGGACGTTGATCCGGTGGATACCTTCTAGGCAACTATTGAAGTTGCAAGATGGCGGTCGAGCGGGATAATAGGCGGCCCGTTAGCTCAGGATTCAAACAAACCATGCAGGCGCGGATCGCATCCGCGAATTGTCTCTCGATGGCAACCCTGTTCGCGGATGCGATCCGCGCCTACGGCTAAACATTATCATTTGAAAACACGACTCGTAAAACTGCTCACCGATGCCGTCACCACCTTGCAGGCCGACGGCACCCTGCCGGCCGACATCGCGCCCGAGGTGATGATCGAGCGCACCCGTGACCGTGCGCATGGCGACTACGCCAGTAACCTGGCTTTGCTGCTGGCGAAACCCGCGCGCAGCAAGCCGCGTGACATTGCGGAAAAACTGGTTGCCGCCATCGAAGCCGGTGACACGGTGCAAAAGATTGAAATTGCCGGCCCCGGCTTTATCAATTTCTTCCTCGGTGACGAGGCCTGGCATTCCGTCATCGATGACATCCTTGTTCAGGGTGATCGCTACGGTCGCAGTGACTACGGCAAGGGAAAACGCATTCAGGTGGAGTTCGTATCCGCCAACCCGACCGGGCCGCTGCACGTTGGACACGGCCGCGGGGCCGCCTACGGGGCCGCGGTGGCCGACCTGCTGACGGCCATCGGCTATAACGTGCACCGCGAGTATTACGTCAACGATGCCGGCCGGCAGATGGATATCCTTGCCGCCAGTGTTTACCTGCGTTACCTCGACCTGTGCGGCGAAACCGTCACCTTCCCTGCGAATGGCTACCAGGGTGACTATGTCTGGGACATTGCCGCCACCCTGCACCGTGAACACGACGAGTCGCTGCAGCATCCGGTAGCCGAGGTATTCCGCGATGTGCCGCCTGATGAACCGGCCGGTGGCGACAAGGAAGCACACATCGACGCACTCATCAAGCGCAGCCGCACCCTGCTGGGACAGACTCAGTACCGGCGGGTCTTCGATGAGGGACTGAACGCCATACTCGGCAATATCCGCCAGGACCTGAAAGAGTTCGGCGTGGTCTATGACGAGTGGTTTTCAGAACGCTCGCTGTCCGACGACAAGTCCGTCGAGGCTGGCATCGAGCGACTGCAGCAGAGTGGCCATGTCTATGAAAAGAACGGCGCCCTGTGGTTCAGCTCCACCGACTTCGGTGACGAGAAGGACCGCGTGCTCGTGCGCGACAATGGCCAGACCACCTACTTTGCCTCGGACATTGCCTACCATGCCAACAAACTGGAACGCGGTTATGACCGCGTCATCGATGTCTGGGGTGCCGATCACCACGGCTACGTGCCACGGGTAAAGGCCGCGCTCACGGCACTCGGTGATGACCCGGACAAGCTGGATGTACTGCTGGTGCAGTTTGCCATCCTCTACCGCGGTGGCGCGAAGGTACAGATGTCGACACGTTCCGGAGAGTTCGTGACACTGCGCGAGCTGCGCCGCGAAGTCGGCAATGATGCCGCGCGTTTTTTCTACGTGATGCGCAAATGTGAACAGCACATGGATTTCGACCTGGATCTCGCCCGCTCGCAGTCGAATGACAATCCTGTGTATTACATCCAGTATGCACATGCCCGGGTCAGGAGCGTGTTCCGCCAACTGCAGGAAAAACAGCTCAGCTGGGACCGCGACGCCGGTAACGCGGGTTTGTCCACCCTGTCAGAAAGCCATGAACAGGAGCTGATCATCAAGCTGTCGCGCTATCCCGAAATCCTGGATGCGGCGGCCATTAACCATGAACCGCACCAGTTGACACATTACCTGCGTGAACTGGCCAACGATTTCCATACCTATTACAACGCACACACCTTCCTGGTTGAGAATGCTAAAGTACGCAACGCACGCCTGAACCTGATCGAGGCAACCCGGCAAGTGATTGCCAACGGCCTCGGACTGCTGGGCGTTTCCGCACCGGATAGCATGTAATGCCACGCGACTACAAAAACAGGGTCAACAGCAGAAAGAAACGACCGATGCTGTCGCCGTTGGTCGGCGTTCTGGCCGGCCTGCTGATTGGCCTGTTTGTCGCCTTCCTGGTCTATATCAAGTCACAGTCTGAACCGCGTGAACCGGTCTATGTGCAGGAAATCCTGCCGCCACCGGCAACAACGGCCAGCGAGGAAGCTGCCGTCGACACACCCGGGGAAGAGGCCACGGCAAGTTCGTCACCTCCGAAACCGCGTTTTGATTTCTATACCCTGTTACCGGAGATGGAGGTCGTCATCCCCGAAGAGGAAATCACAGAGGGCCTGAAACAGACGGCACCCAGGCCCGTGACGACACCCCCGTCCGCCTCGCCTGCCAGCAAGTCAGAACCGGTAGCGCCAGTGACGGCAACACCGGCAGTTACACCCAAACCCGTCGCGACGCCGAAGCCAGCCGCGCCAGCAACACCCACCGGTACCTATTACCTGCAGGTTGGCTCCTTCAGCGATGGTGTAAAGGCTGAACGTTTCAAGGCAGAACTGGGGATGATGGGCATGCAGACCAGCATCCAGAAAGTCACCATCAACAACAAGGAAACCTATCACCGCGTCCGGGTAGGGCCCTTCGGGACGCTCGACGAACTGGACAGGACCCGCCAGACCCTGAAGAAAAAGGGCATCGACAGTACCCCGATCAAGGTACGGGGTTAAGCTGTTCGCGGACGCGGTCCGCTGCTATAGGTGTATCAAACAACTTGGTGCAGGAGCGGACCGCATCCGCGAAAAACATTTACGACGGATCCGGATATACCTCAAATGTCTGCCTGAGTATCAGTGTGTCCTGGTAGGACAGCTCGATAATCCACTCACCCGTGACCAGCTCATCGGGCTCATCAAGGAAGTAGGTATAGTTAAAAACCTGCACTTCATCTGAATCAGACTCGTAAAGTGACTGTGTACGCGTGTAGGTACGGCTGCCTGCCTCAGCCGCTGCCGTCCTCACCGGTCGGGTCACCTTCAATATGACCGGCTTGCCAACGGGCATGCCGTAGACATCCGCGAACACCTCCAGGCCATGCCCGATCTTTGCCGGTATGCGGTTACCCTTGATGCGTAGTACGTTGAAGTCTTCCCAGCGGTAACCATTGTCCGTGTCTTCATTAGGTACCAGTTCGCCACCCTCGCGAATCACGTGTGCTGAATAGTAGCTGCCGGGATGGTAACCCGGCGCCGCCTGCACCCGGGGTGCCAGCAACAGCATCAGCAGCATCGCGGTGAACCCTGAAATGCATGGTTGGTATAATCTCATGCCTGCAATCTCCTTTATCTTCGTTAGCGCCTGCGAGGCAGCCTTCACAATAACCGGGTAAGGCAACAACCGGGCAGGTCAATGCCGGCCTGCAGCGGACTGTATGCTGATCAGGTCGTCAAAGCGTTTCATCAGTGTCAATAAACTGTTGGTGGACGGTTCACTCTTGCGCAGGTATTCACGCGCATAGACGAAGATACCGCTTTTTTCCGGCAATGGCCGGGTATGTTCCAGTGTGTGCTTCATGCGCGGCAGGAATACCCACTGCAGCCACTGCTCAAAGCGCAGGGTATCCAGGCAAAAGGGCTGGGTGCTGTTCAGCGCACTGCATGCGGGCTGGCGACCATCCCAGAGCCCGTTGCTGCGCAGCGTGGCCTCTACTTCCAGGAGGATATCGGCGATACGGTTGGGAATATCGTGCATGGACTCATTATAACCAGACACTCATACAGGGGAATTATGCCGGATTGGGTGCATTTCCGGCGCTCCAGGCCACTCAATCGGGCTTATGCCGCCATTTAGACTCTGTGATTCATTATATTGCCATTCTGGTTTATAATCCGCCGGCTCTGATATCGCCCTCGTCTCTCTCGGGTACGGGAAGCGGCAGAAATGGACTACCGGCACCCGCGCGGCTGTCCTGGACAAGCAGTACAGGCGCAACAATTCGATTGACTACAAAACCCTATAGACGAGTAGCAGGACTATGACTGATTTAAGCAAGTACAGGAATATCGGAATCTTCGCACACGTGGATGCCGGCAAGACCACCACCACGGAACGTATTCTGAAACTGACCGGCAAGATCCACAAGACCGGTGAGGTGCATGATGGTGAAGCGACCACTGACTTCATGGAGCAGGAACAGGAGCGCGGCATTACCATCCAGTCCGCTGCCACCAGTTGCGAATGGAATGGTCATCGCCTGAATATTATTGATACCCCCGGACACGTTGACTTCACCATCGAGGTGTATCGTTCGCTGAAGGTGCTCGACGGTGGCGTCGGTGTATTCTGCGGCTCCGGCGGCGTGGAACCGCAATCCGAGACCAACTGGCGCTATGCCAACGAGTCCGGTGTCGCACGCGTGATTTTCGTCAACAAGCTGGACCGTATGGGTGCAGACTTTTACCGTGTGGTGAAACAGGTCGAGGATGTGCTCGATGCCAAGCCGCTGGTGATGGTGCTGCCGGTCGGCATCGAGGACGATTACTGCGGCGTCGTCGACCTGCTGACGCGCAAGGCCTGGATCTGGGATGACTCCGGCGACCCGGCCGCCTATGAAATCCAGGAACCGCCGGCCGACATGGCTGACATCGTCGAGGAATGGCGCGAGAAGCTCATCGAGATGGCCGTCGAGCAGGATGACGAAGTGCTGGAGCAGTACCTGGAAGGTAACGAGCCCTCCATCGAGGACATCAAGCGCTGCATCCGCAAGGGCACCATCGCGCTGGACTTCTTTCCGACCTATTGTGGCTCCGCCTTCAAGAACAAGGGCATCCAGCTGGTACTCGATGCCACCGTGGATTACCTGCCGAACCCGACCGAGGTCATCCCGCAGCCGGAAGTCGACCTCGAGGGTAACGAGACCGGCGAATTCGCCATCGTTGACCCCGAGCGGCCACTGCGTGCACTGGCATTCAAGATCATGGATGACCGCTTTGGCGCACTGACCTTTATCCGCATCTACTCCGGCAAGCTTGAAAAAGGCATGACCGTGCTCAACACCTTTACTGACAAGACCGAGCGCATCGGCCGTATCGTGGAGATGCACGCCGACTCCCGCGAGGAACTCACCAGTGCGCAGGCCGGCGATATCGTTGCCGTCATCGGCATGAAGAACGTGCAGACCGGCCACACCCTGTGTGACCCCAAGCAACCGGCCACGCTGGAACCGATGGTGTTTCCTGATCCTGTGATCTCGATCGCGGTCGCGCCCAACGACAAGGCTGCTGCCGAGAAGATGGGTATTGCACTGGGCAAGATGATCAAGGAAGACCCGTCGTTCCGCATGGAGACCGACGAGGACAGCGGCGAGACCATCCTCAAGGGAATGGGTGAACTGCACCTCGACATCAAGATTGACATCCTGCGTCGTACCCATGGCATCGATGTCACCGTCGGCAAGCCGCAGGTGGCCTACCGTGAGACCATTACCCAGCGCATCGAAGACAGCTACACCCACAAGAAGCAGACAGGTGGTTCCGGGCAATTCGCGAAGATTGAATACATTATCGAACCAGGTGAGCCGGGCAGCGGCTACGAATTTGAATCAACCGTGACCGGTGGTACCGTACCGCGGGAATTCTGGCCGGCAGTGAACAAGGGCTTCAAGAAGAACATGGAAAAAGGCGTGCTCGCGGGCTTCCCCTGTCTCGACTTCAAGGTCACACTCGTTGACGGCAGCTATCACCCGGTCGACTCATCCGCAGTTGCCTACGAACTTGCCGCAGGTTCAGCCTATCGTCAGACCATGCCAAAGGCCGGACCACAGTTGATGGAACCGATCATGAAGGTTGACGTGTTCACACCGGACGAACATGTCGGTGATGTCATCGGCGACCTCAACCGCCGCCGTGGCATGATCAAGTCACAGGAACCGGGGGCCACCAACGTGCGCATCAAGGCCGAGTGCCCGCTGAGCGAGATGTTCGGCTACATCGGTGACCTGCGTACCATGACCTCGGGACGCGGCCAGTTCACCATGGAATTTCTGCACTACATGCCCTGCCCCAAAAATGTTGCAGAGGTTGTCATCAAGGAAACCAAGGAGCGCGAAGCACAGGGCTAACCGGGCTGCTGACACTCGCACTTTTGACTGCATTAACGGTGCCTTTCCAGGGCGCCGTTTTTTTATCTGCTATTGCATCAACTCAGAATGCTGTTAATTCAGCGCAAGACTAACGGTCCGACCAGACAGCCAGTTCATTGCCATGCGGATCGGCAAACTGGAAACGACGCCCTCCCGGAAAAGAAAAGATATCCCTGACGATGCTTCCGCCACTGGCAATGATCGTTTCCCTGGTTTGCTCAAGGTTGGAGGCATACACAATCACCAGCGCCGCGCCGTTTGCCGTAGATGAGCAGTGTTCTGAACGGCAGAAACCGCCGTCAATCGTGCCATCGGTAAACGCCCGGTACTCGGGACCGTAATCCGTAAATGTCCAGTTGAACGCCTTTTCATAAAACAACTGCACAGCATCAAAGTCACGAGCCGGAAGTTCGACGTAGTTTATTTTTTGATCCAGCGTCATGTATCCCCCTTTTGTTTATCTCATTATAACGAAATATAAGGATTTCCTTAAATAAAGCATGCAACAGGGTAGTTAAGCCGTTAGACTACGCAGTTCTGCTGTTTTTGCACAGAATTCACAACGAGCAGGGCATACCGGACACCCCGGCTTTCCCGCATCGTTCCACGCATTCCATCTATCCCAGGCACTGCCCATGACGACCGACACGGTAACAGCGTTCAATCAACTAGCGCTGTCAAAACCCCTCCTGAAAGCACTGGAAGAGGTGGGCTATGAAACGCCGTCACCGATCCAGGCAGCAACGATTCCATTGTTACTGGAAGGCAGGGATGTACTCGGTCAGGCACAAACCGGCACCGGCAAAACCGCGGCCTTCGCACTGCCGATTTTATCCGGGCTCGATTTAAAACAAAAAGATCCGCAGGTACTGGTACTCGCGCCGACCCGCGAACTGGCCATCCAGGTAGCCGAGGCCTTCCAGAAATACGCCCGACACCTGAAGGGCTTCCATGTGCTGCCGGTTTATGGTGGTCAGGATTACCGCGGACAGATACATGCCCTGAAACGCGGCGTCCATGTCGTGGTGGGCACACCCGGACGGGTGATGGACCACATGCGTCGTGGCACCCTGAAGCTGGACAAGCTCAGCACGCTGGTGCTGGATGAAGCCGATGAAATGCTGCGCATGGGCTTTATCGATGATGTTGAATGGGTACTGGAGCAATCGCCTGCTGACCGACAGATCGCCCTGTTCTCGGCGACCATGCCACAACAGATTCGCCGCATTGCCACGAAGCATCTGAATAACCCCGAGCAGATTACCATCAAGACCAGGACCACCACGGTCGAGACCATTCGCCAACGCTTCTGGCCGGTCAGCGGTGTGCATAAACTGGATGCCCTGACCCGCATCCTTGAAGCCGAGCACTTTGATGCCATGCTTATTTTCGTGCGCACCAAGACCGCAACGCTTGAACTGGCTGAAAAGCTCGAAGCACGTGGATATGATACGGCAGCACTGAACGGCGATATTCCGCAAAATCAACGCGAACGTACCGTGCAACAGTTAAAAAATGGCAAGCTGGATATCCTGGTTGCCACGGATGTTGCTGCCCGTGGTCTGGACGTGGAACGTATCAGTCACGTGGTCAATTACGATATCCCCTATGATACGGAAGCCTATGTGCATCGCATCGGGCGAACCGGTCGGGCCGGCCGCAAGGGCGATGCCATCCTGTTTGTCGCACCGCGTGAAAGACGCTTGCTGGGCGCCATTGAAAAGGCCACCCGGCAGAAGATCGACCTCATGGAACTGCCTTCTACCGAGCTGATCAATGACCAGCGCATCGCCAGATTCAAGCAGCGCATTACCGATACCCTGGCGAATGAAGAGCTGGAACTGTTTACCTCGCTGATCGAACAGTACGAACAGGAACATAACGTCCCTGCGCAGGAGGTTGCCGCGGCGCTTGCGCGCCTGTTACAGGGTGACACCCCGTTCCTGATGCAGCACAAGCCACAACGCAAGGCAGATAAAAGTTGGGATACAGGTGAAAGCCCGCCTCGCAGAAAACAGGCACGTAAGCCGGTTGCGCGTTCACCGAGGAAAGACTCACAACCTGAAGAGGGCATGCAGCGCTTTCGACTGGAAGTCGGAAACAAGCATAACGTCAAGCCCGGTAACATCGTCGGTGCAATCGCAAACGAGGCAGGTCTCGACAGCAAGCACATCGGCCGCGTCAGTATTTATGACGACTACAGCCTGGTTGATTTACCTGAAGGTATGCCGAAGGGCGCTTTTACCAACCTCAGAAAGGCATGGGTCTCGGGGCAGCAATTAAGGATTTCCCGTCTGACCAGGGAAGGGGGGCACGGCACGGCGGACAGACGCCCGGCAAGTGCCGGAAAAAAGGAAGTAACGCCACGTAGTAAAAAAGCAGCCCGCCCCGGGAAACCCGTCAAGAAAAAAGTGCGCAAGAAAAAACCGGCCACAGCATGACGACCAGACTCCAGGAGGGTTGCGCAGAGTGGGTTAGCGACTCCCTACAGCAACATTGAGTAACCCAGGCCCAGCACCGCGCAGGCGCCAATCACTGGCACAATACCCGCCTTGTATTTGAACAGGGCAACAAAGGCCAGTGCGCCAATCAGTGCGGAAAACCATTCAAAGGGCGCCTCAAAACCATCGGGCCAGAGCACATGGTAGGCAAAAAATAGCGCCAGGTTGAGCACCACACCGACTACAGCAGCCGTTATACCCGTTAACGGTGCCGTAAATTTTACATCACCGCGCGTCGCCTCAACCGACGGTCCGCCAATCAGGATGAACAGAAATGATGGCAGGAAGGTGAACAGTGTAGCGATACACGCACCCGCCACGCCCGCCAGTGGCAGCATACCGGATCCAAATATTTCTTTGCTCCAGCCGCCGACAAAACCCACGAAAGCGACCACCATGATCAACGGGCCTGGCGTTGTTTCACCCAGTGCAAGGCCATCGATCATTTGCGTGCCACTTAACCATGCGTACTGCTCCACACCTCCCTGATAAACGTAGGGCAAGACCGCATAGGCACCACCAAAGGTAACCAGCGCTGCCTTGGTAAAGAACCAGCCCATCTGCGTGAGCGTGCCTTGCCAGCCATGGGCCGATGCCAGCATGCCCATCACAACCACCCAGATAAAAACACCGGCCACGGCCAGCAGCATTAACCGGCTCCGGCTAAATCGCGTATGTGCCGGAGCCTCCGTGTCATCGTCTATGAGCGCGGGACCGTAGGATTGATTTGAATCGCCGTGATGTCCGCCCGCCCTGAAATATTCAGGTGCAAGCTGCGAACCCAGGTAACCGATGATACCGGCCATCAGCACGATATAGGGAAAAGGCACATCAAAGGCGAAAATAGCGATAAATGCCAGTACCGCCATGGCACGCAGCACATTGTTCTTTAACGCCCTTGAGCCAATGCGCCAGGCTGCAAAAACGACAATTGCGGTGACCGCTGGCTTGATCCCGTACAGAATCCCTGCGACGGCCGGCACATCGCCGTAGGCCAGATAGATCCATGTCAGGCCGATGAGAATAAACAGTGACGGCAGCACAAATAAAACACCCGCAACAATGCCACCCAGGACACCGTGCATCAGCCAGCCGATATAGGTTGCCAGCTGTTGCGCCTCTGGCCCCGGCAGCACCATGGTGTAATTCAGCGCATGCAGAAAACGATGTTCTGAAATCCAGCGCCGGTTCTCTACCAACTCCTGATGCATCATGCTTATTTGACCAGCCGGCCCGCCAAAACTGATAAAACCGAGCTTCAACCAGTAGCCAAACGCTTCCCGCAAGGACACGGGCTCCGGCCGTTCAGACACGTCATGCTTAATCGCTGCCAATATGTTTATCCTTATTGTTGTTCAGGACCGCGCAACTCCTGAATCAGGGGCTTGCAGAAAGGGCGGCTGTGATCATTGTATTATGCATCTCTGGTATACCGGGTTAATAATTTGTCGAGATGATCCGCGAAAGATTTCCGGTCACTCATGCTGGGCGATGACGGTCCCCCGGTATCTATGCCGCTGGCTCGCAGGGTATCCATAAAATCACGCATATTCAGACGCGCCCTTATATTTTCAGCCGAATACAGTTCTCCGCGGGGGTTCAGCGCAATCCCACCCTTTTCAATCACCTCGGCCGCCAGTGGAATATCGCCTGTTATGACAAGATCACCCGCCTCGAGCCTTTTCACAATCTCGTTGTCTGCGACATCGAAACCCGGCGCAACGCGGATAAATTTAATATGGCGCGACGGCGGTACGCGCACCGGCTGATTGGCGACCAGCGTCAACCGCACCCCGGTACGCTCTGCCGCCTTGAATAAAATTTCCTTGATCACCACAGGACAGGCATCGGCATCTACCCATATTTTCATTTCATGCCACAGCTGCTGTTGCAGTGGAATCCGGGTCCTGTTGGCAGCAGATATTGATTTTTCATCTAGCCGATCATGATTGACAGGCCAAGCAGCAGCGGCGTCAGTATGGCAACGCCGACATTGGCTCCGAGATAGTGCGGATAATTTCCTATATTTTCGCGGTATTTTATTGCTCCGTATAAAGCAAGAAACGCGAGCGGCATGGGTAGCAGTGCGATAAAACTCATCGCGGGCAGGTAGCCCAGCAAGACGTAGATAACTATGATGGCTGATGTGGCCAGGGCAAATATTGCATAAGCCAGATTACTGCGACTCACGCCATAGGCAATCGGAAAATGGTTACGACCCACACTGGCATCTGCCTCGATGTCGGGATACTGGTTGAGCAACAGGAGATTATTGACCAGGAAAAACGGGACGACTGCGACCAGCAAGGACAGCGGTGCATATTCCCCCTGCAATACGAACTGGGTACCGACAACCATCAGGAAACCAAAACCGATACCGGGAGCAATCAGGCAGAGAAACGGGAACCGGTTGATCCAGTCAGTATAGGTTACGATCAAAATCAAACCAGCAACACCTATCGGTACAATGCCTGCACCGTATTTCCAGACAAAATAGCCGCCAATTACCAATGTAGCCATCAGTGAGACGGCACCAGCGGCAAACACCGCAACGGACATTTCCGGATTTCCGGGCAAGGCACCACTGCCGCCACTGAACGGTGTTCTGGTCGTCGTGAGATCCAGTCCGCTTTTGAAATCAGAGTACTCATTAAGGGCATTCACACTGATATGCGCCAGTAATGCACCAAGCAGTACCAGCAACAGCAAACTTATATTCGTTTCACTCGTCGCAACGGTACTTGCACCCAGGAATACGCACACCGGCGTTAACAACAGGAAGGGAACCCGTATGGACTGGACGACTGCTGTTAGTTTCATCATTCAAATATTTTTTTGTCTCATTGCCATGCACTAACGACAAAGCACAACGCGATAATGCGCCTTGCCGCTACGTAATCTTGCAACGGCCTCGTTTACATCATCAAAGCTGAATTTCTCGATTACCGGCTTAATGTTATGCAGCTTCGCAAATTCAAGCATCGAGGCAATGGTTGCGGGACTGCCAACCGGAGAGCCAGATACTGACCGCTGCCCCAAAAGGAGTGAAAACACATTGATATCGAGCGGGTCCAGCGTTGCGCCAACAAAGTGCAGACGACCGCGTGGTTTCAATGTGCCCAGGTAGAGATTCCAGTCCAGCTTGACATTAACCGTGGAAATTACCAGGTCAAAGCTGCCTGCTGCCGCCTCGATTTCTTTATTGTCACGGGAGTTCAACGCATGGTGGGCACCCAGTTGCAATGCTTCCTTCTTTTTAGCTTCGCTGGAAGTGAAGGCCGTCACATCGCAGCCCCATGCATTGAGAAACTGCAATGCCAGATGGCCGAGCCCCCCGATACCAATCACCGCCACCTTCTCGGTTGGTTTGACATCAAACTGAACCAGGGGATTAAAAACTGTAATGCCACCGCAAAACAGGGGACCGGCTGATTCCAGATCCATACCCTCCGGAATAGCAACCACACTGTTGGCGTCCGCTCGCACCTTGTCAGCAAAGCCGCCATGATGACCGATGACAGTTGCTTGCGAGTCGGCACACAGGTTCTGATCGCCGCACAGACAATACTCACATTCATTGCAGTAGCCGCAATGCCAGCCCAGTCCCACAACCTGCCCGACCTTCAGATGTTTAACGTGTTCTCCGGCCCTGGCAATAGTCCCAACGACTTCATGACCGGGAACAACCGGGTACTGTGTCATGTCCCAGTCATTGTCTATGACACTCAGATCACTATGGCAAATACCACAGTAGTGAACATCTATTTCCACCTTGTGATCCTGTAACTCACCCGGATCATACTCGAAGGGGGCCAGTTCTCCACCGGGTTTGATTGCTGCATAGGCTTTTATCATAAATAATAATCCGCTTGGTGATGTTGCGTTTCGGGTGACTATAACTGTTTATACTGTTTTCTACTCAGCGTCTGCTGCTACCGGGATAAGAATCTCGTTTCGACGCATGAACCACGGGGTAAAGGGCGGATTATAGCGGGCCCACACAGGATCGCCGGCAATGGAGAGTCCTCTTGCGTTAATCCACGACTCGAGTTCCAGTTTATTTCGAAGGTAGCCCTTCTCGCTCCAGAAACCGGAATAGCGCACTGCGGCCATTTGGCGAGCGGGCACCTGGCGTAACGTAATGGCAGGATCCTCGGGCTCAGGAAGACTTTCCAGCGTGTACGAGGCCGGCATCATGAAGCTGACAGCCCAGCCTTCCTGTACGCGTTGCTGCCCGACGGGAGCCGTCATCTTTATTTTCTCCCCTTTAGGCTGCTGGGAAACGGGAGCCGTCATCGCGATTTTCTCACGCGAGCGGTTAGCACCGGAGATATAGCGAAAAAGCCTGTTAAATGCCTTGTCACCCGCCTCTTCAAGGTTTCCTTCAACAACAGTTTCGGCCAGAACGTGTGGAGCATAATCGCGAACCTCAAAGTTGCTATCGCTGTCCACCACTGTGTAGGTCGCTTCTTCGATAGCCATGGCATCCATCACTCCAGTGTTCAAGACCGCTGCTGCAAGCATAATGCGGAGGGTACGATTCATGAGCAGTGCCTCTGTTGATCTTCATTCATGGCAACCCGGCAGCTGCGCTAATGCGCGCCGCTTTCCGGCATCCTGCCGGGTGACACCCCGGCCTGTTCTGAAACTCTCTGTATATACAGATCCTTGAATAATTCTGCCCTTTTCCTGTTAACACCCATATCACTATGACCGACCCTGGACGCAGAACGAATATGTATCACTTTTTGCATTGAATCGATCCTGATTTCCAGATCATCGATGAATCCGAATAAGGCTGACGAAAATGTAGCCGCAATGTAATTGTCGCTTTCAATTTCAATATGACCGCCCATCTCCTGGATGGTATTTTTCAATGCCGGAAAAATATCAAAGGTGGGGTTTTCTGGAATAACAAGGGGTTCAATGTAATGGCTGGCTGTTTTTTGCTCGCTGCAGACGCAATTAGGTTTGTCAGGACATTGCGACAGTCTCCCATCGATTAATCCCGGAGCCTTTCCTGATTTTGACATCACACCCAGAATAAGAAACAGGGCGGCCACTGCAACGATGATGATGGCCAGGGTGATTAATGCTGTTTTCATAACGAAACTTCTCTAACAGGAACAGGTCAGGCTGTGTTGACGACAGTCACAACGCTGCTGATGGTCAACTGGAATGTCTTGTAATGCTGGTTACTGCCCTGAAATATCGAAACGATAGGCCGCATGGCAAGCGGTACAATTCCGCATTAAAACAGATAGCTGCGACAAGGCATACTGACTGTCTCCCAGATCTTCGGCATCCAGCGCCAACTGATCGAATCCAGCATGGGTACCAGAGCCCAGCCGCTTGAATTGCAAGGGAAGTTTTCCCATTAAAGTACCAGGCACTTCACCCTGTGCAGCCTTACCCACTTTACGTGAATATTCGGCCACCAGCGACATATCATTTTCAGAGATGCCCTTGGTAATCTGTTGAACACTTGTTAAAAACGCTCTCATTTCCGCCAACACCAGGTCCCGTTCCCCTGCATCCAGGTGTATAGCAATGCGCCCGTCAGTAGCCCCGGAAACAGCGCCCTGAAAGATAAATTTATAGACCCCGCCGGCGATGACGATCAACAGAAGCACAATGATTATTGGACATATTTTACTCATGCAGTTATTTCCCAATTATTCATTTTCCAAACAAATACCGCGATGCAATCAGTTAATAACACTCTGATTAATTGTATAATCGTCATTCCGGAGAAGGCGGGAATCCAGAACTGTCCAGTCTGCTGCTACCGAACGAAATGACGTTATAGCGATAAATAGTTAGCCACAAAGTCTGCATCCTTGTCTCCACGTCCCGACAGGTTAACGAGTATCGTTTCTTCACTGGACATGTCTTTTGCAATTTTCATGGCGTGCGCAACGGCATGCGCACTCTCCAGTGCAGGGATAATACCTTCCAGACGGGACAACTGCATAAAGGCATCCAGACATTCCCTGTCATCAATGGTTTCATAAACCACACGTTTTATATCCTTTAGATAGCAATGCTGGGGACCAACACCGGGGTAATCGAGGCCGGAAGCAATCGAGTAGACAGGTAACGGATTACCTTCCTTGTCCTGGATGGTATAGCATTCAAAGCCGTGAATAGCCCCCTTGGTTCCGAGGGTAAGGGTGGCTGCATGCTCAGCCGTATCCAGGCCTTTGCCAG
>Ga0316194_10000547_pt1 | contig 24409 bp, 12 predicted proteins | sample CroRivsedime1_MG_FD_204936 | JGI IMG/M metagenome (GOLD analysis project Ga0316194, IMG submission 204936) | Coastal sediment microbial communities from Maine, United States - Cross River sediment 1 | ecosystem: Environmental > Aquatic > Marine > Coastal > Sediment | place: USA: Maine...
CGAGCGCTTCTCGCTGGTGCGCAACTACCTTCCTGCCGTGCTGCAACCGCCGGTCGATCCGACACTCCGCCAGACCGAAGGCGACGCGCATCCGCTCGATTTCTACGACCGTTACGTGGCCAATTTCGAGCGTGTCCTGACGGACATGGAAGACCGTGTGGTGGCGGCTCCATCTCTCACCGATCCGATGGCCGCGCCGGAAGAGGCCCTCGACTGGCTCGCGGGCTGGATCGGGTTGGTGATGAAAAGTGGGCTCAATACCTATCAGCGCCGGGTCATGCTTGCCAACGGGATGCGACTGCATCGACGCCGTGGCACCTTTCCGGGCCTGAAACTCGCTCTCGATATCGCCTCCGAAGGGCAGGTCACTCTTGGCGGCATCGTGGCGCTGGAGGATTTCCGGTTGCGCCGCGTTTTCGCGACGATCCTCGGGGCCGATCTCGGATCGGACTACGATCCCTTGCTCGCCGGACCGGTCGAGAGCGGCAATTCCTTTGTCGGCAACACGCTGCATTTGGGAGATGCCGACGAGTTGGAAGAGGGTCAGCCCAAGCTCTCTGAAGAACAGCTCACCGAGCTTGCCGCGCTCTACCGTGCGCCCAGCGACCCCGATCAACTCGACAAGGTACGCGAGTTTTTCGCCAAGCTCGCTTGGCATCTCACAGTGCTCGTGCATCACGACGTGGATGAGGCCCGCATGTCGCTCATCCGGGACGTGGCGGCGCAAATGACGCCCAGCCACGTCAAACTCCGGGTTGAGCGCGCCTCGAAGCCGCTCATTGTCGGGCTCTACTCACTTCTGGGCGTCGACAGCTACCTGCGTCCGCGCCCAGGCGCCTCGCCAGTCATCACCGACGAAACACTGCTTGGTGAAAAGGACCAAATTCTTTCGCTGCCCTCGCTTGACCCCGCCGCCGATTACGGAGGATCCCAATCATGAGTGTTACCAACACCCCCCCCCGCCGCCCCCTCTGGGCCGAGCGCGTTGCCTACACTAACGGGATGCTGCTCGACGAGGCGGATTTCGAGACGGAGCAGTCCTATCACCGCTGGCGGCTGTCGATGCTGGCGCGGTATCTTAACGGGACGGGCACGGTGGCAGGGCTCAACGTGGAGATGGACGTGGAAGACCCGCGCAGGCTGGCGATCACACCGGGGCTCGGGGTCGATCGCGCCGGTCGGATCATCCAGAGTCCGCTGACGCTCTGCCTTAACATCGACAACTGGTACCAGGACCGGGTCGACGAGGACCCGGACGAGGCGCGGCGGGCCTTCAACACCGGTACCGATGGCGGACCGGATCACATCCTGGCGGATGTTTTTCTCGGGTTCCGGGAGTGCGAAGCCGCGAAACGCCCCGCTTTCGAGGAAGGAGATTTCGATGCGCTCGGGTCTGTGGCGCCGCTGCGGTTGCGCGAAGCGGTGGAGGCGACGCTGGTCCTGCGCACCGAAGAGAACCCGGCGCTGCCCCGATCCATGCTGCCGACGATCTCGGGCACGACCCCCGAGGCCCGCCTGGAGTCGCTCGACGCGTTCAAGCGCGAGCAAGGCTGGCTGGAAGACATCTGGTGGGACGATTTCGACAGTGAACTGAGCCTCGACGTCGAACACCCCAATGACCAGTTGGTGGCCGATATCTTCCTCGCCCGAGTACAGCTCCCGGCCACCGACGGCACGCCCCCCACGCTCAACACCACCATCGACCCGGTCATCGCGAATGAGGGCCGCCGCATGGTCTATTCCGCCGCCGACCTGATCGCGCTTGGCCAGTGAAAGGAGAGGTCCCATGAGTGAGTTCGCAAAAGCCACAGAGCCCGAGGTGATCACCGAGGCGGATGCCGCTGACCTCCAGCGCCTGGGCGTGCTGGCCATGAACCCCGACCGGAGCCTGCCGCTCTGGTTCGACGGCCGGTTCCTCACGGCGCGGGATCTCAACCGGCAGCAGGAGTACTTCCTGTCGCGTCACGACTCCATGGGGCGGTCCATCGGCCACGGCGTGATCGAGGGGTTGGAGGTGTCGCTCGACGATGGCGGCGGAACGCAGGCCAAGCTGGAGATCGACCCGGGCCAGGGGATTGCCTTTGACGGGGTCCATATTCTCTTGCCTTCGGAAATGACGCTCAACCTTTCCGATCTCTCGGTGCAGAGCGCTCTCAATGCCAAGCTGGGGCTCTCCGTGAACCCTTCCACACCCCTGCATTCGCGCACCGGGCTATTTGTCCTGTCTCTCAGGGCGGTCGAGTACACGGCAAATCAGACCACCAGTTTTCCCACCCACGTGACCGGAGAACGGACCGTTCACATGGGGGACAAGGTCGAGGCCGTTGCGGCGACGCTCACCCCATATGCACCCGTGGATGCAGCGCTCGACAGCCTCGATGCCCGTGCCAGCGCCGCCTATCGCATCTTCCGCGACGGCAAGATCGACGGGGTGCCCTCCTATGCGCTGCCGCTTGCAATGCTCTCGCTGCGCTACGGGGTGATTGAGTGGATTGACGTGAACCTCGTGCGGCGCGATCTCGTGGCGTCTCGGCGGGACTTCCTCGGCCTGGGGCTCGGTCAGGACCAGCTCCGGCTCGCGCATTTCCATCAGTACCGTGTCGCGCTTGGCGATGTCATGGATCATTACGCCTCCAGCAACCAGCCCGCCCGGTTTCCCGCGGAACAGCATTTCAAACTGCTGCCCGCGGCAGGGCCGGTGCCTGCCGATGCCGTCGACCCGGCGGCGATGGCGCAGGTCTTCTTCCCGGGCGAAGTCGAGGTCGAGTTGTCGGTCATCCCCGACGACGAGTTGCCCGCATTGATCGAAGAGAGCTTCGAGTTGCCGCCCATCGACCTCACCCAGCCGGTCGAGGATCGCGACAGCCTGTCGGTGATGATCGTGGCCCCGATGCCGCGCCATGCGTTGCGCAGCCAATTGAGCAACCTCAAGGAGCTCACCAAACCGCTGAAGCCGCTCAGCATGCTGGGGCAGGGACCGCAGAAACCGCTCGATCGCTTGGGGGCGATGAAGATCACCCTTGCCGATGCGGCGGCGCGCAATGCTGCGGTGGAGACCGCCGTTGCCCAGGAATGGGCGATTATCGTCGGTGCGCTCACGAATTTCGGCCTCGAGGGAGACTCGACCCAACGCACGCTATGGTACATGCGCCGGCGGACTTTGCGCCGCAGCGCCGATCTGGAAAGCGTCCTCGTCGCGGTCAACAACCTCGACCTTGAAGACGATGCGGTCGTGCCCGACCCCGAAGGCCCGGTGGTGGAGCCGGAACCGGTCGAGCCGGAGCCCGGCGGTCCAACTCCCGAACCGGAGCCGCAGCCCGAGTTGCTTCCTGACGAGGCCCGGGCCGCATTGCTCAAGCTGGCAGGTTTCGGCGACCTCGCCAGGATTGCCGAGATCCAGTTCCGCCGGGTCCGCCCCGCCGTGGCCAAGGTGTTCTGGACGGCCGTACTCGAGACCCCGCTGACGTCGGATGCAATCTCCACCACCGCGGTCGTGGCCCGCCTGAGCAAGGGTGCCGCCAATGCAAGCGCGGCGCTTCAGAAGAATGTGGAGAGCATCCTTGGTTCCAGCGTCAAAGGGCGCGGACTGCTATCCGTGGCCCTGATCGGACGCGGCAGCACGAAAGTCAGCTCCCAGCGTTTCCGGCAGCTCTTCTTCTTCCTGACCGAGGATCAGCTTTTCGAGAAGTTTGCCAGCGCAGTCGAGAAGCTCAGTCCGGATATGCAGAAGGAGGTCCTCCTTATGCTGAGTGAGATTGTCGAAGCGGGGGCAGAGGACGAGGTCGCCGAGTTGACCGATAAGGTTGTAAGACTTGCCGGCGAAGCGGACCGTCCAACGCCCGAACCGGAACCGAGCCGGGAGCCAACTCGCGATCCCGCGGCCGAGGCGGCGGCGCGGCGCGACGCGCTGTCGCGGGAGAAAGCCAAGGCGCTCATCGCCACGCTGCCGGAGAAGACCGACCAGACGCGGCTGGAGAAGATCCTCGACAAGGCCAGCATGCCTCAGCGCGAGGAAATCGTGAAGCTGATGACCGCCGCAAAGGTTGCGAGCTCCCGCATTGCGACGGGGGCCGCGCTCAATGCCCTCTCGACCGGCGGTGCGCTCAGCGACAACAACATACGGCGTGTCCGGGCGATCAACTCCAAATTTGTGGGCGGACTCCTCGTTCTGGAGCCCGGGCTGCTCAAGGTCGCGCAAACAGCTGAGCCGGCCCCATCAAGAACGACACCCGCAACCCGCACTGGGACTGCAACTTTGCGCGGCACGGCAACGGATCTGCGGACGGTTGCCGTGACCAGAACGCTGGCGGTGCGCCCCGAAACGCTTGCGTCGCGGTTCAGTAGCGCAGGCCTTGCCGCCGCTCTGGCTGGGCGAACCACGTCGACCGTCAACAAGCGCGTGGCATTGCTGGCAGCCGCGCCGTCGCTCAAGGCGCTGGCGGCATTCGGGGCAAAGCACCGGAGAACCCGCGCCAAGCTTAATGCGGTCACGGCCGACATCGTCAAGGCGCTCGATGCCAGTAGGGCGACCACCCGAACGGTTGATCAGGCCATTCGGAAAACGCTGGAAAGGAATGGGTGATGGCACAAGTCTCGGACCAGATATTCCTGCCCGACGAGCGCATCGTCGATGTCGCGCCGCGGTTGACGCCTCGCGTCGGTGACCCGCATGTCCGCCGCCTGAATTTCGTTCCGGGACGCTCGCTGACCGCCGACGCGCTCAAGCTGGAACGCACCTACTGGGACACCCAGACGGCGCTTCTGGGGCGGGCGGTGAATCCCGGGATCGTGACCGGGCTCGAGGTGGAGCTTCTCGATGACCTGCCCGAAAGCGCTGCGGTCCGCGTCACGGCGGGGCGCGGGATTACCGATCTCGGGCAGGATATCACGCTTCCTCGGACCCTGTCCGCACGGATCGCCGATATCCCGGCGGCGGAGCCTCTGATCGAAGCCACGCTGAGTCCGGTTGGGCTGGTCGGGCTGTTCCTGAAACCCGTGCGCGCCGTCTCGGCCAATGTATTTGATCCCGAAGACCCGTGCCCGGTGGATCCGGAAGCCTATACCTATGACGATCTGGTGACGCAGGACGTGGTGGAACTGGTGTGGGCCCGGCTTGACAGTGGGCCGCTCGTCGAACGCCCCGAAGGTGATGACCTGTTGCGCCCGGTCCGGCCGGTGGGTGGCGCTGAAGGCGAAAAAGCCGTGCTTGGCCCGCTCAGCAGCACCAATGTCCTGCTGCCGCCGGCGCCGCTGCTGGGTCAGCCGAACCCCAGGCTCGTCCCAACGAGTGTTTACCGCAGCATCGTGGCCGCGCGGCTCATAGCGCAGGAGGAGGATGCCAACCGCCGCGGGGTGCACCCCCCCTGGTCGGGGTATGAGTTGCCGGTCGCAATTGCCCAGATCACCGAAAAGGGACATGTGCTTTTCCTCGATCGCTTCGCGGTCGCTCGCGCCGGCGGCGCGGTCCGGCAACCCAGTACCGGGCCAAGCTTCGGCCTGACCACGTCGCTGCGCAAGGCGCGGTTCGACCAATTCCTCGATCACCTGCAAGGCCTGCGCGCCGAAGGCGCCGCGCTCGCACCGGCAACCCTGTTCTTCCGCACTTTGCCGTCAGTCGGCGTCCTGCCCGCCACGCTCTTCAACACGAAGTTGCTCACCTGCGGCTTCTTCCCGCAGAATTTCGTGATCGAAGCGGCCCCGATCCAGTTGGCGCAGATGGAGGCGATCCTGGCAACACGCGCCGTTCTGGCGCCATTCGATCTGGCCCGCCGCGACTATGTGCAATTGTTGGTGCCGGTGCCCGATCATCTCTTCGACCCGCGGCTGCTCATTCAGGAGGATCTCGACGAAGCCTCCAAGCCGTTTCTGAATGCGATCACCGAGGCCGAACTCCGCGAGGCGCAAAAACGCATCGAACTCGACCAGTTGGACGCCATCGAGGCCTTCATCACTGGTCTTGTCGACATGGAAACCGCGGCGGGAAAGTCCGACGTGGAGGTCCCGGACGAAAGCGCCGCCGGGCAGACTAAGAAGGAGACGTTCAACATTCTCTTCGAACTCGAGGAGCAGTTCGAGAGCGTGCCCTTGTCGGCCGACGAAGAAAAGGCGCTGTCGCGGGAAAGCTTCGACGAAGCGGCAACGGCCATTCTCAACGGCAAAGAACCCATCGCCGGGTTCAAGGGGCTCAAACCCTTCGTCGAGGATCTCTCGCAGCAACTCGATACCGCCAACGACCATGCCGATATGGGGTTCCTGCGCCTGCAGTCGGATATGTTCCGGGTGCGCAAGCAACTGGGCGGCGAAGATGATGCCACCCGGCTTGCCACGTCGCCGGTGTTGGCCAATCTCGCGACCAACACGACCGGGCTCGAATCCAGCAAGCTTTTCGCCAATATCGTGAAAGAGCCGCCCAAACCCTCCACGCAGCTGAAATACACCACCGCGGTGCCGCAGGTGATGATGGTGGCATCGGCCATGACGACCGCGGGCGCACCGCAACCCTCTGCGACCATGCGGCTGGCCTCCAGCATGGTCAGCGAGAGCCTCGCCGCCAAATACCAGCCTGCGCCGAGCTACACGGCGGTCTTCACCAGTTCCTTCGGCAAGTCGATCACGCCGATCGAACCGGTCCGCGCCACCGCAGTTACCCAGAGCCCGACGGAACTCGCACAAATAGGGCTGGCCGGGATCAAGGCCAATCTGCAGAACAGCATCCTGCAGGCCAGCGATATCGCCTGGGCCAGCGTGATCTATGGCAAGGCCAGTCCGATCCGGACCGCCACGATCGCAGAGCGCTTGCGTCCGTCCCCGGCGCAGGAGGCCAAGAACTCTGCGGTGGCGACAAAGGCAGAGATCGTGCGCGGCATCCAGGATCTGGGGCTCAATCTCGAAGGACTGCCCTTGCCGGTTTCGGCGGCGCGCGTCACACTCATTCCTGTCTCGGCACGGGAAGAGATGATCTCGGATATCCAGAATACTGGCGATGCCATGGCCGAGGTCGCCAAACTGCTCGCAAAACCGAATGCGATGCCCGTTGAAGGCGACGTCGCCGTTCTCAGCGACAAGCACCTTCTCACCGTGACCGCGCTGGAATTCCCGCGCCAGAATGACCAAGGCGAAACCGACCCGTTCCACGTGGCGATCTACAAGGCGATGGAAACCGTTGCCGGCCAGCTCTACGACGCGCGGCTCGGGCTCGACCACGAAAACCTTGCCGGGCTCATTCTGGCTGACCGGCTCGACCCGGACCCGGACGATCCCGACGAAGCGGCCTTTTTTGCCGCGGCGGTGGACGCGCTCGAATCGGCCGTGTCAATCCTGCGCCTCTTTGAAAACCGGGTGCAGTCCTACACCGCCTTCCTTGAACTCGTGCGCACGGCTCTGGTGGATGCCCTCGATCTGTCCGAAGAGTGGCAGGGTACCATCGACGAGGTCCAGGCCGAAATCGACGAGGCGCAGCATGATCAGGCCGTTGCCTATGCCCTGATGGTGGAAGAACGCGCGCGCCTCACTGCAATCAATGAAAAGCGCCGGGATATTCTCGACAAGCATGTTGACATCGTCGCCTTTGCCCGACCAATGACGGTGAACCGGTTGACCAATGCGCCCGGGATGCCGCTTTTCCGGCCCCTGGCGGAAGTGCTGCCGGCCTGCCTCGAAAGCGATGCGGATTTGCCCGACGAACTGGAAGAGATCCTTGAGGCGATGCGGGATGCGCCGGTGGGCTGGTACCCGGAGATCGCGGTCGAATTGAAGAAACTGCGCCGCCCGGAGCACTATGTCGCCGCCTGGCAGCGCGGGCTCGACCGGGCAGGACTCTGGCTCGCGCGCAATACCGAGCTGCAACCGCGCATCCAGTATTCCGGTACACAAACCCGCGCGGCGGGCAAGGCAGCGACGGGCGTCTATCTTGCGCTTTCGGGGCTGCTGGCGCAGCGGAAGAGCCTGCTCCTCACGCGCACTCAACGCACCATTGGCAGTCTGAAGGGTGCAAGCTGGTCGAGCCTGCACGACGTCGCCCGCGATGAACTCTCGATCGAGGACCTGGAGCAGGGTGGCAAGGCGGGGCGTGACGTCGCGCGCAAGGGCGCCAAGATGCTCGGTCAGATTGGCTCGGTTGCCGGTTGCTTCCTCTCGGGCCTGCGCGAAACCCCCGCGCCCATCCGCCTCGTCTGGGCCGAACAGTTCAGTGAACATGACAGCGCGGTCGATCTTTCCGATCTGAGCGCTGTCCCGGGTTGGTCTGCGATCCCGCTGGCCGAGCGGCGCGAGCTTGAAGTCATGCATGGCTGGCTGTTTGCCCGCATCGACCGCGACAACGAAGACGCGCTCGGGATGATGTCGACGCTGATCCGCGTGTGCCTCCTGATGTCGAGTCATGCGCCGGTCAGTTCGATTGTCGAAGGCGCGGTGGTCGAGACCAAAAACGTCACCCCCGGCCAGAGTTTCGAGGTCGATGTGGGGCTGGGCCGGCCCGCAATCGGCATGGTGGCCACCATAGGCCAGGGCGCCTTCGCCGGCCGGGGTGTGATCGAGGATATCGTCGCCTCGCGGGCCTTGGTTCGGGTGACCGACATGGTGGGACCTCGTATCTCGCTCACGGCGCAGGAAGCCGTCACGTTCTCTGCGCCGGTTTCGATCAAGCTCGCGGATGTGAAGGTCTAGGTGATGAGGGAGGGGGCCCGCATAGATCGGCTCCGGGTTGCTGCCCACGGCCGCCGCGGCGTGCCGATGGTGCAAAGCGTGGTGGAGGATGCGTTCCGCACCCAACTCTCCGCCGCCGGACCCGCCGCGCAGCGTGGCTTGTTGGTCCTGCGCCGTGTTGACCTCGGGCCAATCGCGTCGCGTCGGGACCAGGGCCGCGTGAACCGGCATCTTTCATCGCTCCTGCGCGAGATGATCCGCAACGCGGTGCCCTATGACTCTCCGGGGGCAGAGGTGGCGCCCGCGGTTCTCTTTCCCGACTCGCTGCGGCCGTCGCTCGAGGTATTTCGGGCCATCGCGTTCGGGCATCCGGTTCCCAAGTCCTGGCCGTATCGTGCCGCCTTCGGGCAGGCATTGTTCCTGCCCCGCCAGCAACGCGTTGCCGCGCTCCTTTCGGAGCAGCTGATGCGCCCTGAAGCCGCCCCCGCCGTCCGGACCTTGCTCAGGGAACTGGGACCGGAACTGCCAGCGGCAATCAGCACCCTTCCCGAACCGTTCCTGACTCCGTTGCTCACTGTCCTCAGCGTCGCGGATACGGCGCTTGTTTCTCCGTTGCCAACGTCGATCGAGGTGGTCAGACGGGATCTGATCACACTTGCCACTGCTCCGCGAGTTGCGACGTATCTCGCACAGTCCCGGACCCCCGGTGGCGCGGAGGTGCTGCGGCGCAGGCTGCTGATCGCCTTGGCGCTCTCCGAAGCCGCTCGGCCCGTCGTCCAACACCGGGTCGAAACGCTGGAAAGGATTGTCGTTTCGCTTGCTTCCTTGTCCCCGTTCGGTTCGGCTCCGGGCAGAAGCTTCAGACAGCTCCTTCTGGAATGTGCGAAGCGTCTGGCACAAGAGGTCACGGGGAGATTGATAGGGGGAAAGAATTCTGAAGACATTGGAATAGAAAGTGAATTTGAGGCTTTGCTTGAAGCGATGTCGTCTTCGGGTAGGCCGTCGGCGCCCGCCGATGTGGACGGCTCCGGGGATCGGAACAGCATCGCCCAAGTCGCGGACCGAGCCGAAGAGAAAACTGAGCGCCGACAAAGCGAACCACCGCACCTGCCCGTAAGCTGGGAGGGGTTTGAGCCGACGGGATGCGCGGGGATCGTCTATCTGATCAGACTGATGCAATCGGTCTATGGGTGGCTTGACCGGCCGGAGCATCTGACACGGGCAACCGGGCAAAGGCTGCTATTCCGAATCATCGAGCGGTTGCACCTGCACCCCGAGGACCCGGTGATGTGTTTCCTGCGCTCGTTGGGTGCCATGCCCGACCCGCAGGAGATCCCGCTGGGATTTCACCTTGTGCCAGACATGCTTCCCCGGCGGCGCGCACGCGCTTGTGTCTCGTCGATCACCAGCTATCCCGGGTGGCGAATGGCGACCCTTGGCCGTCTGACACTCGCCGTCTGGCACGGACGGGCGCCGCCGCCGTTGCAGAAGCTGCTCCGCTCTGCGGGTGGGATAGAGCGTTGTGCATCGCGAAGCTTCTGCGACGACATGATGATATCCAGTTGCGAATTGGGCCTGCGGCGTCTTTTGCGGCAGGGGCCGCGGCTCTCCAGGCTGCAACTGCTGAGAAGGGAGGGCGTGCTTGCGGCTACCGCAACCCATCTAGACGTGGTGTTCGACGCGGCGCTAATCGACCTGACGATTCGCCGCTGGGCGCTCGACGTAAGCCCGGGCTGGTGCCTGTGGCTCTGGCGTGTCGTGACCATCCACTATGACTTCGGAGAGGCCGATGCCGGACGATAACCCCCCGAACAGCGGCACGATCACCCTGACCATGGGCGATCTGGCTTTGGGCCTGATGGGCTCGGCCGTCTCTCCGGGGGGTGGAGACGCGCCCGAAGCCGACTACCTCGGTGCGGCGAGAGGGCGGATCGGTCAGGATCCGTTGAGCACGTTTTCCGAGGTTGCGCGGGCTGAGCTGAACCGGCCGTTGGGGCGGGTTGCGGCGGCGCTGTCGCTTTCGCCAATGGAACAGGCCGCTGTCGGCCTTGCTTTTGCCGTGGAAACAGACCCGATGGCCGGTCGCGCGGCGGCCTATCTGCAGTCGCCTGTTGGCGGTTCGCGCCCGACCCTTGGGCTTCTGGCAAGGGTACTGGCGCCCCTCGGAGACGGGCCGGGTGATCTGGCCGCCCTCGCGGCAGGTCCGGCGGTCCGGTCGGGGCTCCTGCGGCTGGCGGAAACGGGTCCCATACCCGAGCGCGCTGTGTGGCTAAGCGAAGCGATAACCAGTTGTCTGGCCGGGGTTGGCACCGGCTGGCCGGGGCTGATCGAAATGCCTCGGAGCATTAGTGCGGATTGGCCGGGCAGCCTTGCCGAGGCACTGGCCCCCATCGCAGCGGGCCTGCGCACGGAGCGCGAGACCCTGCTCGTCCTGAGGAGCCTGTCGCGCAGCGACCGCACCGAAATCGCAGCCCGGTTGGCGCGGGCCCTCGACCGTCGCGCCGCCCTCTTCGACCTTGAAAAGATCGAAACGAGGGGACTTGGTGCCTTTCTCGCGACGGCGGGGCTATTACCGGTTTTCCAGACGGAGGTCACCCCGGGTGAGTTCCGCGAATTGCCGGAGCTGCCGGGCTATTCGGGGCCGGTGATTGCCTGTCTCGGTCCGGAAGGCGCCGTTGGCCAAGCCTCACGAGGCCTCACGGAATGGTCCCTGCCTCTGCCACGGCCCGATGAACGGGCTCGGCTTTGGGCATCGGCCTTCGATGACCCGGCGATGTGCGCCGATCTGGGGCGCGAGCACCTTCAGAGCGCGGGCCGCATTTCCGAGATTTGCCGCTATGCACGGACCGAGGCCGTGCTGCACGGAAAGGATGTGCCCGATCTTGACGCCTTGCGCGCGGCGATTTGGTGGTCGGACGGGGGCGGACTGGGAGCGCTCGCGCAACCGGTGAAGGATGTGATCCCGGACGACACGATGATAATGACGCCGGGTCTCTCCCGTGATCTCGGGCATTTGCTCGCCCGGTGCCGTTCCCGGGAAAAACTCACCGAAACCCTGGGCGGCGCCTTGCAGGCGCGCTACAAGGTGGGGGTGCGCGCGCTCTTTGTCGGTCCCTCCGGGACGGGCAAGACGCTCGCGGCGAGCTGGCTGTCCGGCAAACTCACGCTACCGCTCTACCGGGTCGACCTTGCCGCCGTGAGTTCGAAATATATCGGTGAGACTGAGAAGAATCTCTCCGTGCTGCTGGCCAAGGCCGAGGAGCAGGATCTGATCCTGCTTTTCGACGAGGCGGACTCGCTGTTCGGCAAGCGGACGGATATCTCCGACAGCAACGACCGCTTCGCCAATGCGCAGACGAATTATCTGCTTCAGCGGATCGAAACTTTTTCGGGTATCGTGCTGCTCACCTCGAACGCCAAGAACCGTTTCGACGAGGCCTTCACCCGCCGCATCGACGCGATCATCGATTTCAACCATCCGGACGCAGAGGAACGGCTCGCCCTGTGGTACGCGCATCTCGGGTCGGGGCACCTCCTTGCCGCAGAAGAACTCAGCCGCCTTGCGGCGTTTGCCGATCTTACCGGTGGGCACATTCGCAATGTCGTGCTGATGGCGGCGGTTCTGGCCCACGGGACCGGTGAACCGATCACCTATGCGCAGATTCTCGAGGGGTTGAGATCGGAATACCGCAAGCTCGGGCTCACCGTACCATCGGAACTCATCCTGAGAGGGAGGGCCTCATGACCACCAAGCCACAGTCCCCCGCCCGACGCTGCGGACGCCGCAAGGGCCGTCGGGGGCGTCACAAGGAACTGGGCGCGGCGTCGGAAGCCGGAATGGGGAAAGGCACGCCACGCTATCTGTCCACTCCGAAGCCGAGCCAGACGGATGTGAGTTCCTCCTCCGAACGCGAAGCGCGGCAGGGCAAGGCGCACGAAGTCACCGAACGGCCTGTAGAAACACCCTTCGGGTTGGCGGCCGCCGGGGCCATGACGGCGGCGCCGAAGCAGGAGCGGGAACTCAGCCCCTCCGAGCGGGCCCCGACCGAGGCGCGGCTCGGTGCAGATTTCTCCGACGTGCGCGTGAGCGAGAACAGCCCGGTTGCCGCTGCCTTCGGGGCCAATGCGATGACTTACGATGACGCAATCCACATCGCCCCGGGCAGAAGCGCGACGCCCGATCTGATGAGCCATGAACTCACCCATGTGGCCCAGCAGCGCAGATTCGGCAGTGAGGCAGCTCAATTCGACATGAGCATCGGTCTGACCGACGAAGACACTGGGCTGGGTGAATTCGACGTCTCGCTGGAAACCAAGCAGGGCATTCATAACGGAACACCGATGTGGGGTATGGAGGCGTTCTTCGACTTCTTCCCCCACGACTACGCGCCTTATTCTAACCGGATCGGCCTGAGCCAGACGGCCGATGCCGAAGAAACTGACGAACCGGGAAACCCGGACTGGGAATGGACCGGAGACGAGGCGAACAGGGAAAACACAAAGAATACGGAAGGCTCCTTTGTGGACACGCTGCACGGCCAGCTTCCCGCTAACAGAAACACCGAGCCTTGGTACTGGCAAGGCCTGTCGGGCAATCCCGAGGATACGTCTCAGCTCAACCATTTCGGGTGGAACCGGGCGGCCGACGACCGCGAAAGCACATCGCTTTATGATTTCCCGAGGTGGCCAAACCCGGTTGAATTCGAGTTCGAAACCGTGGCCGTCGGCCGCGATAACCAGACGGTCTATGGCGCGGTGAGATGGGGGTTTGAGACCGACGGTACGACGGGGACCTCCAATGAATGGATCGAGGTTCCGACGATTACGTCCTCCGATCCCTCTACACGCTACCAGACAGAAGCTTTCGACGAGGCCCGGCAGGCGTTTCGGGATTTTTACGTTCACGAACCGGTCATCGTCTATTTCGGTTATGACGAGCGGGTGCCGACAGAGAGCGAGTTGGCCAAGATGGACAACGTCTCGGCCTACATGACCGAGAATCCCGATGCACAGATCCGACTGACTGCTTCGGCAGATATGCGAGGTGGAGTGGGCAGTTACAACCGTCAGCTCGCCCTGGACCGGATGAACGCGGTGCACACCCATCTCCTGCGGCTCGGAATCCCCGAAGATCGGATCGTCCGCGATGAGAGCGGCGCCAATGCTTCCCGGGCGGAGGGCAGTCAGGATCCGGCGCATCGCGCAACAGAGGGGAGTTATCAGGCGAACCGGCGCGTGACGCTGACCTTTGAAAACACCATGAGCACCCCGCCGTGAGCCGGGCCGCGGCACTCAAGAAAGCCCCCGAGGGGGCGAACCACCGGTCCAAGTCGGCACCGGATCATGGCGAGCCCGCGGTTCGTGCCGGAACACCGGTCTATCTGGGCGGGGTTGCAGGCGGGGCAGGGACGCCGGTCTTTTTGCAGCGTGCCCCGATGGACATTGTCGAGGAAGAGGAACCCGACGAAGCCCTGCCCGAGGCAATGGTTCAGTGCATGCCGCAGGATCCATTCCCCAATGGGGAGGACGAGGAGGAAGCCGAAGAGAGTGCCATTCCACTGATCCAGCCAAAGCTTGAGATCAATGAGCCGGGCGACGCATGCGAGGCCGAAGCGGACAATGTGGCCAAAGCCGTCGTCTCGGGCGGGTCATCGGGCGAGGTTTCGCGCGGCAAGACGCCCTCGTCCGTGCAGCGAAAATGCGAAGGTTGCGGCTTAGAGCAGGCAGACGAGGAGACGTGCCCGGACTGCGCCGCGAAGCTCCAGCGCAAGGAATCCGAGGGCGCGGCAGTCAAACCTTCGGCAAGCGCGGCGCAGGTTGTGTCCAGCCCCGGGGCCGGCAGCGCCATCCCCGAGAGCACGAAATCGCCAATCGAAGCGGAACTGGGCCAAGATCTTGACCATGTTCGCGTCCATCAGGGACCGGAGGCGGCAGAGGCCGCGGAGTCGATCGGCGCCAAGGCCTTTACGCACGGCAACAACATCTGGTTGGGGGCGGGGCAGAGCGCTGATGACGCCGAACTCATGGCCCATGAGGCGACACACACAGTGCAGCAGGGCAGCGCGCGTGCAAGGCCGTGGCTGATCCAGCGCGCCCCGGCCGATCATCAGCACCCGGAGGACGGCGCCGCTCCGCGCGCGCGCATCGAAGGGGAGATCGAGAAGGAGCGCGAGGAGAAGGGAGAGCGAGACGAGGACGAGCCTGTCCCCGAGATCGATCCGGCCGAGAAACGCGCAAAGTCCGGTCCGCTCGTCGGCAAGGCCAAGCCGGACACCGATCGCCCGGCGCAGGAAGGCCCCAAGGTCGAACAAGCGGCCAACGAGGTGAAGCAAGAGGCCGACAGCCCCAGCGAAGACCTCGTCGAGGGCCAGAGCGAGAACCCCGACGCCGAGGCGACCCAGACCGAGGAAGCGCCCGCCGCCGCCGATCCGGTCGGCGAGGCGATCGCCCAGGTGGCCAGCCTGCCGGAACCGGAAGCGCCCCAGGCGATCGAAGCGCCGCCCATCGCCCAGCCGGTCGACGGCGACGGGCAGCCGCTGCCACCGGAAGCCCAAGCCGAGGCAATGGTGCAGGCAGTGGCCGCGCAACTGCAGGTCTCACGCGAGGCGGCTTACGGGCTCCGCCGCAAGGCCAAGCAACAGCGGGCCAACGCAATCGTCCTGCGCGGCAACCTCAACCTGGCCGATCAGCATATCGCAGAGGCGGAGTCGGGGCTGACTACGGCGCACGGCCATATGGAGGTGCGCCGCGAGGCGCTGACCGAAGCGGACAACGCGCATGCGACCTCCGAACAGAAGGCCGAAACCGTGGCGCAGGAGGCGCCTGGCATCCAGGCCGAGGCCGAAGAGGCAGAAGGCGAAAGCGGGCCCATGGCCTCCGAGGCATCCGATACGGCGGCGCAGGCCCAGGCGAACAAGCCCGACGATCCAGACGCGGCAGCCGACGCGGAGGAATCGAGCGGGCAGATGAATTCCGTCTCCGGTGATGCCGCGTCGATGGATCAGGCCTCCACGGCCACGAAACAACGCGCGGTTCAGCTGCAGGACGATGCCGCAGAGGCCAAGCGCAAGAACGCGGAGTCCAAGGCACGGATCGAGGGCGCCAAGGCGTCCGCCGATCAGACCGACGCCAAGCTCACCGAAATGGACGGGCAGACGGCGCAGGCCCGCGGCGAACTCGAGCCGCTTCAGGGCACTCCGGAAGCGGCGGAAGCGGAGGCCCAGCGTCTAGACGCTGCGGCCGCTGCGGCCGATGGCCGAACGGACGCCATGGCCAAGCAGTTGCATCAGACCCAGGCGGAATTCATAGCCGACATGGGCCGCGTTCCGGGATCGGAAACGCTTGCCGAAGAGAACCAGGGGCAGATCCAGCGGACAGACACACCGGGACGCACGGCCGGCGGAGCCGGTGCGTCGGGCGAGGCGCCGCCGTCCTTCGCACCGCGGGGCTATGAGGGCCGGAACAAGGTGGAGTTGCCGACCTTCCAGATGGGTCCGCCGCTCACTGAGGAACAGCGGCAACGGCAGGCCGAAGCCGCTGCGCGGGCGGAACAGCGCCGCAGGGCGCGGATCCAGGCCATCCAGGACGGCGCCCACGGCAATTTCAGCGAGATGGACGAGCTCGACAAGGCGGGGCTCGCGCTCGATTTCATGCTGCAGGATGCCTTTGCCAGTGCGTCGAACATCAAGTGGCCCGACTTTTCCGCCGAAAGCGTTGGCAAGGCGCTGCTCAATATCATCGACCCGCGCGGGCCCTTGAACGGGATCATGGGCGGTCTTTCCAAGGTCGCCTCCGGCGCGCTCAACCTCTTCGACATGGACCAGTGGGCGCGTGACCCGCTGGGGAACCTGCTGAAATCGGCGGCCGACATCGCTACCGGGATCACGATCATTCTCGGCTCAATCGTGGCGCTTCTGGGCGTCGTCATCGCGATTTCGGCGGCGCTTATCGTACTGAGCTGGTTCACCCTCTCACCGGTTCTAGCGCCGGTGATCGCCTGGTGCACGAGCGCCGGTATCACCGTAGGCGGTTGGACGATATCGGTAGGCCTTCTGGCCCTTTATTTCCAGGGCCTGCTCATCATCAAGAACATCGTCGATGCGATGACGGCCGAAACGGCGGAAGAGCTGGTGCAGAATTCCGAACAGCTCAGCGCCGACTTCAGTCAGGTGGGCGAAATCGGCATGCAAATGGGCACGGCCTATCTGGGTGCGAAGGGCGGGCCCGGCATGCTTGACGATATCGCGACGAACGGGGTGCGGACGGTGGCCCGGCAGGAGGTCGTGGAGGGGCTCAGAGACGCGGCGATCGAGGTGGGCGCGGGAGAGGACATTGCCGGCGTGATCGGCGTGGCGCGGATGGCCCATGGTGTGCAGTCCCATGCCCGCGGTGGTGGCGGTGGTGGCGACACGCCCAGGGCCGATGACGGCAGCGCACCGCGGCCCCCGGACGCGGATACGCCGACACAGAGACCAGATACCGAAGCCGCCGCGCGGCCCGAAGCAGAAGCGCCGGAGGCGCCGCGCCCGGAAGGCGAGGAAGCAGGACCGCCCCCCGACACGCCGACCGAGGATGCGCCGACGCCCAACGCCCAGCTCCCGGCCGCGGATGCGCCGCCGCCGAACCTGGTCGAAGGCTCGACACCGCGACCGAGCCGCGACATGGACACGCGTCCGCCCGAGCCTGCCGAACCACGCTCGCAGGCCACGAGCGACGCCGATTCCAGCGCCCGGAGCGACGAGGGGGGCGAAGCCCCGGCCCCGGCGGCGCAGCCTTCCGTGGAAGGCGGTGGCGCCGTCGAACGGCCTGCGGAGACCGGCCGAGTGCCGACAGCCGATGCCGAAGGCGGCCGCGCCCGCGGGGAGGAAGCTGGTGGCGTACGTCCCGAGGACGGTGGGCCCACCCAGCGCGGCGAAGCGGAAGGCGGCCCATCACAGCGACCCGAGGAAGCCGCGGCACCAAGGCCCGAGGAAGAAGGCGGCGCTCGCCGCGAGGAAGGAGATGAAGCGACCCCGAGAGCCGAGGCGGAAGACCCGGCATCGCTCCGCGACAGTGCCGGCAGCAAACGGCTTGAGGAAATGAGCCCCGCCGAGCGACGCGCGGAAGCCGAGCAGGCGAATTCGGCGCCGCGCGAAGAGATTACCAACCAGGATCTCAGGGATATCGAATTCGATGATGTAGCCCATCTCGACAATGGGATGGACTATATCCGGTCAGAGACACGAGGCACGGCATGCCGTGTGGCCAATACCGGTTGCGGTCCGACTGATCGTGACGGCAAAGTCCCAGAGGACGGGCTTTCCGGAGACCAGAGAACGGAAGCGGAGGTAGACGAAGCGCTTGCCGGCTCTGGCGCCCAGACGCCGGAGAGAGGGCCCGGTGGAGAGCCCGTCGCACCGCGGCCCGATCCCGAAGCGGACCGCGACTCACCGGCCACGCCGGAACAGCGGCCGGAAGCGGCGGATGAGAGACCGCCAGAAGCGCGCCCGGAAGAGCCCGACGTCAGGCCTGAGGCCGAGACACCGCCTCCGGAAGCTGAAGCCGACGCGAGCCAGCGGCCGGAAGGCGAAGCCGAAACACCTGCGCCACAAACCCCTGAGCAGCGACGTCAGGAGATTGCTGATGAAGTTGCGGGCAGACGCGGAGATGAGATCGACGACGCGCTCGCTCAACGGCTGGAGGAACTTGGTTATACGGTCAGCCGGGAAGGCGGACGACCCGACGGACGCGTGGTTTCGGTAACCCGACGGGGCGATGCCATGGATACCCTCCCGCAAGTAAGCGTCCGGGATGGCCGGGTCGAAGGCGCCGAAGGCGGGCGCGTCACGCCGCGTACGGGGTCCGATACCCGGATACAATATGCCCCTGATGGCGAGCACATGATCCACAACAAGGAAGGCGTGCTTCGTCCGGTTACCGAAATGGCCGATCCCAACCGTCCCGGCGGCGACGACGGCCGGCGGCACAATCCGCAGGTCGGTCGCTGGGGCGAGGTCATGGCCGACGATCACGCCATCGACACGAATGGCTGGGAGCGGGCCGATGGGGATCGCACCACAATGGATAGTCCGTTCTCAGGCCCCCAGACGATAGATGCGGTCTACGTCAATCCGAATCCACCGCCAGGCCCGCTGATTGTGGCGGACGCGAAGGCACTGGAATCGGGGCAAGGCTCGCCTAGCGGGGTCTTGCAGATGTCCGATACGTGGATCCAGGACCGGATCGGCAACTCGAACCTGACGCCGGAACAGCAGGCCATGATCGCGGCCGGCGACTATGAGGCCGTCCTTTTGAACGTGGACAGATACGGCAATGTGAGCGAAACTTGGCTTGATACTTCGGGCAATCCGCGCTCTTCATCCGGGAGCACGCCGGAGGGCGGCGGAAGCGGCGGTGAGAGCGGCAGCGGAGGTGGGAGCGAAGAATGAGAGACAGACTGAAGGACGCGGGATACTGGAAAGAGGCCATCGCGGCGAATGAAACGATGGCCGGGTATCTCGAGAAGTCGCTGAATCAGAAACAGGCTGCCGGCGATCCGAAAGCCGCGATCAGTGCGAATTCCCTGCTGATGGCACGGTTCCAGCGCTGTCTCATCGATTATTCGGTGGGTGCGCCAATCGACGAGATCTCGGGCAAGGCCCGCGCTTTGCTTTGCGATTGGTATCATGACTACATGAAGGCGAATCCGCCCGGGACGCCTCTGGCGGTGGAGCGGCCGTCCTATGACCGGATCAACCGGTTCTTTTCAATTCTCGTATTGTCCGGCACGCCGCGTGACGAGGCGGCCCGGTTTGTGGAAGTCTACGACATGTGGGATTACCAGGGACCGCCGGTGCCCGGCCACCGTGATCGGTTCTGCGAGGCCATGGCATCTTACCTGTTTCCGGATCGCGCCGGGCGGGAAGCGACGGGTGTGAACTGGCCGGAAGCCTATGGTGATTTATGGACGGCGCTTGCGCCGGATACCGCAAAGGCCGACCGCGCGCGTCATCTCAATGATTTCCTCGAGAAGTGGTACGATGTGATGTCGTCGCAGATGGCTGCGCAGACCGGGACGGACAAGCAGAAAAACCCCAACTATGTCGGCTATTGGTGCCTTGAGGCCGCGGCGGCGTCGGTCATGGCGGGTATCGACGACTCCGGGTTCCATGACCACCGCTTCTATCCGGCTGATTTTGCGGACTGGGCGCGGGCAAGGAAGGACTGAGGCGGGCATGGACCGCAAACCGATCCACAGCCGGGACAAACACGGGCGGCACAAGGTCGACCTGCGGCAACTTCCGGCACCCGCGCGCTACGGGATCGCGATTGCGGTGGTGGTCTTCGTGCTGGGGCTGGCGGTGCGGTTCGGGCGGGACCGGGGGATCACCGATGAGGTCGTTGCGCCATTCATTCCGTTTGTCGGCGTGGCTGTAGTTTTCCTGGTCGTACTTGGCGTGTGGTTGCAGATTCGGGGCCGCAAGTAGCCGTTCCCAAAAGAAAGACGGCGTTGTCACCTGGGCCCTTTCATAAGAAAATCGCTTGGGCCGGGTTCTCTCGGATCGCAGCGTATCAGCATGACCAAATCCAGCCTTTCCCTCCAATTCAAGACCTGTGGATCAGGGTACTGTGCACATTCGTCCTGTGGGTGGCGAAATAATATTCATGCGGCAATGGGCGTGTGAAAAAGTCCATTACAATGCGATGTCCATGAATAGGTGCTGAGTTCTGCCCGCAGCGGTTGAGATTCGCCGCTAACAAGCGATGGCGTATTTCCGCCTAGCGATTGGTGAACACGAGCCTGATTGTAGTATTGCCTAAAGTCCACGAGTTTCCGTTCAAGGTCCCGAGCATTCCAGAAGAAGACATGGTCAAGGTATTCACGGCGAATGGTTCCGATGAGTCGTTCAATGAAAGGATGCGAGCAGGGCGTATACGGTACGGTCTTTATCTCGTCCACACCAAGAATCCTTAAGTTCGCTTGCCATTGGTGATACAGGAATAGCGGATCGTTATCTGAGCTCAGATATTTCGGGACACCCTTGGTTGAAATGGCTGTGTTGAACATTCGACACAAGGCCACACCATCGACATCACCGGCGTGCACGCCAAAGCCAATGATGCGCCGAGTGAATTGGTCCATGACCACGAGCACCCAGTGGGTGTTGAGCAAAATGGACTCGCAACGAAAAAAATCAATGCTCCATAAACTGTCTTTCAGATGACCGATAAAAGTCAGCCAGGAAGGGCCGTGACCGGAATCGGGTCCCGGGCGGTAGTGTTTTTCAAGCACGCGCCTGACAACATCTTTATCGATGTTTAATCCGAACGCTTTATTGATCTCCTGCGCTATTCGGGGACAGCCAAACCGTGAATTTCGTCTTTTCATTTCGACGATGGCATCTATGAGTTCCTGTGAAGGACCTTTGGGCCCCGGCTTTCCTTTTCTGCGCGCGGTATACAGCAATCGATACTTGCGTTTTTTGAGTATGTCGTGAAATTTGAAGAGGGTTGTTGGTTTGAGAATGACCGCCGCTCGCTGAATGTGGTGTGGGCTGAGAAATAGCGACCAGAAGCCGAGTAGCATTCGATCAACAGGCGTCAGATTGGGTGCGCGTCGCCGAGACCGATTAATGATCAGGAGTTGCTGTTTCATTAGCAGGCTGTCGGCGACGATAGCCTTGGCACCACCAGCTCCCAGGAGCTTGGCGACTGTTGTCAACAAGTGTACAAACATCAGCAGCAGGACCTTCATGGCAGGGTAGAGTAGGGGAGGTTGTCTCCTGGAACAAGTCTGCCTTAGTCTCTGTGTTTAGGTGATAATTAGGATTTCGCCAGGCACAGGCGCGTGTTGAGAGCCTCAGGTTAATACCTTAAGACTTCAGTCAGCCGGGCGAGTGAGATGTGTTTTTTGACCTTATGGGTACGGCAAGACACTGCAGGTAAATGCCAGTTCCCGCCACGCAGCACGCTGCGCTCGCAATTTCCGCCGCCGTCTTCCTTCCATGCAGAGCCAGCGGAAGGCGCGCGCTCGTAGTTCCTGTGTGTGCAATCCTGACACCATTCGCTAACATTACCCAGCATGTCATAGAGTCCGAATGGGTTAGGATAAAAGGAACCGACCGGGGATGTCTGCTTGCCGCTCCACTTGCTGCCAGAGCCATCAAAATTCGCACGGTTCTTTCCAGGATAATCTCCCCAGTAATATCGAGTCGTTGTTCCGGCGCGGCACGCATACTCCCACTCGGCTTCGCTCGGCAGGCGGTATAGTTTACCGGTTTGCCCGCTCAACCACTCGCAATAGGCAATCGCGTCCCTCGAGGAGATGTTTATCACTGGTTGCCGGACCCGGCCCCAGCCCTTGTCGCACAGTTTTTTGCGGCGAGTGGTTTCGCAGAAAAGATCGTACTCGTCAAAAGTCACCGGAAAACGGCCCATCGCGAAAGGCTCGGAAATGATGACTTTGTGTTGAGGCCATTCGTCTTCTTTACCTTCGCCCCTCGTGCTACCCATCAGAAAGGAACCAGCGGGGAGGACCACCATATCGGGGCCCACTTTGCCATCTTTGAGCTTTTCGCGAAAAATGTTGCCGGGAAACAGAGGGCGTGACGGAGCATGCTGACGTTGCTTGGCCTCCAGGAGGTCTCTAAGCCTTTGCGTGGCAAGCTCCTCCTCGATCTCCGCACGCTTGCGCTCGTTCGCACTTTTTGCAGCGGGTTCTTTGGCGGTCTTGACGCCGTACTGCTCGAACAGCCACGCGATCAGCTCTTCCGCATCCGGTGCGCCGGCGGCTTGAGCTTGCTGGACGAAAACGCCGACCACATCTTTGGACACCGGCTTCTTCTTGTGCCCGCGCGCGCTGGTCTTCACGCTCGCTTCGACATGCACCTTCCCCAGGCCATTCAGCACGCTGCGCCAGCCGTCCTCGTTCTCGAAGTAAGACTTCAACAGCTGGCCGAGATTAACCGCAGCATCGGCTTCCGGGAGCGTTGATCGATTCTTGTAATATTTATGACGCTCCTGGAGCGCTGCTTTCCATTCCGGATAGGAAACTTGCGCATCGATCCCCAGGAACTCGGCGAGGTGGAGGATTTCAATCCGGCCTCGCTTCTCAATCTCGCGAAACCGCTTCAACACCGCATGTACAGTCTTGTCCGGCGCGAGCGGAATTGTGGTTGCAGGTTTCAACCAGCCACCTCCGCTCTCAGCGCAGTCACCTCTTCTTCCGAAATCATGCCGTCACGGTTGACCTCTACCTCCCAGTTTTTCCCGCTGGACGGCTCTTCGATGAAGATATGCAACATGCCCCCCCTATCGAGCGTAAACGCGAAGTTGAGCGGCGAGTCCTTCGGCAACCCCTGGGGTAGCGACAGCGGTTCGGAATGCAGAAGCGTGTTCTGCTCGACCTCCATGGCCTCTTCCTCACGTTGCTCCATAACCTGCAGGTCCACGGTTCGCTGATTGTCTTCCAGCGTCATATACGTCTTGGTCTGTTTCACGGGCAGGTCAGAATTTCTCGGAATGAGGTAGTCAACGAACAGCTTCTTGGTTTTGAAGTTTTGCACCACCATCCCGAGACTCTTGGAGTTCACGAATGACACCGGTGCTAGACCGTGTGTGCTTTCATCAGCATCGTCGCTAGTCGCCGGTTGGTAAGCACCGGTGCGGATCATCTCGCCGATAATAGCCGCACCCTTTGCAATCGCCTGGTCGGGATCGTTGAGCACGACATCGATGCCGAACTCCTCTTCGATCCTCTGCTTGATCGCGGGCATCCTGCTTGAGCCACCCACTAGCAGCACCTTATCGATCTTGTCCACGCCCTTTCCGTGGGCGGCATCCAAGGCTGCGTGAGTTCTTTCGACCGTGCGGTCGAGCAAGTGGGCAGTTGCTTCCTCGAAATGCTCACGGGTCAGCTCCGCAGCAATGCTGTCATCCTTGTAATGCACGGGAATCATCGTGTTTTGCCGCTGGGACAAAGCTTTCTTCGCTTCTTCCGAATCGTTGACCAATCGTTGGACCAGCTCATAGTCGTCGTCCGGTAGCTGGACACCGTACTTCTCGTCGAAGGCATCTTTGACAAACTCGACGATGGCGGAATCCCAATCCAGACCGCCTAGCAAACGAACGCCGTCTGTCGCGACCGTGTGCACGGATTTTCCATCGGTCTTGACGATGGTCACGTCGAACGTGCCGCCACCCAGGTCGTAAACCAGAAGGTTCGTTGGCTCTTGCATTTTCCCGAGACCATACGAGAACGCAGCCGCTACCGGTTCGGCGATCACTTCTTCCACTTTCAGCCCGGCTATCTTCCCGGCCAATAGCGTCGCCTTGCGCTCGGCCGAGCCAAAATACGCTGGCACGGTGATGACGACGTGCACGTCGTCACGGTCGGCAACCTCATCGTACTCCAGCGCGTCGTTGACAAGCTTCTTGAGGATAAGCGCCGAAATCGTCTCGGCGCGGTGCTGTTCTCCCCACACTTTGAATCGCCAGTCGTCCTTGCCCATGTAGCGCTTGACCGTCGAGCAGACTAGGCTTGGTGCAATCTTTGCCCAGTTCTGCGCCTCCTTGCCGACTACCGGATCCGGATTGTCCTCCTCGAAGTACACCACCGAGGGCGTCGTCGGCTCGCCTTCGAAGTTGGGTTTCACATCGGGGTTCCCTGTGGCAGGGTGCTGTTAACGCTTTTTAATTGGCGCACCAACAGTTCCAGATTGACTTTAAGGCTTCCTGATGAGGCTTCGATAGTTCTATCCAGCCAGCAATAGTGGTGTAAGGTCCAATG
>Ga0316194_10000550_pt1 | contig 24376 bp, 20 predicted proteins | sample CroRivsedime1_MG_FD_204936 | JGI IMG/M metagenome (GOLD analysis project Ga0316194, IMG submission 204936) | Coastal sediment microbial communities from Maine, United States - Cross River sediment 1 | ecosystem: Environmental > Aquatic > Marine > Coastal > Sediment | place: USA: Maine...
CGGGGTGACACCCGGCCAGGTTATTCGTGCGCTGTTCCCGGGTGGGACAATCACCGGCTGCCCGAAAATACGCTGCATGGAGATTATTGCTGAACTCGAAGGTACCGGGCGCGGCGCTTACACCGGCTCCATGGGCTATCTGAATCATGATGGCAGTATGGACCTCAACATTCTTATCCGCACACTGGTGCGTAGTGGCGATCAATTACAGTTTCGTGCGGGTGCCGGGATTGTCAGCGACTCCATTCCGGCCAATGAGCTTGAGGAAACACGTGCAAAGGCGCGTGGCATGTTGAGTGCCATACAGGGAAGGGGTATATGAAAGAAACGCAATACTGGGTCAATGGTCAGCCTGGGGCGCTGGTCAACGCAGCAGAGCGTGCCCTTCAGTACGGAGATGGCTTGTTTGAAACAATCCGTGTTCGTCATGCCAGACCTGAGTACCTTGGAAGGCATATGCAACGCCTGAATGCCGGTTGCGAGCGGTTGAAATTTCCACCGGTTGACTGGGGGCTCGTCAGACAGGAACTGGTGGAAATGGCAGAACAACAAAAGGACGCTGTGCTGAAATACATACTCAGCCGGGGTGCAGGTGGCCGCGGTTATCAATCCGGGCCTGATCTGGAGGTGACCCGCATTGCCAGCATTCGCCCTTTGCCACACTGGCCATCGAATCCGGAACAAAATGGCGTGCGCGCACGCATTTGTTCGACACGTCTGGCTGTGCAGCCGTTGTTGGCCGGATTCAAGCACCTGAACCGCCTGGAACAGGTGCTGGCGCGCGCGGAGTGGGATGACCCCGATATCGCCGAAGGATTGATGCTCGACCAGCAGCAGCACCTGATCGAAGGAACCATGAGCAATGTGTTTATTGTGAATGATCGTGAGCTGCTGACTCCGGAACTGTCGAATTGTGGTGTGGCGGGTGTCATACGATCTGTTATTCTCGACCTTGCGGTCACCCTTGGGTTCAAAACACAGGTACGGTGCCTCACGCTGGACGATGTGAAAGCCAGTCAGGAAGTGTTTATCTGTAACAGTCTGACAGGGATCTGGCCTGTGGTACGCATCGAGGACCTGGGGGATTTTGGTATTGGCAGAATAACTCGCCAGTTGCAGCTAGCCATGCAGGCTGATGGCATTGAGGATAACGGAAACTGGTATCTAACGTGAGTCAGGCAGGTGGAAAAAAGCGGACAGTACGCGATAGCATTTTCCGAATAGCCGGATTACTCGTGGTCGCGGGCAGTTTTATAGTTGCCTGGCTGGTAATGGACTTCCAGACATTCCGTAAGAATCCCCTGTCCATCCCCGCAAATGGCCTGCACCTGGTGGTGGAACCGGGCAGCACCCTGAAATCGGTTGCCGGCCGACTGGAACAGCAACAGGTCCTGCGCAAGCCCGTTTATATGGTGATGCTGGCACGCTATCTCAGGCTGGATGCACGCATTAAAGCGGGCGAATTTCAGTTTCGACCTGGCATTACTCCAGAGCAGATGTTGCACCAGCTTGCCGACGGAAAAGTTATCCAGCACACGATTACGCTGATCGAGGGAGAAACCTTCGCCCAGATGATGCAGAGGGTGAGCGCGGACCCGGTACTGGTACACAGGCTTGAAAATACCGATGCAGCAACAGTGATGACCGCAATTGGCTATCCGGATCTGCACCCGGAAGGCCGTTTTCTTCCAGAAACATACCATTTTCCGCGTGGGACATCGGATATCGATTACCTGCGCCGTGCTTTCCGGGAGATGGAAACATTTCTTCAGGAGAGCTGGCAGGAACGTGACGAGGACCTGCCATTGAAGACGTCTTACGATGCACTGATCCTTGCTTCTATCGTGGAAAAGGAGACGGGCGTTGTGGAGGAACGCCCGACGATCGCCGGTGTTTTTGTACGGCGCCTGAGAAAAGGTATGAGGTTGCAGACAGACCCAACAGTAATTTACGGTATGGGTGATAGCTACGACGGTGATATCCGGTTCCGCGATCTGCGTCAGGATACCCCGTACAACACCTATACGCGCTATGGATTGCCGCCTACTCCCATTGCAATGCCGGGCAAGGATGCAATACTTGCTGCGTTACATCCGGCATCGGGGGATGCCCTGTATTTTGTGGCCAGGGGTGACGGCAGCCACCAGTTTTCCAGCACCCTGGAACAACACAATCGCGCCGTTGACCGCTACCAGAGAAAACGTTGAGTTCATGATCCAGGCAACGCCACGAGGGCGCTTCATTACACTGGAAGGTGGCGAAGGTGCAGGCAAGTCCACCAGCCTTGAATACCTGTGCAAGCGCCTGCAGGATGCAGGGGTCGGGGTCCGGTATACCCGGGAACCGGGCGGGACGCCGCTGGGCGAAAAGGTGCGCGAGCTGTTGCTGAATCCGGACCACACCGGTATGCATTCCGATACCGAACTGTTACTGATGTTTGCGGCGCGAGCCCAGCATCTGCACGAGGTGATTCTTCCCACGCTGGCGCGTGGTGAGTGGGTCATCTGTGATCGTTTTACCGACGCCACCTATGCCTACCAGGGGGGTGGGCGCGGCATAGACGAGCAGCGTATCGGTTTGCTCGAAGAGTGGGTGCAGCAGGGTTTTCAGCCGGATACCACGCTGCTGTTCGATCTGCCTGTCGCACAGGGGCTGGATCGCGCGGGGAAGCGCGGCGCATTGGACCGTTTCGAGCAGGAACAGCAGGACTTTTTTGAACAGGTGCGCACTGCCTACCTCGAGCGCGCGTCACAAAATCCCGAACGCTTTGTGATTGTTGATGCCGGTCGGGAACTCGCAGATGTACAACAGCAGCTGGATGCTATCATTAACACCATGCTGACTTCTTCTCAGGAAATCTGAATGCTCCCGTGGCTGGACAAACCCTGGCAGCAACTTGAGCAGGCGCGGGCGCAGGGACGCCTGCCACACGCGCTATTGATAAAAGGCCAGAACGGCGTCGGTAAGCGTGTGCTGGCTGATCAACTGGCAGCAGCCCTGCTCTGCGAACAGATCGATGCCGGGGGACAGCCCTGCGGCCGCTGCCAGTCTTGCGGCTGGTTGCAGGCCGGTACTCACCCCGATCTGTTTTGGGTTGCCCCTGAGGAGGCCGGCAAGGCCATAAAAATCGATCAGATCCGTGCACTGAACACAACACTGGGAATGACCAGTCACGGCGGACGCTACAAGATTGCAATAATTCAGCCGGCGGATGCCATGAATGTGAATGCAGCCAATAGTCTGCTGAAAACACTTGAAGAGCCTGCCGCTAACACACTGCTACTATTGTTAACGGCCGCACCGGGGCGCTTGCCGGCGACTATCCGCAGTCGTTGTCAGCAGCTGGAGGTTGCGCTACCGGATACGGACAGTGCGCAACAGTGGCTGGTGGCCGAGGGTGTCGACACGGACAGCAGTATGCGTTATCTCAAGCTTGCAAATGGTGCTCCACTTCAGGCTCGCCGGATGGCCGATACGGAGGACTGCCTGGTACGCGATAAGCGTCTGCAACAGTTGCTGGCGATATTCACTGGTGAGCTCGATCCGGTTCAAACCGCAAAGGACTGGGTGGAGCAATCCGAGCGGCAAACACTGGAGTGGTGGCGCGTCTGGTTGCAGGAATTGGTGCGCTGGCAGCTGGCGGGGCAGCATCCGCCTGAAGCTGATGTGGCGCAGAAGTTGCAGCAGATCGTAGAAACGGTAGACTGTCGGCGGTTGTTTGATATTTCAGATCGGGTTACTAATGCCCTGAGTACTACAGGTTCCGGGTTGAACAGACAAATGGTTGTGGAAGATTTGCTGATTTCCTGGGCGAAACTGGCAAACCAGGCTCCGATAAGAGCCGTGGCAGGTAGGTAACAGGTAGTCGATACATATGACAAATAAAGCAGTTGGTGGCGCCCGGCAGGGCATTCTGTCACTCACTATAAAAGACAAAAGTGCTCTGTATGCAGCCTATATGCCGTTTGTAAAGAATGGCGGCTTGTTTATCCCCACAAATAAAAGTTACCAGCTTGGCGATGAGGTCTTCATGCTGCTGACTCTGATGGATGAGCCGGAAAAAATCCCGGTTGCCGGCAAAATTATCTGGATTACTCCCAAGGGTGCGCAGGGCGCACGAGCAGCGGGCATTGGTGTGCAGTTCAGCGATAAGGACGAAGGCACCGCACAGAAGAAAATAGAAACCTATCTGGCCGGAGCACTAGCAGCAGACCGACCCACCCATACCATGTAATATGCTGGTCGATTCTCACTGTCATCTCGATATGCTGTGCCCGCAGCATCAATCCATAGACGACGTCCTCGCACAGGCTGCACAGCAGGACATAGAACACATGTTGTGTGTGTCCGTCAGTCTGGAACGATTTCAGCCAATGATGGACCTGATAGCACCCTTTGCGCAGATTACCGCATCCGTTGGTGTTCACCCTGACGGGACCGATGTACAGGAAGCCGACGAAGAGCAACTTGTCGAGCTTGCGCAAACGGACAAAATTGTGGCAATCGGTGAAACTGGCCTGGACTATTTTCGTTCTGAGGGCGATGTTGAATGGCAACGGGAACGATTTCGCTGTCATATCCGGGCCGCCAGGGAAGCCCGCAAGCCGCTTATCGTTCACACCCGCGCCGCCAGACAGGATACCCTGAAAATTCTCCGGGAAGAGCAAGCCAGCGACGTAGGCGGTGTACTGCATTGCTTTACAGAAGACTGGGAAATGGCCCGTGCTGCCATGGATATGAATTTCTATATTTCCTTTTCTGGCATCGTTACTTTTAAAAATGCGCAGGACCTCAAGCAGGTTGCACGTAAAATGCCGAAAGATCTGATGCTGGTGGAGACCGATGCTCCCTATCTTGCACCGGTACCTAAACGCGGAAAAACCAACCAACCTGCTTTTGTGCGTTATGTCGCGGAACACCTGGCGGAATTGCGTGGTGAGACGCTGGAGCAGATTGCGGGCGCTACAACGGAGAATTTCTACCGGCTGTTTGCAGGAGCCCGCCAGCAGGTTTCCGCATAGACAAGTACCCGAATAAATTACATATAAAACAATAACTAATATTAACAATCAAGATTAAACATTAATTGGTTGGATTTTTCTTTACCAGCTTTTATGTTACATAAAGTTGTCTAATCCACGGCCGATAAGCTGTGAACGTGGACACAGAAACCCGGCTTTAATCCTTTCTGCTGGAGCGGGACGCTCCATCTTTACGAAACAAAACAAGGTGCACCTTGAGCGCGTCAGGACGATGCACGGACAGGAACAGTTGTATGTTCCCAATTGCTTCGCCTGATACGAAGTTCCGCTAAACGAACTGGCCAAAGGTATAACTGTGGAAAGAAGAAAAGCTAAACGCAACCAGATACAGGTTGATATCGAAATAGCCCATCCGGGTGCCCAACGTTGTGGTGGTTACGCAGAAAATATCAGTCGCACCGGGGTATCCATCATCTTGTGGGATGGTGAATTTCCGACTAGCCAGCGATCCGTGATCCTTAATTTCAAGGTCTGGACGGGTAGTGAAACCCTGTACCGGAAAATCTACGCGCGCGTGGTACGCCTGGAAACGGAAAAAATCGCACTGGAATTTGCCGAGCATGATTTCATCGCCGAAGCGATCATCCAGGATCTGATGTATTACCAGAATCGAGAGCGCCGTACGGGTACAAGAACGCCGGTGGAGTACAATAGTACATTTGCTGTCAGTACCGCAAAGGCAGAACAGCCCGTCTGACAAGTTGTTGGTTCAGGTGACCGATTCCGGTCAGTGATCCCGGTACATCTTTTCGATATCTGTCTCAAAGCGTTCAAGGATTTTATTGCGCTTTATTTTTAGCGTGGGCGTTATCAGGTCGTTTTCAATACTCCACGGCTCAAGCTGGCAGCAGACCCTGCGGATCTTCGCATAACCGGGAAATGCAGTGATTTGTTTTGCTACGCGTTCCAGAACTATTTCATTGATACGAGCGCTTTTGCAGGCTTCCGTGTCCACGGGGTCTACCTTCAGTTGTTTGGCAAACGGCCCCCACTGCTCGGGGTTTATGACCAGCAATGCGCTCAGGTAGGGCTTGTTGTCACCAATTATCATGGCCTGGTCAAACAGGGTATCCATACAGATCGCCATTTCCATATCGGCTGGCGGTACTTTCTCACCGTTTGCCAGTACGATGATCTCCTTCAATCTGCCCGTGATATATACCTGCCCGTTGACAATCCGGGCCTTGTCACCGGTGTGCAGCCAGCCATCAGCGTCGATCATATCGCTGGTAGCTTTCTCATTTGCCCAGTAGCCCAGCATGACGCCCGGACTGCGAACTTGCAGTTCATCATTGTCACCAATGCGAGCCTCTACGTCCTGCAGCAGGCAGCCAACCCCTGCGGGGTCGTTGTTCTCTATCGGGTTAACGCTGATGACCGGGCTGGTTTCTGTCAGCCCATAGCCCTGTATCATAGGTAAGCCGAGGCCGATGAACAGGTGAGCGACACTTGCCGGCAGTGGTGCGCCCCCGACGACAGCCAGTCGCATTCTGCCACCCAGTTTTGCCATCACCTTGCTGGCAACAACCTTTTTCAGCAGAGGCCAGAGTAACAGTTGCGGACTCCAGCCTGCACGACCCTGCTGGTATTCGAAGCGCCGCCAGCCGGTGTTTACAGCCAGTTTGAAAAGGGCGCGCGCAACGGGGGACTTCTCTTCCAGTCCAGCCTGAATTTTGTTGTATACGCGTTCAAAAATGCGCGGCACGGATATCAGAATGGTTGGCTTGACCGCAACCAGGTCATCGGCCAGTTGCGGTATGGAACGGTTATAAGCTACACCCGCTCCCAGCATCATGGGCAGGTAGTAACCTGCGGTACGTTCCAGGGAATGCGACAGGGGCAGGAAAGAAAGGAAAAGTTCGCTCGGGCTGCACTTGACCACCTGCAGGCTGCGGTAGGCATTCCAGAGAATATTGTGATGGCTTAGCATCACCCCCTTGGGCCGTCCGGTGGTGCCCGAGGTATAGACTATTGTTGCCAGCGAGTCCCTGTCCCGGTTTATACCGATCAGCTCGGCTTCGTCGGGTAACCAGCTGCCAGCTGTCGTCAGGCGGGTATCCGGCTCTCTGGCTGTATCAATTTGGGAGAGGCTGATAATGCGGGTGAGGAAACCCAGCTGGTCCCGTATCGGCTGCAGGCTGTCCCAGTGTTCCTGGTTCCCGATAACAAGGATCTTTACGCCTGCATTCTGGAGAATATAGGCGGCATTTTCGGCTCGGTCCTGGGTATAAAGGGGCACCACTACCAGTCCGTTGGCCAGCACGGCCTGGTCCAGCATGACCCACTCGGGGCAATTTTGCATCATGATCGCGACCCGGTCGCCCGGTTGCAGGTCTTCTGCCGCCAGCGCCGCTTGCCAGCGTGCAACCTGGTCACCGACTTTGGACCAGCTCAAGTCCTTCCAGGATTCACTGAATTGATCAAAGTAGCGGTATGCCAGTGCGTCCGGTGTCCTGTGCACGCGTTCGTAAAACAGACCCGAAAGTGTTCCTGCTTCCGCGGGGGTGATCAGGCTTTCAGTCGTATTTTTTGCCATGGTGACTATCTGCTGGTTTTTTCATCGTTAGTAAAACCGGATACATATTCCCAGCCAGGGTCGGGTCTAAAGCGTGGCCCCAGCTCCTGTTCAAGTTTGCTCAAGCGTTGCAGCAGGGTGTCAGCACCCATGGTTTCGATATAGCGAAGTGGCCCCCCGCGAAAGGGTGCGAACCCGGTTCCATATACCATGCCCGCATCCAGGTGATCTGGCTCATCGACAATGTTCTCACGCAGGCAGGTTACGACCTCATTCAGCATGCGCAATACCATGCGGTCGCTGATGCCAGCCTGGGGGTGATAACCCTTGGGTAGCCCTGGTTTGACCGGTTTGCCTTTTTTGTACTGGTAAAACCCTTCACCACTTTTGCGGCCCAGCCGACCCTGTCGGACCAGGTCATGCAGTCGCTGGGGTACGGGAGTGTTCAGGTGTTTTCCCAGGTTCTCCGCCACGTGCAGACAGATATCGAGACCGACGGTGTCAGCCAGTTCGATCGGTCCCATAGGCATGCCGAACTCAAGCGCCTGGCGGTCGATTTCGGCCGGAGGCACGCCTTCGTTCTCCAGTTCCACGGCCTCCAGCAGGTAGGGCATAAGCACGCGATTGACCAGGAATCCCGGTGTGCTTGTAACGGGCAGCGGCAGGCGGTCTATCTTGCGCGTAAAGGTGATAGCCCGGTTTATGACCTCCGCATCAGTATCGTCGTCTCTGACAATCTCGACCAGTTGCATCTTTGCCACTGGATTAAAGAAGTGTATGCCGACCAGACGTGCGGGGTTGCTCAGCACACTGCGTAATTCAGCCAACGGGATACTGGAGGTGTTGGTAGCCAGAACTGCATCCTTGCGCATGCGTGGTTCCAGTTGCTCATACAGGCTGCGTTTTGCATCTGCATCTTCAAAAATGGCTTCGATGACAACGTCCGCCCGTTCCACACCCATGCCCTTATGGTCAGGCATGAGACGATCCATGGCTTCCTGCACAGGCCGTGTACGTTTCAGGCGCCGTTTGAACAGGCGATGAGCCCGCTGTATGGCCGGCGCGATGCGTTCCGGGGACTGGTCGGCCAGGGTTACGCTCATGCCGCGTAACGCGCACCAGGCGGCAATATCGCCGCCCATGATGCCGGCGCCAATTACATGCACATGGGTTGGCTTGAAGTCGGACTTGTGACCGAGGGCCTTGAGCTGTTCCTGCAACATGAACACCCGGATAAGATTCTGTGCTACAGGGCCGACGATCAGTTCGGCAACCGACTCGGCTTCTGCATGCATCATGTCACGTTCGTGTCCGGCATGTTCCAGCCAGATATCGATCAGTGCATAGGGTGCGGGATAATGATCCTCCCGGGCTTTTTTGCTTACCTGGTGACGGAACACCCGGGCGAGTGCCGGGCGCACCCAGGGGTGATTGGTGAGCGACTGCAGTTTACTGGGGCGATGTGGAAACGGGGAGTCCAGAATCATTGCACGCGCAGCGGACTGCAGGTGCCGCTCCGGGACAGCATGGTCGACAAATCCCATACGTTTTGCGGTACGGCCATCGACGCTACGGCCGCTGAGCATAAGGTCCATGGCATGCAGGGCGCCTACCAGTGGTGTCAGGCGTACAGAGCCTCCAAAACCCGGGTGAATGCCCAGCCTGACTTCGGGTAGACCAAGACGTGTCCCACGGTCATCCCTGGCTATGCGGTAACGGCAGGCAAGTGCCATTTCCAGGCCACCGCCAAGACAGAAACCGTGAATCATGGCCACGCTGGGAAAGGGTAATGCCGCGAGCCGGTCGAAAACTGCCTGGCCACGCTGGATAGCGCTGATTGCCTGGTCGTGATTTCCCAGCTGTGTAAACTCACGCACATCGGCGCCGGCGATAAAGCCGTTTGCCTTGTCGGAAAGAATAACCAGCCCGCGCGGTGCGCGTTCAACCAGCTCCAGCAATTCCTCGTAGAATGCTTCCAGAATGGAAGCCGATAACACGTTAGTACCTGAACCCTGCTTGTCAAAATGCAGCCAGGCAATATTGTCTTCATCGATGACCGTGTAGAGGTCACGCTTGTTGTTTTCTGTATCCATCAGGCGGGTTCCCTTTCCAGCAGCAGTGCGCCGCCCTGGCCGCCGCCGATACACAGGCTGGCGATGGCGCGCTTGCCACCGGTGCGCTGCAGGGTCTTCAGTGCATGCAGTGCAATGCGGGCGCCGCTGGCACCGACCGGATGGCCGATGGCTATCCCGCCACCGTCGATGTTGAGACGGTCTTCATCGATCGGGCTGAAAGCGCCATCCAGCCGTAGTACTTCCTTGCAGTAGTATTCGTCCTGCCAGGCACTTATACAGGCCTGTACCTGGGTGGCGAAAGCTTCGTTGATTTCCCAGTTGTCGATATCTCCACTGTTCAGTCCGTTACGCTTCAGAATGGGTGCCATGGCGTGTACCGGTCCCAGTCCCATCTGGCTGGGGTCCAGAGCGGCCCACTGACTGTCGACGACTCTACCGAGTACCGGCAAGTCATATTGTTTTACTGCTGTTTCGGATGCCAGGATCAGCCAGGCAGCACCGTCGGTAATCTGTGCGCTGTTGCCCGCGGTCACCTTGCCAAATGGCCGGTCAAAAACCGCCCGCAGTTTGGCCAGTTTTTCCATGCTGCTATCTGCGCGCAGACCATCGTCAGCATCGTAGTAATTCCCTTTCTCATCGTAGACCGGCTCGATCTCGTGCAGGTGCCCGTTCTGTTGAGCGTGATCAAGCCGCTGGTGACTGCGCAATGCATAGCTGTCCATCATCTCGCGACTGATGGCGAAGCGGTGGGCGAGCACTTCGGCTGTCTGGCCCATGTTGAGACTGACAATGGGGTCGGTCAGGCCGCATAGCAGGCCAATCACGGGTTTGAGAAACACGGGCCTGAATGCCGTAATCAACTTGAGTTTGGCACCCGCAGTGCGTGCGCTGTTGAACGAGCTTAACCAGTTGACCATTGCTTCGCCGAACAACAGCGGGGCGTGGCTCATGGACTCTGCGCCTCCGGCCAGCACCAGTTCGGAACGCCCGCTGGCGATGTCCTGTGCGGCACAATCCAGTGCCTGCAAACCGGATGCGCAGTTCCGCTGTACCGTCCACGCCGGTACCTGGTTACCGCAACCGAGTCTGAGTGCTACCACGCGCGCAATATTGACTTCCCGGGGGCCGGGCATGACGCAGCCCAGAATGACCTGGTCAAAGTCCTGCGCTGAGAAGGGTTGGCGGTAGAGCAGGGCACGCCCGGCCTGAAAAGACAGATCGGAGGCATGGAAAGGCCCGGGTTTTCCCCTGGCGCGCAGAAACGGCGTGCGGCTGCCGTCTACTACGAAGACTGGCCGGCCTGTTGCGAGGGGGTTGGGTTGCGCTGCCATGAAGCGTTTTTCTCCTTCCAGTAGTCGGCGGAAAATTCATCTACACCGATGACTTTTTGCCTTGCTGCCACCGCGGCGCGAACCTGCGCTGCCTCGCGCTCGTCAATCACGCCGGCAGAAACTGCTTCGACCAGACAGTGTTCCGGGTCTCCGGATGCAAGTTGACCACTGCGCATGGCTTTTCGCAAGTGCGAAAGTATGGCTTGTGCGGCGGCCACCTTCTCGAAGGCGGTTTCCAGTTGTGCCAGGGATTCGTGCTCGTCCTCCGGAATAAACAAACCTTCGGTGAGGCGCTCGCGTGCGCTGCCCCAGCGCAGGATTACGCTGGCTGCGCGTTGCAGCAGGGCGTCGTCGGGTGCACGGTAGCTGGCCCCGTAGGGGAACAACATCCATTTGAGCATCCTGCCCAGTGGACGGTTGGGGAGATTGGCGTAGACTTCAAACAGTTTCTGCTGTGCTTCATACAGGGCATCGCGAACCGCCCATTCCAGTAAAGGGCGGTCGGCCGGCTGGCGGCCCTGGTCAGCAAAGCGTTTCAGTGCGGCCGAGGCAATATATAACTGGCTCAGTACATCGCCCAGTCGTCCGGACAGGGATTCCTTGCGTTTCAGCGCACCGCCCAATGTCAGTAGTGCCGCTTCTGCAGAAACGGCGAACATGGCGCTCATGCGGGTCAGCTGCCGGTAGTAGCTGGCTTCCTCGCGGTTCACAGGTGTACGGGCAAAACGCGCTCGGGTGAGGCTGTGAAAAACGGCGCGCGCAAGGTTGCTGAGCAGCAGTTTGATATGCCCGAACAGAGCCTCGTCAAAACTGGCCAGGTCATGGTTTTGCGCCGCATCCATTTCTTTTAACAGGTATGGGTGGCAGCGGATTGCACCCTGGCCAAAGATAATCAGGCTACGGGTAAGAATGTTTGCGCCCTCAACCGTTATACTGATCGGGATGCTCTGGTAGAAGCGCCCCAGGTAGTTGCGCGGCCCCATACAGATACCCCGGCCACCGTGTATATCCATAGCGTCGTCCATGACACGGCGCCCGCGCTCGGTCAGATGGTATTTTGCAATGGCGGAGGCGACAGATGGTTTTTCACCATTGTCAACGGCCAGAGTGGTCAATCCTCTTGCAGCGTCCATGGCGTAGGTGTTGCCTGCGATTCGTCCCAGTGCTTCGGCGATGCCTTCGAACCTGCCAATCGGTGTCTTGAACTGCTTGCGGACAGCCGCATAGGCGCCCGCTGTACGTGATGCCAGCTTGCCGCCACCGGTGCCCAGCGCGGGCAGGGAAATTGACCGGCCATCGGCAAGGCACTCCATCAACATGCGCCAGCCTTCACCGATACGCGCCTGTCCACCAATGACCCAGTCCATCGGGATAAAGACATCGTGACCGCGGTTAGGACCGTTCATGAATGCCTGGTTCAAAGGGAAATGACGCTTACCGATCTCAACGCCGGGCGTGTCCGTGGGAATCAGTGCCAGTGTAATCCCGAGCTCTTCCCGTGGTCCCAGCAAGTGGTCCGGGTCATAAAGCTTGAACGCCAGACCGAGTACCGTCGCAACAGGCCCAAGGGTGATATAGCGTTTCTCCCAGTTAAGGCGTATGCCGAGGCGTTCTTCACCTTTGATTTGCTGGCGACACACCACACCCGTGTCCGGCATGGCGGCGGCGTCACTTCCGGCCTCTGGTCCAGTCAGTGCGAAACAGGGGATTTCTTCGCCACGCGCCAGGCGTGGCAGGTAGTATTGTTTCTGTTCTTCGGTTCCGTAGTGCAACAGCAGTTGTGCCGGACCCAGCGAGTTTGGCACCATAGCGGTGACCGCAGCCGAGATGCTGCGGCTGGCAATTTTCATAACGACGCTCGAGTGACCGTAGGCGGAAAACTCGAGACCACCGTACTGCTTCGGAATGATCATACCGAAGAAGCGCTGTTGCTTGAGAAAATCCCAGACCGGTTCGGGCAGGTCGTGCAGGTGTTCAGTTATTTCCCAGTCATTGATTATGCGGCACAGTTCATTGACCGGACCATCAATGAAAGCCTGTTCCTCCTTGCTCAGTGCAGGAGCAGCATAATCGAGCAAGGTATCCCAGTTGGGTTGACCGCTGAACAGCTCGGCTTCCCACCAGGCACTGCCGGCTTCCAGGGCTTCCCTTTCGGTATCCGAGACACTTGGCATCATGCGGCGAAACATGTCCATGAACGGGTTGCTGATGACAGTGCGGCGTACCGAAGGAATGCCCAGCAGTACGGCCGCGGGGAGAAATACCAGCCATACCGGAGCCAGGGCCCAGGCAGTGATATTGTGTATACCCGGCCAGATGAGCAGATACAGGGCGATCGCTCCACTCCATGCCCAGGCGGGCGCCTGCCGGGCAGCCAGACTCCATACCACCGCAAGTACCACCAAGAACTCTATAACTATTGCCATGGAAATGCTCCCGTTACTCAGGTGGTTTTTGTAAGCTTATTCGCTTTGACCCCGGTTGCCTCGCTGTAGTTCTGCTGTTCAGGTTGCGGGTCCGGTTGCATTGTGGGGACGTAGCATTCGCCGTCGGTGTCGCAGATTCGGCCTCTACGGTCCCATGGTAACTCACGGTAGGTCGGATGTTTGCCAAAATCCAGATGCGGGCATTTGATAATGTCAAAGTATGGTGAATAGTCAAAGTCACGTGGCGTAAAGAGTCTCGAATTGCGTGGAACCATGCGCAATGATCCGTCACGTCTTTCTTCCAGCATAGGTAACACAGGAAATTTGACCGAGGCAAAAGCCGCCGCAATCATAGAGGAACACACGGAGCGCGTCGGCACTCCGGCATTATGCTCGAACAGGCTGGAGCGCCAGCGACGCGGGATGACGCTGTACGGAAACAGAAAGCGGCCCAGATCCATGAGCTGGCGCAGGTCATACTCGAATCCCAGATGGTGCAGGGCAAACTTCAGGATTTGCTGTGAGTCCTGGCGGGTCAACCCTGCAGGTCTGCATACTCTCAGTGAATCGACACTGTATTTGCTCAGCGGTTCTACGACGGTGCCTTCACCCAGCCAGGCTTCTATAATCAACTGCTCATTGGGGTCGCCGGTGTAGAACGAAAGCACTTTTTCACGCAACTCTTCATCATCGATATCATGTACCCGCCCGATATACAGCGCGGAGTGTGACCAGGGGCTTTGTGTGATGGTACGTATGATTTCCGATATGCGGCTGCGACCTTCGACCAGCACGACATCGCAGGGACGTATTTCGTAACGGATACGCTCAAAATCGCACAACGGCGGATTAGCTGACACCTGTTCGGCAGTCAGCCAACCAACAATTTTCTTTCCCAGCCAGGCTGCAGGATTGAACACTTTTCAGCTTCCGTTATGGTGAATTGAAACACGGGATTCGCCCCTGTCAGGGAGCTACACATAAAAGATAGCGGCACTCGCATAAATAGTCTGAGAAATGATCGTTACTGCTTGTAAAAATTAATTATTCAGTGGTTTGCGTGAAAGGGCCAACGCACGCTCCAAAGCGGCGTCAGAGGTGTGAAAATGGGGTGAAAAGCGGATACCGCCCCCTCTCAGGGCGCAGATAACGCCGTTTTGCTGCAGGAAGCGGTAGCGGGCTTCGATATCTTCACCTTCGTAACGGAAAGCCACGATTCCGGCACGCCTTTCCGGGTCCACTGCTGAAAGAATTGTTCCGCCACATTTTTTCGTGTTATCAATTAAATACTGTATTTTACCAGAAACAATCTCAAGTATTGGCTGGATGCCGATTTCCAGCAACAGGCTCAGGCTCGCATGCAGTGCATGTATGCCCAGCATATTGGGGCTGCCACATTCGAAACGTCTCGCCGTGCTGGCCGGCCGCCAATCCTTCTGATCAAAGTCGCCCATGGCTTCTACCATGTGCCAGCCGTACTGCTGCAGCGCCAGGCGCTCGAGCCATTCGGCGCGGCAGTAGAACAGCGCCAGTCCTTCCGGGCCCAGCATCCATTTGTGGCCGTCGGCCATGACGAAATCGGCCTGGCAGGCCTGTACATCGAACGGTTTTACGCCCAGACCCTGTATGGCATCCACGCAGAATGCCACGTCATGTTGCCGGCAGGCGGCGCCAATCGGGGTGAGGTCCAGGGCCAGCCCGGTGGCATACTGTACGGAACTGAGTGATACCAGCCGGGTGCGCGCTGTCATGGCGTCGATGATGCGCTGCTCAGGGTCGTCCACATGGTCGATATTGACCGTAACTACCTCGACACCCCGTGAGCGTAGCGATTCCCAGACGATGCGGTTGGAAGGGAACTCCTGGTTGCATATGATAATTTCATCACCAGTCTTCCAGGGCATGCCGTATGCGACCACGGACAATGCCTCGGATGTGCTTTTCATCAGCGCGATTTCATCGCTGCTGGCCGCATTGATCAGGGTTTGTAGCTGTTTTCGCAATGCCTGCTCCGTGGCAAGCCAGCGCTGATAGTGGCGCGAGCCAATCCGGCCGTTTTCAATTGCGAAGCGCTGTACTGCTTCTACTGTGCGCTTTGGCCACGGGGCAACCGCGGCATGATTCAGGTAGCAGATGTCATCCGCCAGATTAAATTCGTCGCTAGTCATGATGTCGTGCCAGTTTAAGGGTAGACTGAAGACCCGTATTAAAGCACGATTTTCCTATGAAGCCTGTCTATAGAGGTTGGATAAAGCGGATATTCTTTGTATTGTTGCTGAGTACAGGCACCGCCTCTGTGGCAGATACACCCATGACGACCGGCGTTGCCGCTGATACGGGGTTGCGTTACTGGGAGTGGAACGCTCAGAGTGTTCTGTTCCGACTCACCCAGCGACTGCCGGACCAGACACGTGCCTACTTCATGGCGCGCGGGTTTGAATCAGGCTACGCGGACCGCATTGCAAATCGTTGTGTATTCCAGTCCATGTTCAAGAACATTGCAGATTCCGGAGGCGCCACCATCTCGATTGATCTTGATGCCTGGCGAGTACACAGTAGCAGTGGCGAAGGCCGCCTGCTCACTCGGGAAGCATGGCAGGATGAAATGCAGAAAAATGGTATTTCACCGGCTGCCGCCATTGCCTTCAAGTGGTCTTTATTGCCAACACGGCAAGTGTATACGCCGGGTGACTATAACTGGGGAATGACCAGCTACGGCCTGAAACCGGGAAAAATCTTTGATCTGGATTTCTCCTGGAAGCGGGGGAGGCAGGTATTCCAGGGGCATTTGAAAGGTGTAGAGTGCGCCCCCGATATTCACCCGGATACTGAGCCATGATGTCAAAACACATATTACGAATACTCCTTGCACTGGCGACTGTATTTACTCTTAACACAGTTGTTGCAGAGCAGCAGGCCCAGCTGCTGCACGAGGTGCCTGAACGGCCGGCGGCACCGGACTTCTCAATTGAGGATATCGATGGTGCTGTGCACACGCTGTCTGCGTACCGTGGCAAGGTGGTTATCGTGAATTTCTGGGCGACCTGGTGCCCGCCCTGCCGGGAGGAAATGCCTTCGATGGAGCGTGCCTGGCAAAAGCTCAGGCAGGAGGATATCGTTATGCTGGCGATTAACGTCGGCGAGGATGAGGACACTATTTTTGAATTTACTGCCAGTTACCCGGTTGAATTTCCCTTGCTGCTTGACCGGGAGTCCGCTGTGATCGGGAACTGGCCGGTGCGTGGTTTGCCGACTACGTTCGTTATCGATCCACAGGGAAAAATTGTCTATCGGGCGATAGGGGGCAGGGACTGGAGTGCCCCCGGAGTGTTGCAGAAAATTCGTGCGCTAAAATAACGTTCCGAATACTGGCGGATATCCGGATCAGTTTACCTTGAGAGACCTCTGTGGTGCCGCAATTGCCCCTTGGTCTTCCAGCCATTGTTCCATGATGTCGGCCGGTTGCGGTTTGCTGATGTAGTAGCCTTGAGCTATATCACAATTCATTTTTTCGAGTGTTGACAGTGCCGCCTGGTCTTCGACACCTTCTGCGACGACTGAGCAGCCGAGTGTATGCGCCAGCTCCACTACCGATTGGACAATGGCCTGGTCATCGCCACTTTCCATCATGCCAAGAACGAAACTGCGGTCCACCTTGAGTTCGTCAACAGGCAGCTTGTTCAGATAAGCCAGGGATGAGAATCCTGTACCAAAATCATCAATGGATATGCGCAGCCCCAGATCGTGCAGTGATTCCAGTACCTCCCGCGCAAAGGCGATATCCTGCATCATGACGTTTTCGGTGATTTCCAGGGTGAGGTCGCGGCTGGCAACGCCAGTGTGCTTCAGCAATTCCATAATCCGCGGCTTGAGCTGGAAATCGCGCAGGCTCTGGGTTGAAATATTAACCGCGACACCCAAGTGCATTCCTCTGCGGTGCAGTTTTCTGAGGAAATACAGCGCTTCCTCAAGTACCCAGTCGGTCAGTTCCTGGATGGCGCCGGTTTGTTCCGCAAGGTCTATAAACTCGTCGGGGGGAACCATCCCGAGCGTAGGGTGATCCCAGCGTATCAACGCTTCCAGCCCGGCTACTTCACCGGAAGCAAGAGAAACTTTTGGCTGGTAGAAGAGGGAAAACTGTCCATCGCCAATTGCGGGACGCAGTTGCGTACCCAGTAACAGACTTCGTACACTGTGGCTGTCTTTTTCCCCATTGTAGAACATAAATGAAGAGTGGCATTCCCTGGCCTGGTGCATCGCCACATCGGCATAGCGTACCAGTGAATCGGCATCGTCTGTGTGCTGCGGGAAGAGTGCCAGACCAATGCTCAAGCCGATTTCCAGCTCAACCTGGTTGACATTAATAGGTTCGTGCATAGACGCCAGAACATGTTGCGTATAAGCGTGTGCCTGTTGCTCGTTTGCATCGTTAAGAAACACGGCAAATTCGTTGCCGCCCAGTCGTGCCAGGTAGGCATTTTCTGGGAGTGTCTGTTGAATTCGCGCGCCAATTTCGAGTAACAGCTGATCGCCGAAATCATAGCCGAGCGCATCATTGATTTCCTTGAATCGATTGATATCAATGACCAGTAAGGCAATGTTGACCGTAGCGTCGGCTTTAGAGATTGATTCGGACAGTCGTTCATACAGGAGCGAGCGGTTGGGCAGGCCGGTCAGGGTGTCATGCGTTACCTGGTGCCGTAACGCTGTATTTTTTTCGTTTAATTTGCGTGAAATAACGGATGCGAATAGCAAGGCAACCCAGACGGCGACCCATAGCATAACAATGCCGGTGGTAAGAAGGCGGCTGTTCAGGGTAGCTATCAGGGCGTCGTCAGAGGTTCCAGCGCGGTTCAGCAGAACCAATTGCAGCGGCATTCCGACTACAGGTACCGAGACCCAGATAAATTCCGCCCCGGCAAGGCTGATCTCACCTGCATTACTGCTGCCAATCGCCAGAGGGTTCACAAAAGTCTGTATCAGTACCTGTTCATCAATTTGCTCACGCGCTGGGCCGGCAATACCGCGAATACCTTTGTGATCCACAATGAGTGCAAGTTCCGCAGTTGGAGAAAAATAGCGGCTGGTTTGTTCCAGGGCAATAGTGTCCGAATCCCCGGTAACCAGTGGAATCGCCACGTTATGGGCTACATCCTCCGCTTGTTGCTGGAGCAACTGGATGACGTGGAACCTGTCTACATCTGCGATGATCCAATAGGCGATCAGCCCCAGAATACCCTGGGTTATTATCGTTATTCCTACTATTCCCAGTAGTAATTGGGTTGAAAGCCGCATTACGGGTCAGCTCAATTTTCGGGTATTTATATTGGTCACGGTGTAGAGTGGACAAAAGCCTGCCAGGGCAACGAACAGATTTGCGAGCCCAATAAAAGCCAGAATTCCGGAACTCAGCGGGTCAGCAATAAACGCGGTGTCAATCAAGCTGATGTAGATCAGTGCTGAGCTGATTCCGATGCGTAAGATACGATCCAGTTTTCCGATATTTTGCTCGAACTTCATAAGCAATTCCTCGCACTAGTGACCTGGCCGGCGACGCTTGTACCCCCCGGCGGCCTGTCTTCCGGTAACTATCGGCGGGGATTGAATAAATTTTAGCCACTGGATGACTATCATTGATGGGCCTTATGGTTCAGGCATTCCTGTACTTTGCCGCTAATTCCCGGGACAGGGCGGCTCGACGACGAAGTTGCCCGCAGTCGGGCGGTCCGTGCATTGTGTATACGGACCGGTTCCGTTGTAGCCAGAGAATATCCAGCCATGTTTGCGTCCTACCGTTCGCGACTTATAGCACTGCTTACAGCCGTCACCGGACTAATGGTCGTGTTGCTCGTTGTGTCGTATCTGAGCGCGCGTTGGGTAATATGGGAAGACGCGTCATTACACCTTCAGCAAACTGTACAACTTTATGAGCGCAATCTCGCCAGTCAACGAATTGAGCTCGCCCGTAATGCGGGAACCATCCGTAACGACAGCCTGTTCCGGGACTATAGTTTTGCGGTACTACGTATTGGGGCCGACAATACACCGCTCGTAACACTGATCGATGAGTATTTAAACCGTATGCCACTGGACGCGGTATTCATCCTCTGGGATGGCGAAATGATTGCGCGCGGCCGAAATACCGAACTACTGAGTGAGGAGATACGCCAGTACCCACTGGCGCTGGGCAACAGTACCACCTACATCGAGAATGAAAAGGGGCTGTTCCTTGCCGCCATTTTGCCATTGAATTACCAGAATGAGGTTATCGGTCGAATAGCTGTAGTACAAAATACAGGCAACAGCTGGGTTACCGCGCAGGTAAAGGATCGGCAAACCCAGCTGTTTATCGAACGTGACGGCTCATTGATAGCCAGTACAGACCCGGAATTCATGGATCTCCCTTTCAGCGCGGATTCCAGAACACTGATGATCGGCGCTGATACCTACCGGCTGGAGCAGGTCGGCCTTCCAGCCGCCAAGGGTGTCACTACCCGGTTCTGGATTGCACGTTCTGATACCGCGCAGATTGAAACCCTGAGCCGCTACAACAGGATAATGGTGGGACTTGCCTTCGTTACGCTAGCCTTGATGCTGGTTGCAGGGCTGATCGCCGTTAACCGCTTCAGCCAGCCGATAAGAAAGCTTATCAACCTGACGCGGGATATGGCGAGCGGGCAGTTGCCGACTATCAAACGGGGTAAGGGTGATAGCGAGATAGATCAGCTGCTGAATCAGTTTATCGAACTGGTCGATGCACTGCGTGCGGGGCGGGAAGAAGTTGAGGAAGCACATGGAAAGCTGAAGGTTTCGGCAATTACCGATGACTTGACAGGCCTGTACAACCGCCGTTACCTGAATGAAATCTACCCGAAAATGCTCGCGCAGGCTGAACGGGAAGGTCTTATTCTTTCTGCTGTATTATTTGACCTGGATCACTTCAAGAAAATCAATGATACCTTTGGTCATGCCGCGGGCGATGAGTGTCTGGTAACGTTCGCAGCGTTTCTGAAGAGAAACAGCCGTACAAGTGATTTTGTTTTCAGAATGGGTGGTGAAGAGTTCCTGATTCTTATTGCGGGCCGCAGGGCAGAAAACGTGACTACCCTTGCAGAGAAAATTCTTGTATCAACTGAAGTCGCAGCAGTGCAGTATGGCGGTCACTCCATACACTTTACCGTCAGCTGTGGTATCAGCTGTACCCGGAACTCCCCGTCCCACAATCCCACATTGTCACACCTGGTATCCCTTGCAGACCGTGCCCTGTACACCGCCAAGAGCGATGGTCGTAACTGCATCAGGATGAACAACGAAGGTTGTGAGGAGTTCCGGGCGAACGAATACAGCGCTGTTTAGCGCTCCCCGATGGGTATGTAGTCTCTCCGGGTTGCTCCCACATACAATTGTCGCGGTCTCCCGATGCGCTGATTCTTTTCACCGATCATCTCCATCCACTGGGAAACCCAGCCCACGGTGCGTGCGATGGAGAACATCACTGTAAACATGTTGGTGGGAATCCCGAGGGCTTTGTAGATCAGCCCGGAATAGAAATCGACATTGGGATAGAGTTTGCGCTCAATGAAATAATCATCATTCAGTGCGATCTCTTCCAGCCTTAGTGCCAACTCAAACATCGGATCATTGTCGTTGCCGAGCTTTGACAATACCTCGTGACACATTTCACGGATAATGCGCGCACGTGGGTCATAGTTCTTGTAGACGCGGTGTCCGAAACCCATCAGGCGGAATGGGTCACTCTTGTCCTTGGCGCGGGCCAGATACCCGGGTATATTTTTTACGTCGCCAATTTCTTCCAGCATACTGAGTACAGCTTCGTTAGCCCCGCCATGTGCCGGACCCCAGAGTGCAGCGATGCCGGAGGCAATACAGGCAAAGGGGTTTGCACCGGAACTACCGGCCAGTCGAACGGTTGACGTGCTTGCGTTCTGTTCGTGATCTATATGCAGGATAAAGATCAGGTCGAGTGCCTTCTCGGCAATGGGGTCGGCCTGAAACTGTTCGCATGGCACGGAAAACATCATGTGCAGCAGGTTGCCAACGTAACTCAGGGAATTGTCCGGATAGACCTGAGGTTCACCAATGGAGTGTTTGTAGCTGGCAGCGGCTATGCTGGGCATTTTTGCAATCATGCGATGTGCTGCGATTTCACGGTGTGTGGGATTCGAAATATCGGTAGAGTCGTGGTAGAACGCAGATAGTGAGCCCACTACGCCGACCATAATCGCCATCGGGTGAGCATCATGGTAGAAGCCGCGGAAAAAACTTTTAAGCGCTTCATTCAGCATACTGTGATGGGTGATAATACTGTTGAAGTCATCAAGCTGCTGCTGCCCCGGCAATTCCCCGTAGAGCATGAGGTGCGCCACTTCGATAAAGTTGCTTTGTTCCGCCAGTTGTTCGATCGGATAGCCGCGATACATAAGCATACCCTGCTTGCCATCCAGATAGGTCAGTTTGCTATGACAACTGGCTGTCGACAAAAAGCCCGGGTCATAGGTGAAGTACCCCAGTTCGCGAAAAAAGCGGCCGATATCGACGGCATCAGGCCCCTCTGTTGCTTCCCTGACAGGTAATTCAATCTGCCGACCTGTTTTATTGTCGGTAACGGTTACGGTATTTTCACCCATTGAGCAGCCCTCCCGGCATATAAGTCCATTATGTCACGGTTGTTACGTGTAAATCTCCAGTCTGTAAAACAAGCATCATTTCGCCCACGCGAACAGCGACGCAGTTGATTCACGCGCGCGATGTTTGGGAGTGGTGCGTACACCTGCACCAGGTGCAATCACAGTCCGCGTGCGCGTTTAGCACGGGTGTGTGATGTTTTGCCACGGCCAGATGGTACCAGGTGCGCTTCCACAGTCGCGGCGCATACGAGCGTCTCATGCGTTCGCGAATATCCCAGACCTGTGGGTAGTGCCTCAGCATCCTGCTGTAACCCCGGTCACCGAGTCGTTCATAAAACCAGCGATTCACAGCGCCGGTTTTGTGATAGTCGCGCAAACGGTTCTTCCAGAAAGATTCATACTGCTCATAATTACCTGCTATCTGCGCGCGTCCGGCCGCGGCGCCAGACAACATGGCAGAACGGATTCCAAAGCCGAACAGGGGGTCCTGGAAACCGGCCGCTTCACCTGCATACAGGATATTCCGCTTGCGCGCCGATTTGGGCAAGGCGAAATTTCCAGTGCCACCGAAACGACGAGGATTATTCATCTGTACCCCCAGCTTGTCGGTGAAAAAATCTACGCAGCGTTCCAGGTACAGGCGCTCATTATGGAAATCATTGAACAGGCAGGTTGCCAGGGTGGCGCGACCGTTACAGATCAACAGGTAAGCGTACCCCCTGGCCGCAAGTTGCTCTGATACGATGGCGTAGGCACCATTCGCCATATCTGTTTCAAACAGGTAGCCAACTGCAATCGCATCGGCCCGATGCGGGCCCTCGGTCACGATACCGCCATTGGGCAGATTGCGCAGGGTTTCATCAAAGCAAATCTCAATACCTGCCGCCAGCGCTTGTTGTTTAAGGTTGTAATCAAGAGTGCCCGGCTCGCTGCCTCGTCTTACCAGGTAGAAAAGCGGTTGTTGCGAACGAACCTTGCGTTCTATATCACCATTCGGTCCGTAGCACGTAACTTCATTTACCGGCGCGTGTTCGAAATACGGCGCAATGCCTATTTCATCCAGTTCTTCCAGCACACCTGTTTCCGTAGTCCAGTTTTCAAGTCCCTGGAAATCGCCTTGGAAACGGGCGCCTACATCATTGCGGCGTTCATAGACACGCGCATTACCACCAGCGCGTACAATCGCTATTGCGGCAGCCAGCCCGGCCGGACCCGCTCCGGATATCTCGATAATCTGCCTGTTTCTGTTTTCAATCATCTCTGGTTCTATCCAGAAAATTCCGTAAGTTTATTTTTCTATATCCCACAATAGTGATCTTGTCCATTGCGGGCCTCGCTGGCTGGCATCGACTGAGTTGTTATGCCTGGTGCCGCCGGTGGTGCCCTGGCGTGGGTGGGGGTTTTTCAACACCCGGGATAGAGGGTCCTCTTGGTTTCCTAGATATTCGTCCGGCGCAAGCGCAGCGCGTTGGTGATAACCGATACCGAACTGAAGCTCATTGCCGCCGCTGCAATCATCGGCGACAGCAACAAGCCAAAAACGGGGTACAGGACACCGGCAGCTACCGGTATACCAACTGCGTTATAAACAAAGGCGAAAAACAGATTTTGACGGATATTGCGCATGGTAGCTCGACTCAGTCGCCGGGCCCGCACGATGCCACGCAGATCACCCTTAACCAGCGTGATGCCGGCACTCTCCATCGCTACATCGGTTCCCGTGCCCATCGCGATACCAACATGTGCCTGTGCCAGCGCCGGGGCATCGTTTATACCATCACCGGCCATGGCTACGGTACGGCCTTCAGCCTGTAAAGCTTTGACCACTTCGGCCTTCTGATCGGGTAAGACCTCTGCCTGTACCTGATCGATATTCAACTTGGCTGCCACTGCCTCGGCTGTTTTTCTGCTGTCGCCGGTGAGCATAACGATCTTGATTCCTTCGTTGTGCAGGTCGCGAATTGCTTCGGATGTGGATTCCTTGATGGGATCGGCGACGCCGATCAGGCCGGCTGCCTTACCGTCGATGGCCAGTAACATAACGGTCTGGCCATCAGCACGCAGGGTGTCTGCCTCGCGAGGAAGGTCGCCAACGTCGATACTCAGGCTCTCAAGCAACTTGATATTGCCCAGTGCCACTGTACGGCCCTCCACCTTGCCTGTAACGCCTTTACCGGTTACAGACTGGAAGTCCTCCGTTTTGATCAGTTCAAATCCGCTTTGTTCCGCACCACGCACGATGGCCTCGGCCAGCGGGTGTTCGCTGGCTCGCTCCAGGCTGGCAGCGAGGCGCAAGATATCCTGTTCAAGAAAGCCGTCTGCCGCTGTCACGGAAACCA
>Ga0316194_10000551_pt1 | contig 24343 bp, 16 predicted proteins | sample CroRivsedime1_MG_FD_204936 | JGI IMG/M metagenome (GOLD analysis project Ga0316194, IMG submission 204936) | Coastal sediment microbial communities from Maine, United States - Cross River sediment 1 | ecosystem: Environmental > Aquatic > Marine > Coastal > Sediment | place: USA: Maine...
TTCGGTTGAGGTCATCGACCTTCGAACGCTGGTGCCTCTCGACGACGACGCCGTCTTCGGATCGGTGCGCAAGACCGGGAAGGCGATCGTGGTGCACGAGGCTCCCCTCACCGGGGGCTTCGGCGGCGAGGTCGCGGCTCGGATCTCCGATGCTTGCTTTGCCGACCTGGATGCTCCGGTGAAGCGATTGGCAGCGCGGGATTGCTTTGCACCCTATGCCGGTAGCCTCGAGGCTGCGGTGCTTCCTTCTCAAGACGATGTTTCGCGGGCGATTCGGGAGTTGGCCCTGTGGTAGATCGATCGACAGCGTGAGGTGAACACCATGATGACGAATGCACTGGCGCCGGATCTCTTGAAAGGACAGGTGGCCTGGATCACCGGGGGGGGTACCGGGCTGGGTCGGGCGATGGCCGTACGCTTCGCCGAGCTCGGGGCGCACATCGCCGTCTCCGGGCGTCGCGAGGACCCCCTGGTCGAAACGGTCGAGGAGATCCGGACGGGGGGCGACGAGGCGATCTTCGCGACCTGCGACGTTCGCGATCCCGATGCGGTCGACTCGGCGCTCGAGAAGGTCGTCGGCGAGTTTGGCGACGTCGACATTCTCGTCAACAATGCTGCCGGGAATTTTCTCTGTCCTTCGGAGAAGCTATCGCCCAACGGCTTTGCCTCGGTGGTGGGGATCGTGCTTCACGGCACATTTCACTGCACCCGGGCGGCGGGGCGGCACTGGATCGGAGCGAAGCGGGGCGGGACGGTGCTCAGCATCGCGACGACCTATGCGGCCACCGGCTCGGCCTTCGTATTGCCCTCGGCATGCGCCAAGGCCGGCGTGGTCGCGTTGACGCGATCGCTTGCGGTGGAATGGGCGCGGTACGGGATCAGGCTCAACGCCATCGCGCCGGGACCGATCCCTACGGAGGGCGCATTCTCGCGCTTGCTGCCGGCGGAGGAAATCGCCGAGCGCCAGAAGAAGAAGATCCCGGCCGGCCGGTTCGGGAAGCCGGAGGAGCTTGCGGAGCTGGCGGCCTACATGGTGTCGGAAGCCTCGGACTGGATGAGGGGCGAGGTGGTGACTCTCGACGGCGGCGAGTGGCTTCGCGGCGCCGGGGAGTTCAACGACCTGCTCGATCTGCCGCCTTCGATGCTGGAGGCGTTGCGGCCCGACAGAGGTTAGTTCTTGCGAGCTCGAATCGGGTTTTGAATCAGGGGATTCGGTGCGTCCGGCGCGGCGCCGATGAACCGCACCGGACGTTTCCGTGAGATTGGGTTCGATTCAGAAGCGGTTGCCGTAGCCACCGCCGAAGCCGCCGCGGCCGCCACCATCCCGGGGACGCTCGGAGCGCTCGCGGGCCTCATTGACGGTCAGGGATCTGCCGCCGAACTCCTGTCCGTTGAGAGCTCGAACGGCGGCTTCTGCCTCTTCCTGGCTGCTCAGGTCGATGAAACCGAAGCCGCGCGGGCGCCCGGTGGCGCGATCGGTGATCAGTTGCACGTCCACCACCTTGCGGCCATCCTGCTCGAAGAGAGCACGGAGCTGATCTTCGTCTGCGGAATACGGGAGATTACCGACAAACAACCTGGTTCCCATGGGAACGCTCCTTACCTGACGGGCCCGGGCTCGACCGCGATCTCTGTGGGTCTCACGGGAGGGCGCACCTTCCCGAGACTTCTGCGAACGTTCTCGAAATCCGTTGCCCTGACGAACTCGCTCGGACGCCGCAACTAACTGAAGCTACAAGGTCTTGCCCCCGAAGTCAACCCCTCGAGCCGCTGCCTCGAGGAGGTCCCAGCAGCGCTCGACGTGCTCCGTGCGCGCCCTCAGATTGCCCAGCGTGACCCGGATCGCATAGCGTCCGGCGAGACGGGTGTGGGAGAGGTAAATCCGCCTCGAAGCATTGACCCGGTTCAGGATCTCTTCGTTCCAGGCGTCCAGTTGACGGCCGATCTCCGGCTGCTCGGAGCGGTCCGCCAGACCGGCCGGACGGTATCGAAAACAAACGGTGGAAAACGGAACCGGCGCGAGACGCTCCCAATCAGGATCGTCGTCGATCCGGTCCCGGAGGCTTGCGGCCATGCGGACGTGGTGACGTACCCTCTCGGCCATCCCGTGGGCCCCGAAGTAGCGGATCAGCATCCACATCTTGAGGGCGCGGAATCTCCGGCCCATCTGGATCCCGTACTCGTTGTAGTTGTGGGCCCCCGCGGTCACGGAGGCGCTGACGTACTCCGGAACGAGACTGAAGACCTCGCGGAAGCGCTCGGGAGCGCGGAACAGCAGCAGCGAGGCATCGAACGGCGTCCACATCCACTTGTGGGGGTTGACCACGATCGAGTCCGCCCGCTCCCAGCCTTCGAGGAGCGACCGCATCTCGGGAACCAGCGCGGCCGTTCCGCCATAGGCCGCGTCGAGATGAAGCCACAGACCCTCCCGCCTGCAGATCTCGGCCAGCGCTCCTGCGGGGTCCACGCTCGTCGAAGAGGTGGTGCCCACAGTTCCGACGACGCAGAACGGCAGCCAGCCGGCGTCGCGGTCCTCGGCGATCGCCTCGGCCAGGAGATCGGGCCTCATGCGATACTCGTCGTCGGCGGGAATCCTCCGCACGCCCTCCCTCCCGACCCCCGCGACGACGGCGGCCTTCTCGATGGAGAAGTGGGCCTCGGTGGAGCAGTACATGCGCAGGCGGGGCATGTCGGGGTGTCCGGCCATCCCCTTCTCGGTCGTGTCGAGTCCTGGAATCGAATGGCGGGCCGCCACGACGGCCAGCAGCGACGACACCGACGCGGTGTCGGTGAACATGCCGTCGAAATCCCCGGGAAGCCCGAGCATCGAGCGCAGCCACTCGACGACCCGTTCCTCGAGCTCGGTCGATGCGGGGGCGTTCTTCCAGAACATGACGTTGGAGTTGAGGCCGGTGGCGAGCCACTCGCCGAGGATTCCCGGTCCGCTCGCGATGCTCGTGAAGTACGCCATGAAGCCCGGGTGCTGCCAGTGGGTGATGTTCGGCTCGATCAGGCGGGCGTAGTCGCCGAGGATATCGTCGAGCGGCTCGGGCGAACCCGGCGGCGTCGCGGGCAGCTGCGAGCGCACGTCGCCCGGCTTCAAGTCCGGGACGATCGGGTAAGCCTCGAGCCCTGCCAGGTAATCCGCCACCCGATCGACCACGCGGTGCGCGGCCGCCCGGAATTCCTCCGGGTCCATGTCGCCGACACCTAGCTGGGCCGGCGTCAGTCGTTTGTCGTCGCTCATTGAAGATACCTCCAGGAAGAGAACGAGTATACCGAAGGGGGGGGCGGTTTCCGGTGGGGTTCGGAGCCACTCTTGTGGCGCTTCCGATCGGATCGATTCAAAGCCGCCAGCCACCCCCTATTAGGTCTCGCGCCCGCGGCCGGAAGGGCCGGGCAGTACCGTCGCAAACGTCATCTAGAATGGAGGCACTGTCACGAAACGATTAGAAACCTCAAACGCAATCAGAGCACCGGGAATCCATCAACCGATCGGTACGGGCCTCGCCGAACGTTCGCCTGCGTTGGCGATGGTACTGCCCGGCCCTTCCGGCCGCGGGCGCGAGACCGGGCCCCAAGTACTTGACTGTCGAGTTATCGGACGAGAAGGAGCAGGACGACGACGCCGACGATGATGCGGTACCAGGCGAAGACCCGGAAGGAGTGGTTGGAGACGAAGTGGAGCAGCCAGCGGATGGAAGCCCAGGCCACGAGGAAGGAGATGATGAAGGAGAGGGCCAACCACGCGAGGTCGCCGCTTTCGAGGTGGGACCAGTTCTTGGCGAGGTTGTAGGTGGTCGCTGCGAACATGGTGGGGATCGCGAGGAAGAACGAGAACTCGACGGCCGAACGGCGGTCGAGTCCTACGGTGAGGCCGCCGAGGATGGTTGCGGCCGAGCGTGAGAAGCCGGGCCACAGGGAGAGGCACTGGGCGACGCCGATCAGGAGGGCCTGGGTCCACGTGACCGATTCGACGCTGTGGGTTCGGACTTCCAGGTGCAGGCCCTCGACGACGAGGATGAGGATCGCGCCGACGATCAGGGCGGCGGCCACGGTCGGAGGTGTGAACAGGTGCGTCGAGATGTAATCGTGAACGAACAGACCCACGAAGGCGGCGGGAAGGAAGGCCAGCAGGATCTTGGTTCCGAAGACTCTCGACTCGCCGCCCTTCACGAAGCCCGCCGTCACGCGCCATAAGCGCGTCCGGAATTCCCAGATCACCGACAGGATCGCGCCGAGCTGGATGAAGACCTCGAAGGTCTCGGCGCGCTTGCCCTCGAAGCCGAGCAGGGACGAGGCCAGGATCAGGTGGCCGGTTGACGAGACTGGAAGGAACTCGGTCAGGCCCTCGACGATCCCGAGGACCACGGCGACCGTCAGCATGTGCACGGCATCGCTCCAGCTACTCCGCGGGGGCGCTCGGATCGTCGGGGCGCGCCATGAGTGCGGGGACCAGCGTCAATGACGTGAACAGGCAGGTGATCGAGCCGATCAGGGCCATCAAGCCGAAGCTCTTCAGGGCTGGGTAGTTCCCTAGGGTCAAGGTACCGAAGCCGGCCATGTTGGTCAGGGCCGCCATCACCACCGCCTTGCCGGTCTCGAGTAGACCCGGCTCCACCTTGCCGCGGGTGAGGTGCATCCGGTGGATCAGGTGAATGCTGTAGTCGATCCCCACGCCGAGAATCATGGTCGCGACGAACGAGTTGACATAGTTGAGCCGAATGCCCACGAGCCTCATCGCCCCGAGCATCATGACGACCCCGCACACCAGTTGCGCCATCGCGATCATGCTCAACTTGAGGCTGCGGAAGTCCACCAGCAACAGGATGAAGACCAGGATCAGACCGGCGGACACCGCGCGAAAGATGTCCACGTAGAAGATCTTCTTCAGCTCGACGCCCACGACGTTGGTGCCGGTAACCACGATGTCAGGGTCGCCCGCGGAGACCTGGTCTTCCAGTCCCGGCGGAGATTCCTTCTTCCACTTGGGATCGGTGGGAAACAGGTAGGTGACGACGCGGACGTCGTCGGGCCCGCGGTGGACGTAACGGCCGACGAGACGACCCAGGCCCTCCTTCTCGAGGTCGGCGAGGGTGATCGGACGTTCCGGCGTCAGGAACGCCTCCATGCGCTCGAGGTAGAGATCGAAAGGCTCCTGTCGGAATCCGTTCTCGTCGAGGGCGGTGAGAAACGCGTTGCGAATACGCTCCGGGTCGAATGCCGCATCGGTGCGGTTGCGAACGGCCTCGATGATCTCCTCTTGCTCGTCGGCGCGAGGCAGATAGGTCAGGATCGAGTCGTACGATCCGAGCACGCCGCTGTCCACGAAGGGCTGGAGGCGTTCCGCGACCTGCTCGGCTCGGGCGACCGCCTCTTCCAGGGTTTTGCCCCGCGCGATGGCCATCATGTAGGACAGCGACGCGCCGAACCTGTCGGCGATCTCGTCTTGAACCTTGAGAGACTCGGAGCGGTCGCTCCGGAGAGAGTTCAGACCGTGGTCGAACTCGAGACGGGTGCCGAGCCACGCGCCCCACGCGGTCAACGCCCCCACCACGAGCAACGTCAGCCCGCGGTGGCGCGCCGAGAACGGGATCAGGTGTTCGAGGAGGAACGACTGCAGGTGGAGCTTCTTCACCGAGTCGCTCTTTCGCTTGCGGACGCCCTCGTTCCACGTGATCATCGCCGGCAGAAGGAAGATGATCGCGACGCCGCACAGAAGGATGCCCGTGCCGATCAGGAACCCCAGGTCGTCGAGACCCTTGAAGCGACTGAAGCACATCGCGTAGAAGGTCCCCGCCGAGGTGATGACGCCGGTGAACACGCCGAGCCCGGTCTCCCCCACCATCCGCTCGGTGGCGCGGGCGAGGCTCTCCCCGGCCTGACGCTCCTCGACGTACCGCGCGTACATCACGATGGTGAAGTCGGTGCCCAGCCCCATCAAGAGGGCGGTGAACGACGACGATGCGGCGTTGAGCTGCCCGCCGAGGAAGATGAAGGCGGCCCCGAAGGTCAACGCCTGGCCGACCATCAACGGCACGCTCGAGTACAGCAGAGCCGCAAAGCGGCGGTAGCACAGCCAGTACAGCGCGCAGACCGCGATCAGCGACAACGAGAGGTTGCGCTTGGCGTCCTCGAGGATCAAGCCGTTTTCTTCGAGGGCGACGGCGTAGTTGCCGCCGAAACGGGCCTCGATCGCGCCGGCGCTCTCGCCGAAGTCCTCCTCCAGCTCGCCCCGGGTCTCCGTGACCACGTCCCGGACCGCCGCCAGCAGCGTCCGGTTGAAGTCCAGCTTCTGCGACGGCTGGGTCGGCTTGACCAGCATGATCAGGCTCTTGCCGTCCATGGAGAGGTAGTAGCCGTCCGAGAGATCGACCTGCAGTGCCCCGCGGTGCCCCAGCAGTCGCTGGATGAAAAACGGCATGAGCCCGAGGGGATCGTTGAGGATCAGGCCCTGGGTGAGGGTGGCCGCAGGCGACGCCATCGACATGCGGTTGGCGCGGATCTGCTGACCGATGGCCTCGTCGGTGAGCTTGTCGCGAAATTCCGGAAGGGTGTCGTAGGGCAGGAATAGCAATGCGTTACGGTAGAACAGCTCGAGGAAGCGCTCGTCGGGCTGGAAGCGGTACTCCACCACGTCGACCAGATCCTCGCGGTCGGCGAGCTTCTCGGCGAGGAGGTCGGCGAAGTCCTCCAGCTCCTCAGGGCCCTGTTCCTCGTCCGCCTCGAGCAGGATCAGCAGGTAGTCGATGGTCCCGAAGTCGCGGAGCGCCTCCCGGAAGGCGTCGACCTTGGGATTGCCCCGGGGGATCAGCTCGAGCACGTCGGACTGCAGCTTCAGCTTCGACCCGAGAAAGACGGCGACGACCACGGCGAGGAGCGCCATGACGAAGACCACGCGATAGCGCTCGCGACTGAATCGCTCGATCCGGAGCAGAAGCCGCTGTTTCCCCCGGAGTCGAGGATCCGAGTGTTGGGTGGAACTCATTCGACCGGGTGCTCCAGCGGCGGGTCGCATGCCACGAAAGACCCGGGATTATTTCCCGCTCTCACCGTGCCGTCAAGTCGCGGCGCTCGGTGCCGCCTCGAGACCGGCAGGGCCCCAAACGCCGTGCTATCCTGACGTGCCCGTTCTATCTTCGAGCACTGCGGAGCAAACGTAGTCAGGGCGCGGCTTTCAGCGCCTTCGGACGAGGTGATCATGGACATGGTAAAGACGACGAGTGGCGAGCTCATTCGCCTCGAAGACCAGTTCGGGGCCAACAATTACCATCCCCTGGACGTGGTCATCAGCCGCGCCGCGGGTGTGTGGGTCTGGGACGTCGAGGGCAACAAGTACCTCGACTTCCTGGCAGCCTACTCGGCGGTCAACCAGGGTCACTGCCACCCCGAAATCCGCAAGGCCATGGTCGAGCAGTCCGAGAAGGTCACGTTGACCTCGCGGGCGTTCCGCAACGACCAGCTCGGCCTCCTCTACAAGGAAGTTTCCGAGCTGACCGGCTACCGCAAGGTGCTGCCGATGAACTCCGGAGCCGAAGCGGTAGAAACCGCCATCAAGGCCGCCCGCAAGTGGGGCTACAAGGTCAAGGGCGTGCCTGAAGGCAAGGCCGAGATCCTGGTCTTCACCGGCAACTTTCACGGAAGAACCACGACGATCGTCGGCTTCTCCGAAGACGAACAGTACCGCGACGGCTTCGGGCCGTTCACGCCCGGGTTCACCTTGCTGCCCTACGGCGACCTGGAGGCCGTTCGCTGTGCCATGAATCCGAACGTGGTCGGCATCCTGATCGAGCCGATCCAGGGCGAAAGCGGCATCATCATTCCTCCCGACGGATACCTCGAGGGTATCGCGGCGCTGTGTCGCGAGCACCGCGCGCTGTTCATCGTCGACGAGATCCAGTCCGGGCTCGGTCGCACCGGCAAGATGTTTGCCTTCGAGCACGAGGGTGTCCGTCCCGATATCGCGATCGTCGGCAAGGCACTGGCAGGAGGCTTCTACCCGGTTTCCGCGATCCTGGCCGACGACGAGGTCATGGGAGTCTTCAACCCCGGCGACCACGGTTCGACGTTCGGCGGAAACCCGCTCGGCGCGGCGGTAGCGCGTGCCGCCTTGCGCGTGCTGGTCGAAGAGAAGATGATCGAGAGCTCCGCCACGCTGGGCGAGTACTTTCTCGAGAAGCTCCGCACGATCGAGCATCCCCACATCAAGGAGGTGCGCGGACGCGGCTTGTGGATCGGCGTCGAGCTCGTTCCGGAAGCGGGCGGCGCGCGGCGATACTGCGAGGCCCTCGCAAAAAAGGGACTGCTCTGCAAGGAGACCCACGAGCACACGATCCGGTTCGCCCCTCCGCTTTCGATCACCCGCGAAGAGCTGGACTGGGCCTTCGAGAGAGTCGAGGCGGTCTTTGGCACCTCCGACTGAAGAGATCGAAGGGGTCTCGCTACACCTCGCCCACCCCGACGAGCTTCCCATCCGGTGGGTCGGCCAGCCAGAGACCTTGAAGCAGTTGCTGGCGGCGTGGAGCATCGTCGACCCTCGCGACATCCCCATGAACCCGAGGCTGCTGGGCAAGCCCGGCGTCGGCAAGACGACCCTCGCCTACGCGGGAGCCGAGGCGCTCGCGCGCGAAGCCTACATTTTCCAGGCAACCATGGACACCCGCCCCGAGGATCTGATCATCACGCCGGTGGTTGACCGGCAGGGCGCGATCCGGTACGTGGCCTCATCGCTGGTCACCGCGATGGTCCGCGGCGGTGTCTGCATCCTCGACGAAGGGAACCGGATGTCCGAGAAGTCGTGGGCGTCGCTGGCTCCCCTGCTGGACAACCGCCGGTACGTCGAGTCGATCGTGGCGGGGGTAAAGGTGCGGGCGCACCCCGAGTTTCGATTCGTCGCGACCATGAACGACGACGCATCGACCTACGAGCTACCCGAGTACATCCACTCGCGGCTCCAGCCGCAGATCCACCTCGACTTCCCCGAGGCCGACGAGGAGAGGGCGATCCTCGCCGAGAATCTCCCGTTTTCGGACGAACAGATCCTGGACTACGTCACCCGCTTCCTGCAGTCGGCCCACGCCGCCGACGAGCGTTACACCGTGCGGGACGGCATCAACATCGCGCGTTATACGCAAAAGAAGCTGGCGGCTGGAGACCCAGGGTGCGCCGAAGCGCTCCGGTCGGCCGTGATCGCGACGCTCGGCGAGGAAGCCCTCGGCCACGTGCCCGATCTCGAAGACTGATGAACGACAGCTCGAACCTGTTCTCGGCCACGGTAGACGGGGTCTGGATCGTACCCGTCTTCCACGAGCGTCTCGAGGCCGCCGACCAGGTACGGCGCGCCGTGCACGAGCTCGCCCCCGACGCCATCGCAGTCGAGATGCCATCGTCGCTGGAGCAGGTCTGGCTTCGCGGGATCGATCGACTTCCGGCAATCTCGGTCTTGCTTTACGAGAACGCCCTCGGCGAGACGATCTACCTGCCGATCCAACCTGCCGACCCCATGGTCGAGGCCGCGCGTGCGGCGCGGCAGCGAGGTTTGAAGCTCGCCTGTGCGGATCTCGACGTCGACGGTTACGCCGACTATCGGGACGCGGTGCCCGATTCGTACACCCTGCAGCGTCTCGAGCCGGCTGCCGTGCACCGCGTCTTCCGGTATCTGCCGCGCCCGGTCGATCCGTCCGACGCCCGCCGCGAGGCGGCCATGGCCTATCACGCCCGACGGCTCCGCGACGAGGGCGCCACGCGCGTTCTGCTGGTGTGCGGCATGCACCATGCCGACGGTGTGGCGCGCGCACTAGGTTCGACGCCCGCGATTCCGCTCACGCCGCCCGCACGAAAGAACGTCAGGCTCGTTCACCTTCATCCCGACTCCCTCGGCGAGACCCTGGGAGAGATCCCGTTCTACGTCGCCGCCTACGAGATCCGTCGGCGGCGTCTCCCGGAAGAGCCGATCGAGGACGTCCCGGTTGCCGCCGGCCGGACCTACGGACCGTTCCGGGTCCTCTCGGGCGGCAAGGGCGACGACCCGACGCGCGTGTGGAACGCCGTCGCCCGTGCGGCTCGCGATGCCGGCTGGACATCCTGGAAAGCATGGAAAGAGAAAGAGGAACCCGGCGACGACTGGCCCGAGGCCGATCCGTCGGTGGAGCCCGGCTGTCTCGACCGCGTCCGGCTGCAGTGGGCCCTGTTGAACGAGGCCGAGCGCGCCTTGGCGGCCTCGGCCTACGACGAAAAGATCGAGAGGTGGCAACGGCGAAACATCGCCCGCTACACGAGGAACCTTGCCGCGCTCTCGGGACGGCTCGTCGTCGACCTCTACGACCTGCTCGCCGCCGCTCGCGGGTGTGTCTCGGAGAACTTCGCCTGGGAGCTGCACCGGCTGGCCGTGGCCTACCCGCCTCAGGGTGAAACGGCCACCGACCTCCCGACGGCCAGGATTCGCGCCGACGAGATGTACGACGGCGTCCGGCGGATCCGGCTGATGCGCCGGATCCCGCGCCGCAAGGGACGCGGGATCGAGAGCCTCCTGCGCCGCCGGAGGCGCCGCGACGAGCGTTGGCCCGGCGAGTGGCTCGAGAACTTCGACGGCGAGATGATCTGCTCCTACCCCCCCGAGGACATCATCGTCGAGGAGTTCGGACGCTACCTCATGAAGCGCGGTAAGACGGTGCTGTCGGAAGAGGCGGCCCGCACCGTGCCCTTCACCACTTCGATCCTCGACGGCATCGACGTCCGTGAGACGATCCGCCACTGGACCGAGAAGAGGGTCTACGTCCGAGAGCTCGGCCGGGCACCTGGGAATGTCGGCTCGGTGGTGGTGGTCTTCGACGAGGATCGCGACGAGGACGGTGAGCGTTATCCGCACAGCATGACCTGGCTCGGCGAGCACGAGCAGGAATCGGACATGGCGTTCTACTGCACCGATCCCGCGCAGGGAATCGTGGGGCCCGGCATCTGTCGCGTCACCTACGGTGCGTTCCTGCTGTCCTACCCTCCCGGGAGGCTGCTGGACGTGTGGAGCGATCCCGACTACCGCATGGCCGAGAGCAAACCGGAGGTTCTTTTACTGGCCGCGCTCGACTACTCTCGCGAGCGCGTCGTCGTGCATGTCGCATCCCGTCCACCACGCTCGATCCTCTACCAGCTGGCCTCGCGGCTCGGCCGCAAGATCCTCCACATCCCCATCGGAACGCTCTCTCCTGCCACGATCCGCAAGATTCGCGTGATGCACGTCCTGAGCGGTCACGACCGCAGAGATATAGCCAAGGACTACGTCTGGTAAGAGCTGCTTGTGTTGGTCGGTCGTTGATCGTATGATTAGCAGTGCCCACCCTACCGGCCGCCGGAGGTACCATCCATGAGTAGAAAGTATCGCCAACAGGGATACCAGGATTCCGATCGGCGAGACGACAAGGAACAACGGAAGCCGCCGCCGCCGCGAAAGAAGCCGCTGACGCCGGAAGAGAAGGCGCGCGTGCGTGGGACTCGCCATGCGACCCAGCGCGAGGCCAACGAGGTCGTCCGGTGCCCGACCTGCGGCACGAACGTTCAGGCGTTCGGGGCGATCGCCCCCGAGACGAACTGCCCGCAGTGCCACAAGCCCCTGCACTGCTGCCGCGCCTGCCGGCAGTTCGACAGCAGCGCGCGGTGGGAGTGCCGTGCGGAGATCACCGAGCGGATCGGTGACAAGCTCGAGCGCAACCGCTGCGACCACTTCTCGCCGCGACTCGTTCTCGACGCCACCGGCAAGCGCGTCAAAGCCCCGGCGCCCAACGATCCGAAGTCCCGCTTCGACAGCCTGTTCAAGAGCTGACCCTCTCGGGCTCGACCTCGATCCCGTGATTCGCCAAGACATCACCCGGGCGGTATCTTTCGTCGCACTCCTCCTTGTCTGCGTCTTCGCGGCACCGGCACCCACGGCCGCCGAAGATCGGAGCACCGTACGGACGGTCCTTCTGGGAAAATCCTACCCGCTCGAGTTCCGGGTGTCCCGTCACGCCGCGCTGTTCCATTGGCTCGACTCCCTGGTGAATCTCAGTGGGGGTAAGACCGTGGCCGCGCATCAGCGCGAGTACGAGGCGCGACTGGGCAAACCCACGGCGGCCGAAACGAAACTGCTCGATCGCTTCCGTCGCGCCCGGTACCACGACGCCAGGCGACCGACGGCAACCCCCGACGACGATCCGGGAGACGTCAGGGGTCTCGCCGCCCTGCGCCGGGTTTTCCTGGAAGCTCCCGATCTCGTATCGGCCCTGGAGATCGCCGAGCTCGAGATGGACCCCGATCACATCGCGACCCTGCGCGAGACCCTCGTTTACTTCGAACCGAAATACGAGACGATCTGGCAGGACGGCCGGATCCCCGTGCGATTCCTGTCACGTTTCGCGAACGACACGAAGCGGGACGATCTCGAAGATCTCCTCGCGAGGATCACGCGGTTTTTCGGTGCCGACCTGTCCGAGCTGCCCCGCCCTGCGGTCGTTCTCGTCCCGGTTCCCACGGGGTACGGCACCCACGCCGCCGCCGTGGGCCCCTACCTGCTGGTCGAGGTCCGGCCACCCGACCGCCTCCCCCAGCAGGCGAGCGTGATCGTGCACGAGAACTCGCACTTCCTGTTCATCAATATGGACCCCGAGCGACGGCGGCGGATCGAGGCCATCGTGGCGTCGTCGTCGTCCGAGCGCACCCTCGAGGCGTGGGAGACGTTGCACGAGGCCCTGCCCACCGCACTCGGCCAGGGCGTGGCGGATCGCACCTTCCGGCCCCGGTCGTGGTCGACGCGGCAACCCTGGTACCACACGCGGAAGGTGGACGCTTACGCCAAGGCGCTCTACCCGCTGGTCCGCGCAGCGCTGGAATCGGGCGAGCCTTTCGACGAGCCCTTCCTGAAGAAAGCCATCGAGCTCTATCCCTACTAGCCGAGCTTCCGGGCCAGGCGTTTCATGTACTTCCGGAGGAAGGGATGCGCGCCCGGTAGATCCTCTGCCATCGCCTCGATCTCGGTATCGAGCCCGTCGAAGACCCTGCCATTGCTCACGCCCGGGCGCTCCCGCTGGTAGGTCTGCACGAGATCGCCGAGCGCCGTTCGCGTGCCCTTCCCCTTGTAGTCTTTCTTGTAGGGGTTGCCACGGGAGCGGACCGCCGCGGTCCAGTCGACCCGGAGGCGTCGCAGCATGAGAGCGCGCGCCTGGGCGACATCGCTCCACGGCACCGAGGAATCTCGAGCGAAGGTCAACATCAGCTCGAGAAGCTCGCGGTTGTAGAGATCGCTGGCCGCGTCGGGGAACCGGAACTCCAGACGGTCCTGCACCTCGCCGGGGCCCCGGACGGTGAAGTGGGCCCGGAGGTCTCCGGAGATCATGTCCAGGGCGCGGATGCCCTCGACGTCGAACGTCGCCCATCTCTCGGCTCCGGCGGGCAGCACCCCGAGCTCTCGATCGTCGCGGATCGAGTAGCCGTCGACGCGTTCGAGGGCCACGACGGCGTCGATCGGCTTGCGGCTGCGGTTGACCACCAGGACCTGCACCCTTGCCCGGCCGGCGAGGCTGTCGCGGTCGAGGTCGACCTCTCGCGGAAACTCGAGCGGGTAGCTGACCAGCAGATCGACCACCTCGCGCTGGTCGGCCAGGGTCAGCTGCAACTCGGTCCGGGTCCTCACGGGGACGTAGGGATCGATCCTCAGCCGCACCGGAGCGTCGGAGTGGATCAGGCTTCGCGCCGGCAGTCGAATCGTGACCTCTTCGGCGAGCTCGATCTCTCGACCTTCGAGACGAGTCACGAAGGTCCCGTCGCGACCGCCGTAGTTCGCCAGCTCGTAGTCGGCGAGGATCTCCTCGCCGGGCTGGAAGATGCCGTCATCGTTGCCATCGGCGAGATGGACCGCGACGATGCCGGGCTTGGGATTGTCGGACCACTCGTCGAAGAAGTCGTCGTAGTACCGCCCGTAGACGATGGCATAGGTCACCTGGTAGCTGGTGAACGCGGCGGTGGACACGCCCTCGTCGAAGCCCTCGTTGTAACCTTGCCGATAGTGCCACTCGCGATTGACGTACGCGCCGTAGGTCCAGCCGTCCTCGAAGCCCTCGCCGAAGCCCCGCCGCAGGTGACGGTCGTAGTAGACCTGCAGCATGCGAGCGTACTCGGCCTTGAAGACCGCGCGGAAGTACTCTCGGTCTCCGCGGTCGCGCATCTTGGCGTAGACGGTCGAGCGCCTCCCGTGTTCCTTCCAGAACGAGAATGCGGCCTCGGGATCTCGCCATGACGAATCGTAGAAATCCTCGTGGCGAGGCGCCTCGTAGAGCCGCCAGGCATCCCACTCCCAGTCACCGAAGGCGCTCCTGACGCGATTCTCGATCCTCGCAACGCGGTAGACCGAATAGGCAGCGAAGACCTCGGAGAGCTCGGGTCCGGTCGCCCAGTGCTCGCGGACCGCGTAGTCAGGCACGACGGGCCGAGGCGACCGCCGGGGTTCGCGGTAGAGGTCGTAGAACTGATCCGCGACCTGGTCGGCGGCGGCGGTGGCGGCCGCATCCTCGGCCGCCCGGCGCCCGAGGTCGGCGCCCATGATTAGCGCCCCGGGATCTCTGCGGCCGGATCGAACGCCTTCCATGTAGTCCCTGCCACCGATCAGGTCGTCTTCGAGAGCGGCCCGCATCCCGCGATGGAATCCGACGCGGTAGTACTGTCGCCAGCCCCGAGTGTTCGCGATCTGGTGGGCGGTCCAGTCTGCAGCGGATGCCGCCCGCTCCGCGATGGAGCGATCGTGGCCGTCGTCGACGGGATCCTGCGAGGGATCGCGGCCGCCGGGTCTCGATCGCATGGGAACGACGACGGGAGCGGCGACAGTCTCGAAGACCAGATCCCCTGGAGGATCTCCGGGATCCGGTACGTCGACCAGCTCCGGGCGGCTGCCGGCGCCGCGATGGTACTGCGGTGTAACCCGAGCCCGCTCGCCGCTGTCGTCATCGCCCGCGACGACGACAGGCGAGAGGAACGCGAGCGCCGCCGCGGCAAGAGCGAACGACGCAAAGACCGTCAAAGGCTGGGTGCTCATCTTCTTTGTTCCCGCCATGGCCCACCTCCCATGCCCAATATGGGTTCCGATCGAGCGGCTCTCAAGCACAGGTCCGTCCAGGAGAGCAAAGCGGGTGCCAGGCCCGTATTCCGCGCACTTCGTGGGGCAGCGGTCCCCGCCGGGTCCCCGGGTGGGGTCACACGGCGTCCTCGGCAGGAGACCGGCTCGGGTAGAATGGGGACGTACTTCCAGCATCGGGGAGGCCGCCATGAAGCGAACCCCCAGGTTCCGGTCGCAGGCAGCAACCATCGTTCTCGCCGTTGCGGTGGTATCGGTCGCGTGCGGCGTTCCCGCCCACGATACCGGGGCCAAGGCCACCGCCGAGACCTCCGCGCCCGCCGGCGACCGCTACACCGTGCGGGGCCTCGTGATCGAAATACAGGACGCGGGCCAGGCGGAAGCCAGGCTTCGCATCCAGCACGAGGCGATCCCGGACTTCAAGGGCATGGACGGCAAGGCCTGGGAGGGAGGCATGGAGAGCATGACGATGATCTTCGCCGTGGCCGAGGGAGTGTCCCTCGACGGAATCGCGGCCGGCGACAAGCTGGAGTTCGTCCTGGTCATGGACTGGGATAAGAAACCGACCCAGTGGATCACCGAGATCGTCAAGCTCCCGGCCGAAACTCAGTTGAGCGTCGGCCCGGTCACCGAGGCGACTCCCTGAGACCCGCGCGGCGACCGACGCCGACCGCCAGCCCTGCAGATCACCCGTGCCTGACCGGGAAAGGTCTCGTATATTAGCCGTTTGGGTTGCAGGGGATCGAGTTGAACGAGTCTGTTTCCAGGACCAGACCCAGGAGGATCCGTTACGTGCCGGCCGTGGGCCCGCGCTTGCGGTGGCTCCTTTTCGTCAGCTTCGGACTGTTCGCGTTGCTCGCGGTGAACTCCGTCTACCTGGTGGGCGTCACGACCCTCGAGAGCGTCACCGGCGCCGTCTACCAGAACTGGTTCTACCTCGTCATGTTTCTCGTGCACCTCGTCCTGGGAGCGGCCATCGTCGTGCCGGTGCTGGTCTTCGGCATCGCCCATATCCGCAACGCCTACAACCGGCCCAACCGCCGTGCGGTACGGGTCGGCTACGGGCTGTTCGCGGTGGCGCTGCTACTGCTGGGCAGCGGTATCGTCCTGACCCGCCTCGAAGGGATCATCGTCGTCAAGGACCCGGCGTTGCGAGCCGTGGCCTACTGGATCCACGTGCTCTCCCCCCTGATGGCGGTGTGGCTATTCGTCCTTCACCGTCTGGCGGGCAAGCGGATCAAGTGGAAGGTCGGGCTGGGATGGGCGATCGCGGCGGCGGGCTTTGCGGTGATCATGCTCGCCGTCCAGGCCCAGGACCCGCGCCGATGGAACGTCGAAGGGAACCCCGACGGCGAGAAGTACTTCTTTCCGTCCCTGTCACGCACACTGACGGGCGATTTCATTCCGGCCTCGACCCTGATGAACGACCGCTACTGCGAGGAGTGTCACGAGGACATCCACCAGGGCTGGTCCCGGAGCGTCCACCGTTTCTCGTCGTTCAACAATCCTGTCTACCTCTTCAGTGTTCGGGAGACTCGAGAATTCTCCATGGCTTTGGACGGCACCGTCCATCGCTCACGGTTCTGCGCCGGCTGCCACGATCCCGTGCCTTTCTTCAGCGGACGATTCAACGATCCGGACTACGACGACGTCGAGGACCCGACGGCCGACGCCGGCATTACCTGCACGGTGTGCCACTCCATCAGCCACATCAACTCGGTACGAGGTAACGGCGACTACACCATCGATGCACCGGTGCACTATCCGTTCGCATCGACCGACTCAGGTCTCCTGCAGTGGGTCAACCGGCAGCTGGTCAAGTCGAAGCCCGCCTTTCACAAGAAGACCTTCCTCAAACCACTTCACCAGTCCGAGGAATTCTGCGGCACTTGCCACAAGGTCCATCTTCCACCGGAGCTCAACGACTACAAGTGGCTGCGCGGCCAGAACCACTACGACGCGTTCCTTCTCAGCGGGGTCTCGGGCCACGGCGTGTCGAGCTTCTACTATCCCGACGTCGCCGAGAGCGACTGCAACGGTTGCCACATGCCGTTGATCACCTCCGAGGACTTCGGCGCGGCCCGCCGCGACGACTCGGATGAGCTCAAGGTGCACGACCACATGTTCCCGAGCGCCAATGCCGCCATGGCGGTGCTGACAGACATGGAGGACGCCGAGGAGGTGGTTCGCGCCCACCGGGAGTTCAACGAGGGCGTGATGCGCGTGGACCTGTTCGGGGTTCGCGAGGGGGGGCAAGTCGAGGGCGCGCTCACCGCTCCGCTGCGACCGGAGGTTCCGCCGCTGGAGCCGGGCCGAAGCTACCTTCTCGATACCGTCATCCGGACCGTGAAGATGGGGCACACCTTTACCCAGGGAACCACCGACTCCAACGAGATCTGGCTGGACGTCACGGTTACCTCGGGCGATCGCGTCATCGGGCGGAGCGGAGGGCGCAACGCCACGGGTGAGGTCGACCCATGGTCACACTTCGTGAACGCTTTCGTGTTGGACCGTGACGGCAACCGGATCGAGCGTCGAGACCCTCAGAACATCTTCGTACCCCTTTACAACCATCAGATCCCTCCGGGCGCCGCCGACGTCGTTCATTACCTGCTTGAGCTGCCGCCTGACGTCAATGCGCCCGTAACGGTTGACGTGGAGTTGAAGTACCGGAAGTTCGACACCGCGCTCATGAGGCATGTTTACGGCTCCGATTACGTGAACGACCTACCCGTCCTCACCCTGGCTCGAGACCGCGTGACCTTCCCGCTTGCCGCAAGCGCGGAGGGCACGCTCCAGGAGCCTCCCCCCGTCGAGCCATGGGTGCGCTGGAACGACTACGGCATCGGCCTGCTGCGCAAGCCCGGAGGCGCCGAGCTGAGACAGGCGGAGGAGGCCTTCATCCGCGTCGAAGAGCTGGGACGTGCCGACGGCCCCTTGAACCTCGCCCGGGTCTACTTTACCGAGGGCCGGGTCACCCGCGACGCCCCGGACGCGCTCCGGCGTGCGATGGAGCTCGATCCGCCGGCTCGTCCATGGTCGGTGCTGTGGTTCAGTGGCCTGGTCAACAAGCAGAACGGCAGGTTCGATGAGGCGATCCGCAGCTTCGAGCAGATCGTCGAGGGCGGCTTCGAGCAAGCGGTGGGCCGCGACTTCGATTTCTCGCGAGACTACCGCGTCCTGAACGAGCTTGCCCAGGCCCTCTACGAGCGCGCCAAGCAAGAGCGGGGCGATGCGCGAAGGCCGCAGCGTGAGGCCTACCTCCAGCGCGCCGTCGAGATCTTCGAGCGGGTGCTCGAGCTCGATCCCGAGAACCTCACGGCGCACTACAACCTCGACCTGATCCTGACCGACCTGGGCGACGAGGCACGGGCGGCCGGGCACGCCGAGCTTCACGCCAGGTACAAGCCGGACGACAACGCTCGCGACCGCGCGATCGCCGCGGCCCGCAGGCAGTACCCGGCGGCCAACCGCGCCGCCGAGGCGGTGGTGATCTACGACCTCCGGAGGGACGGGGCCTACGAGCTCCACGAGGGACCCCTGAAGGTGGCGCGCCATGGCCTCTGATGGAAAACGTCCGCCGCGGGACGACGATCTGGTCCCGTCCGACGACGCCGTCATCGGACGGGCGTTCCGGTGGTCGCTGGTGGCGATCGTCGTGATTGCCGTAATTTCCTTCGTCGCCTGGCGCCTCGCACGTCAGGACACGCCGGAGAACCAGGTCGTGGCCAAGGAGATCGAGACGATCCCCGATCTCGGCCTGCCGTCCACCGAGGCGCCGGCGGTCCGGTTCACCGACGTCACCGAGCAGGCCGGCATCGACTTCGTGCATCACGACGGCGCGCGAGGAGACAAGCTGTTGCCGGAGACCATGGGCAGCGGCGTGGCCTTTCTCGACTACGACGGCGACGGCGACCAGGACCTGCTGTTCGTCAACGCGACGTCGTGGCCCGGGGATCCCGGTCCGGCCTCGGCACCGACCCAGGCCCTGTACCGCAACGACGGTGCCGGGCGATTCGAGAACGTCACGACCGAGGCGGGCCTTGACGCCACGTTCTACGGCGTGGGCGTTGCGGTCGGAGATTACGACGGCGACGGCGACGCCGACGTTTTTATCACCGCGCTGGGGCCGAACCGGTTGTTCCGGAACGACGGCGGCCGGTTTCGGGACGTCACGGCGGCCGCCGGCGTGGCGGGAGCGGACGGCGAGTGGAGCGCCGGTGCCGGCTTCCTTGACTACGACAACGACGGTGACCTCGATCTGTTCGTCTGCAACTACATCCGGTGGTCGAGAGAGATCGACCTCGAGCTCAACTTCACCCTGAACGGCCGCGACCGCGCGTACGGCCCTCCTACGAACTACGAGGGCGTTTACCCCTACCTCTACCGCAATGATGGTGACGGTGTTTTCACCGACGTCTCCGCCGAGGCCGGAGTACAGGTGGACAACCCGTTGACCGGCATGCCGATGGCCAAGTCGCTGGCGGCGCACTTCGCCGACGTCGATGGCGACGGCTTCACCGACATCTTCGTGGCGAACGATACGGTCCAGAATTCGCTGTTCCACAATCTCGGCGACGGTCGATTCGAAGAGGTCGGGGCGAGCTCGGGCCTCGGATTCGACAGCGCCGGCAGCGCCACCGGCGCCATGGGCATCGACGCTGCCCACTACCGGAACGATGCACAGTTGGGGGTCGGGATCGCGAACTTCGCCAACGAGATGAGCTCGCTGTACGTCTCGCAGCGCGGCGACTTGCAGTTCACCGACGAGAGCATGGGCGAGGGGATCGGCGCACCGAGTCGCCTGCATTTGAGCTTCGGGCTGTTCTTCTTTGACTACGACCTGGATGGCCGGCTCGATCTTCTCCAGGCCAACGGCCATCTCGAAGACGAGATCCATCGTTTCCAGGCCAGCCAGCATTACGAGCAACCGGTTCAGCTGTTCTGGAACGCCGGACCGGACGCGCGGGCCTGCTTCGTGGAGGTGCCCGCCGAGTCGGCCGGCGACCTGGCGCGACCGATCGTCGGACGCGGCGCCGCCTACGGGGACCTCGACGGCGACGGCGACCTCGACGTGGCGATCACCCAGGCCGGAGGGCGCCCCCTCGTGCTGCGCAACGATCAGGACCTCGGCCACCCCTGGCTACGGGTGCGTTTGATCGGCGCGGGCTCGAACCGGGACGCCATCGGTGCGTGGATCGAGGTCGAGGCCGGCGGCATCACGCAACGACGACAGGTCATGCCGACCCGCAGCTACCTCTCCCAGGTCGAGCAGCCGGTGACCTTCGGTCTCGGGACCGCGACGGGGATCGACGGCCTGCGTGTCGTCTGGCCCGACGGCTCGACTCAGGAAGTGGAGCCTGGAGAGGTAAACCGGGAGATCGAGATCCACCAGGGTCTCTAGGCCCGCCCCCTTCCGGATCGCTCCGGTCCTCATGAATCGCCCGCGCTCGACCCGTCCGAGGGCATAATGTCATTCCCCGTCTCGAGAGTTTTCGGAGGAATTCGACATGCGTTTCACCTTGGTTTCATTGCTCTCGGCCTTGATTCTTCTCTCGCTCGTCGCTTGCGGTCCCGTTCCGCAGGAGGCGGCCTCGGATACTTCTTCCACGGAGATCCCGCCGGCAGCTCTGGAAAAAGCCCGGCAGGCGGCAGACGCGCTCACCGGTGAGCTGCTCGAGACGCTCGGGAACGAGCTCGGCACCTCGGGCCCGGTCGGTGCGGTCAAGGTCTGCGCCGAGATGGCGCCGCAGATCGCGGCAAACCACTCGGGTGACGGGGTCACCGTCAGGCGCGTCACCCTGAAGGTCCGGAACCCCCAGGACACGCCCGACGACTACGAGCGCGGGATGCTCGTGGACCTGGAAGCGAAGCTCGCCGACGGCACCCTTCCCAAAGAGGTCGCCGAGGTGGTCTCCGACGACACCGGATCCAGGCTGCGCTACATGCGCCCACTGGTCATCAAGGGCACGTGCCTGAACTGCCACGGCGATGTCGAGTCGATGGACCCGGAGCTGCGGACCGTCCTCGAGGAGCGCTACCCCGACGACCAGGCCGTGGGCTACCAGGAAGGTGACCTCAGGGGCGCCGTCTCGGTCACCGTCGACCTCAGCTAGACCCGTCCCGGGAGATCGCGCCGGCCAGGGAGCACCATTTCAACAAGGGACCCGGTTCGGTCCGAGTCGGGGCCGCGTCCGGGCACCTCCTCTCCCAGCGGACGCTCCTCGTCGACGTTGTGTCTCCTCGTCGCTCCGGCGAAATCTTGTCGGGCCGTTGGTTAGCCTCCTCGATTTCACAGGCCCCTGGGAGAGGAGGTGCCCGGACGCGGCCCCGACTCGAACCGAACCGATTCTACTCGTAGCCCGATGCCGTTTCCGGTCGGGGTCTGCGCCGGGAACCCACCCTCTCCGGAATCCTTCTGAAACCAACGGTCCGGCGCACCCAACGTCACGGGGCCTCGGTTCTTCGAACGTGCAAGAAGCCGGCACCGAACCACCGGAGGTTTCGGCGGGATTCGGGAGAGGGTGGGTTCCCGGCGCAGACCCCGACCGGCCCCCGGCCACGAGCTCGACACCCAAACGAATCGCAGGGTGTTGGCGAGTAAGATGGGCTTACCGCCGCAGCGGCGGCCCGACGACGAGGTGAGTGATGGTTAGAAGGCCGTGAGCTTCCGGTTCGAAACCGCCGCACGTATCGTATTCGGGCGCGGTCGCCTCGAGGAGATCGGAAAGCTGATCGCCGAGCACGGGCGATCCGCGCTGGTGGTCTCCAACGCCGACCGCTCGGGCGAGCAAGGTCTGATGGCCCGGATCGAGAAGCTCGCGGCGGCAGAGTCGGTGACCGTCGATACCTTCTGGATTCGTGGCGAACCCGAAACCGGCGACGTGGATCGCGGCCTCGAAGCGGCGCGCCGGATCGATGCCGAGGTGATCGTCGGGATCGGCGGAGGCAGCGCCATCGATGCCGCCAAGGCAATGGCCGGGTTGATGACCAACGAAGGGTCCTGTCTCGACTACATGGAGGTCATCGGAGCGGGGCGGCCGATTCGCGTGCCGCCGTTGCCGTGGATCGCCGTGCCGACCACCGCGGGAACCGGCGCCGAGGTCACTCGCAACGCGGTCGTCGGCTCGAAGGAGCACGCCTACAAGGCGAGCATCCGCAGCCCGATGCTGCTGGCGCGGGTCGCGCTGGTCGATCCCGAGATCGGCGTTACCGTTCCGCCGGCTGTCACCGCTCGCACCGGCATGGACGCGCTGACCCAGTGCATCGAGTCGTACACCTCGAACGGCGCCAACCCGATGACCGATCCGCTGGCGCTCGACGGAGTCGCTCGCGCGGGCCGCTCGCTGCGTCGCGCGGTCGAGAATGGCGACGATCTCGACGCGCGCGAGGACATGGCGCTGGCGGCGCTGATCTCGGGCATCACGCTGACCAACGCGGGGCTCGGAGCGGTGCACGGGCTCGCGGCTCCGCTGGGTGCGAGGTTTCCCGTACCTCATGGCGCGGTGTGCGCCGCCCTCCTTCCACACGTGATGAAGGCCAACATCGGGGCGCTGCGGGTGGAGAACCCGGGCCATCCCGTTCTTCGACGCTACTCCGAGGTCGGTCGGCTCCTGACGGGTCGCCACGATCTCTCCGGTGGCGACGCGGCGGACGTCGGAATCGAGGTCGCGGCAAACCTGGCTCGAGATCTGGAGATCCCGGGCCTGGGTGTTCTCGGCGTCGAGGAGGACGGCATCGACGGCGTGGTCGAGATGGCGCGAAAGGCGAGCTCGATGAAGTTCAATCCCGTCCCGCTCTCGCAGGAAACCCTGGTCGAGATCGTGCGAAAGGCCCTGTGACCTGAACTCCACCGCAGGGACCACCGTATTGGGATAAAGGAGGACGTGCGATGACACGCCTCATGACCCTCACCCCTCTTCTCGCTGCGGTTTCCCTTACCGCCGCCCTCGCTGCCGACGAGCCAGCGCCTCGAGGCGAGCTCGAGCCCGGACCCTACCGAGTGGGCTTTCGGCTAGTCGAAGAGCAGGACCTTTCTCGATCGATTCGGGTGACCGGCGCGGACCCGGAAGTGCGGCCGCGCCCCGTGCGAGTCTACGTGTGGTATCCGGCTCAGCCTACGCCGGGGGCGGATCCCATGCGGTTCGGCCGCTACGCCGCGCTGGCGGACGACGACGTCTGGGCCAGCGATGTCCTGGACGGCGCCCGCGAGAGGTTGGCGTTTCCCCGACGACCGCTGGCCCGTTCCCTGAGTCCGGAGCGGTTGGAGGCACTGCTGGCCCAACCGGTCCTGGCGGTCGAGAAGGCCGAGCCCGTCGTCGGAACGTTTCCGGTGATCGTCGTTGCCCAGGGGCTCTATTATGAATCCCCGATCGCCCACGCCATGCTCTGCGAGCACCTCGCAGGGCGGGGTTTCGTCGTCGCGACTGCCCCGCTGGTCGGAACGCACTCGCCACTGGTCAGCCTCGACGTGATCGACCTCGAGACCCAGGTACGGGACCTGGAATTCGTCATCGCCCGCGTGCGGGCCCTTCCCTTCGCCGACCCGGACAAGCTCGGGGTCCTGGGCTACGACATGGGCGGCATGGCCGGTGTCGTCCTGGCCATGCGTAACCCCGACGTGGACGCCTTCGCCGGCATCGACACGGGCATTCTGTTCGGGCACCCCGCGGGGATCCCCGAGGCCTCACACCACCACGACCCGTCCCTGCTGCGAGCTCCGTGGTTTCACGCGACGCAGCGAGAGTTCGGGACTACGCCCGAGGGCTTCGAGGGCGACGGGTTGTTCGACGCGGCGGCGCACTCGGAGCGCTATCTGCTGCTCACCGACGGCATGGGTCACGCCGATTTCAACTCGTACGCTCTCGTCGACGACCGGGATGCCATGATGGGGTATTGGGCTCCCCGAAACGGAGGCGAGCGGGAACGTTACGAGGCCGTCGTCGGCTACCTGGACGCGTTCTTCTCCGCCTACCTCGCCGGAGACACGAAAGGCCGCGCGTTCCTCACCCGCGACCCCGAGGAGGTCGCGCCCGGGCTCGGATTCACGCTCGAGCGGCGGTCCGCCGCGCCACCGTCACCGACCTACCCGGACTTCCTCAATGCCCTGCTTGCGGGAGAGAGGGCCCGAGCCAAGCAGATCGCCCGCGAGCTATGCAACCGCGAGCCCCAGCACCCTCTCCTTCAGGGACCCGTCGTCAACCGCCTGGGCTACCACCTGCTGTCATCGTGGGAGCTCTACGACGAGGC
>Ga0316194_10000552_pt1 | contig 24338 bp, 19 predicted proteins | sample CroRivsedime1_MG_FD_204936 | JGI IMG/M metagenome (GOLD analysis project Ga0316194, IMG submission 204936) | Coastal sediment microbial communities from Maine, United States - Cross River sediment 1 | ecosystem: Environmental > Aquatic > Marine > Coastal > Sediment | place: USA: Maine...
CCGGGCATTTGCCGCAGCACTTTGAGAACGACCTTGAGATGCGTCGATTCCCGTTCGGCGAGATAGACTCCGGAGTGCTCAGTCGAGCCGAGCCTGCGCATGAACCGGTAGCCCTTGATCAGCGGGTGAATTCCGGTGCGCATGTCCCCGAGGAACAGGGACCCGGTCGACGCCACACGCGACCTGGAAGCCAGCACATCGCTCAGACCAACGATCAGTGAATCGTGACTGATGTGATCGCGGATGAAGTGTGCATCCGGTCCCAGGCGGTGCGCTTCTTCCTGATCTTCCTCGGTGCCGAAATACACTAGTGGCGGAAAATTCTCGCGATTGACAAAGCGCCGCAATACATCGATGCCGTCACGGTCTTCGCCGTGCCGGCTCCCAAGCAACACGATATCGTTACCCGCGCCCGAAAACTCGTCTGGCAGGTGCCCTGCCGCAGTGGGGTCATAGGCAGAGATGATTGCATCAGGCCAGTGAGTCGTGACGTGGTGCATGAGCAGGCTGCGGAATTCCGCCTGCTCATCGATAATCATGACCTTGATACTCATATTGGGGACAGTGACCCTAATTAGTCGGGGTTGGCTACTTATTCTCAGCGAAGATACCAAGGACCTTGGCATTCCGGTAGTTGGAAGATTAGGTAACTGACCCCAATTAATTAGGGTCACTGTCCCCGAATTAGAGGGAAACGACCTTGGCGTCGGGTTTGCGCTCTTCCTCCCGAGCCTGTTTGGCGGCATCGTTGCGGCGCTCTTCGAGCTCATCCAGGTATTCTTCCGTGACATCGCCGGTCACGTACTCGCCGGAGAAACACGACGTGTCGAATTCGGCAATGGCCGAATTGTCGTGGCGAACAGAACGAATCAGGCCGTTCAGGTCCTGGTAGATAAGCCGGTCTGCCCCGATGAGCGTTTCGATCTCGTCCATCGTGCGCCCGTTGGCAATCAACTCGGACGCGGCCGGCATATCGATGCCGTAAACATTCGGGTAACGAACGGGTGGCGCCGCTGACGCGAAATACACTTTTTTAGCCCCGGCATCGCGAGCCAGCTTGATAATTTGTTTCGATGTCGTGCCTCGCACAATTGAATCGTCAACCAGCAGCACGTTCTTGTTGCGAAACTCGAGCGGAATGGCATTCAGCTTGCGGCGCACAGATTGCATGCGCTCGGCCTGGCCCGGCATGATGAACGTACGGCCTATATAGCGATTCTTGATAAAACCTTCGCGGTACTTGACGCCCAGATGGTAAGCCACCTGCAATGCAGAGGTACTGCTCGTATCCGGGATCGGGATCACGACATCGATGTCATGATCAGGAAAGTCGCGGACGATCTTGCCGGCGAGTTGTTCGCCCATCCGCAGGCGTGTCTTGTAGACGGACAAATCGTCGAGAATCGAATCCGGCCGCGCGAAGTAGACATACTCGAAAATGCACGGTGTGTGCCGCGTTTCGCCCGGGTAGTCGCGCGAATTCAGGACACCGTCATTCTCGACATAGATGCACTCACCGGGCTTGAGGTCACGCACTCGGTCAAACTGCAAGGCATCGAGCGCGACGCTTTCCGAGGCGACCATGTAGTCTCTTGAGCCGCCGGATTCTCTCTCCCCGAGGACGAGAGGGCGAATACCGTGCGGATCCCGAAACGCCACGATGCCAAAACCGATGATCATCGCAACGATTGCATAGCCACCCTTGCAGCGCCGGTGCACGGCCTCGACCGCGTCGAACACGTTCTCCGGTGTCGGATTCCCGTTCACGCGCGTCTGCAGCTCATGCGCGAATACATTGAGCAGCACCTCGGAATCGGAGTTGGTCGCGAGATGGCGGCGATCTTCGCGGATCAGCAAGTCAGCCAGTTCGTCGTAATTGGTCAGGTTGCCGTTATGCGCGAGGCAGATTCCGTACGGTGAGTTCACGTAGAAAGGCTGCGCCTCGGACGACTTCGCGCCACCCGCCGTGGGATAGCGCACATGCCCTATGCCAACATGACCCTTCAGCCTTTCCATGTGCCGCTGCCGGAACACGTCCCGCACAAGTCCATTGCTCTTGCGTTGCTTGAGCCCGGATTCCTCGCTCCAGGTCACGATGCCCGCGGCGTCCTGGCCACGATGCTGCAATACAGTCAACGCGTTGTACAAGCCTTGGGCAACCGGCTGTGCACTTACTATTCCTACAACGCCACACATAAATCAGCTTCCCTCAGATCTCAATCGGGATATCGACCGGCAACGAGTCCGCAGCCTCGTCCGGCGTAATAATTTCGAGCCCCACCGGGGCCATTACCTTGATCCAGTCAGAAACGACCTGGAGATGCGGAATCAATTTCGAATCCTCCCACCAGTCATCATTGTCAAAGCCCGCAAACTGGCCGCCAATAATAAGTAGTGAGACTAAAATGATCCCGCGCAAAACACCGAACAGTCCACCGAGCAGGCGGTCCATCCCGCTCAGAACCGACAGCCGCACGAGTTTGGAAATGCCCCAGCTCAGCAGTCCGCCAATCGACAGGATCACAGCGAAAACCAGAACACGCCCAAACCACATCTGCAATTCGTCGGAGCTAATCCAGCTCTGCGAGACGTCCCCAACCGATGGGCCGAAATACAATGCCGCCCAGATCGCAAACAGCAGTGCTGCGATCGAGATAGCTTCTTTGATCAGGCCACGCCAGATTCCGATACCGATGGAAATAATAAGGGCGACGGCGATGAGAATGTCGATGATCGGCATCAGAGATGTCGTCTCAGGTCGGAAGGCTTAGGGCTGGATTGGGACAGGATAATATCACGGGTGCGGCACAACCTGGCCCTCGTGGCCGACCTTTGCAAGGCGGCTGGCCATTGCCTCAGCACTCTGGCGATCCTTTTGTGGTCCGATGCGCACACGGTGAAGCTGACCTCCGTCCGTCGTGAGCTGGCTCAGGAATGCCGCATAGCCCTGCTTGCGCAGATCGGCCGCCAGTTTTTCGGCATTGTCCTTGTTCGAGAAGCTGCCGAGCTGAACGGCCCACATCCCCGTCGTGGACGCTGTCGCCGATTCAACGACCGGCTCCCTGACCGGCTCGGGTGCCTGTTCAGGAGGCGTGGTTTCCGGTTCCGCCTGCCTGGTTTGCACGGGCGCCGGCTGCGGTTCTTCACGCACGGGTTCCTGCTTTGCAGGCGCGGGCGAACTCGCAGCGGGAACCGGATCCTCGCGGTCGCGATCGAGCACGACCGTTTGGGTCTTCTGGTCTTCCTGCCCCGGCAAAAGCACACGCTCCGAGACGATTTCATCATCGTCGGGTGGGCCGTCGAGGAAGATCGGTACCACAAGCACGACGACCAGTACGAGTACGACTGCGCCGATAATTCGCTCTTTCAATGCACGTTCCATCATGATTTGGGTCGCGAGTATAGCTGTTTCAGCGCGGGACCAACCAGGTAGAACGATCCCGTGATGAGTATTCTGTCATTTATCGACGCTTCGCGTCGCGCTGATTCCATCGCCTCTGACAGCGAATCCGCGATCAGGCAGGGTCGCCCGCAGGCATTGGCGATGCGCCGCGCGAGCTCCTGGGCAGGGACCGCTCGGTGACTTTGTGCGGTCACCGCGATCCATTGATCGACGTGTTCATCCAGCGCCAGGACGCTGCCCTCGATGTCCTTGTCGTCCAGCATGCCAACGATCACGTGCGTCGCGCCCGAGCCTCGCTGCGCCGCCAGCGTCCCGGCCAGTGCTTCAGCCGCCGCCGGGTTATGGGCGACGTCCAGCAACCACTCCACGCCGTCCTGATTGATGCTTTGCCCCCGTCCGGTCACCCGGACAGTTGGCAGGACGGCCGCGACCAGATCGTCGCTCGCCGCGGCTTCCAGCCCAGCCGCTTTTAGAAGGGCGATTACTGCCGCCGCATTGCCGACCTGAAATTCACCACTAAGACCTGGCTGAGGCACGCCGTCGAGCGAATAGTCCCGATCGCGAAGCAGAAGATGTGCGCCGATCTTCGCTGCATGATCGACGATCGCCTGCGGCACTTTCTCGGCACCGAACACGGCCGGTTTGTCAGTACGCATCACCCCGGCCTTTTCCACCGCGATTGTCTCGATATCCTCGCCAAGCCAGTCGCAATGATCCAGGGATACATTGGTGATCAATGCTCCCGTGGGTTCGATAGCATTGGTGGCATCCAGTCGACCACCCATTCCAACCTCGAGAATCCAGACATCGAGCGCCGCCTCGGCAAATAACACCCATGCTGCCAATGTGCCGTATTCAAAGTACGTGAGCGGCACGCCGTCACGCACGGCCTCGATCTTCTCGAATGCCGCGACGATCTCCGCATCATCCGCCTGACGACCCCGCACTGCGATACGCTCGCTGTAGTCGATGATATGCGGCGACGTATAGGCGCCGACACTGAAACCCGCGGCACGCAGCAGCGCGTCGGCCATTGCGACGCTTGACCCTTTGCCGTTCGTCCCGGCGACGAGCAGTACATGCTCGGGGAGTGGGAGAGCAAGGCGCTCCAACACGGCCTGCACCCGCTCCAGCCCGAGGTCGATCTCCTTTGGGGACAACGTCTCGAGCCAAGCCAGCCAATCAGGAAGTGGCGAACCGGCGGGCAGCATCAGTAGCGGATCAGGAGGCGGGAACGGGGCTTGGCCGGTTTTCGAATTTGGCAAGCAGGTCGCCAATCTCATCCCGCATCTTGCGGCGATCAACGATCATGTCGATCGCGCCGTGATCGAGCAGAAACTCGCTTCGCTGGAAGCCTTCAGGCAAACGCTCACGCACTGTCTGTTCGATGACGCGCGGTCCGGCAAACCCGATCAGTGCACCCGGTTCGCCTATATTGACATCGCCCAGCATGGCAAGACTTGCCGACACGCCGCCGGTGGTCGGGTCGGTCAATACTGAAACGAAGGGAACACCCTTCTCGCCCAGGTTTGCCAGTGCAGCCGATGTCTTGGCCATCTGCAGCAAGGAGAACAGCGCTTCCTGCATGCGGGCTCCGCCGCTGGCTGCAAACGAGATCAGCGGCATGTTGTTCTCTCCTGCGTGGTTCGTAGCGCGCGCAAACCGTTCACCGACCACGGAACCCATCGAGCCACCCATAAACGAGAACTCAAATGCGCAGGCCACAACAGGCCGACCCATCAGCGTGCCGGTTGCCGAGACAAGCGCGTCTTTCTCGCCGGTCTTCTTCTGCGCCTGGACTATACGATCGCGGTAGCGCTTGCTGTCTTTGAACTTGAGCGGATCCTCCGGCTCAAGCTGACTGGACAGTTCCGTCTGCGACTCGGGATCCAGGAAGAAATCGAGACGCTTACGCGCACCGATCCGCATGTGGTAATTGCACTTCGGGCAAACATGCAGGTTGCGCTCGAGCTCGTTGCGATACAACTGCGCATCGCAGGTCGGGCACTTGATCCACACACCCTCGGGCACCGATTTCGTGCGATTTTCGGTGCTGATGCGCGAGGGCATTAGTTTTTCGAACCAGCTCATTGGGGAATGATATCCGTATCGCCTAACAACAGCCAGCCGCGGGCAGACCAAAAGACTCGGGATAATCGACTCCCACGAGCGTCAGGCCGTGAGGCGGTGCAGCAATGCCTCCCGCTTTGCGGTCCCTGGACTCCAGCACTGTGCTAATCCAGTCAATATCCTGCTCACCCTGCCCGACCGCCGCGAGCGTGCCGGTGATGTTGCGAACCATGTGCTGCAGAAATGCGTTTGCCGTCACCTCCAGCGTCAGCCAGTCGTCACGGCGAGTGACCGCAATCTGGCTGATCTCCCTTACCGCCGTTTTTGCCTGGCAACCGGCCGCCCGAAATGCCGAAAAATCATGCTTGCCAACCAGGTGTTGTGCGGCTGCATGCATACGCTCGGCATCGAGTGGTTCGTAGACCCACCACGCGCGGTCGCGGTGCAGGGCCGAACGTTGCAGGCGATTGAGGATGAGATAGCGATAACGGCGCGCGGTTGCCGAGAAGCGCGCATGGAATTCGTCGTCAACAGCTTGTGCCCAGGTGACCGCAATATCGGCTGGCAGATTGGTGTTGGCGCCCAACAACCAGCCCCGGTTACTGCGCTCGCTTTGGGAATCGAAATGCACGACCTGGCCGGAGGCGTGTACACCCGTGTCGGTACGCCCCGCGCAGACGACCTCCACATTCTCGTTCGCCACAGTCGTGAGCGCCTCTTCGACGCGCTGCTGAACTCCGAGCCCGGTCTTCTGGCGCTGCCAGCCGTTGTACGACGTGCCGTCGTATTCGATGCCGAGCGCTGTGCGCATGAACGGACGGTCTTGGCTGGCGTCTAGCTTGGCAGCGAGTCGAGCAACTGTTGAGCCTGTTGCTTCTGGCCTTCGTCGCCCTCGTCGAGCACTTCCTCGAGAATGCTGCGTGCGCCCGCCGGATCACCCATATCGACGTACGCGCGTGCCAGGTCGAGCTTGGTGCCAACCTCGGTCATCGTGCGAGCATCTTGCAGGTCGTCACTCATGTCCTCCGGAGCGATTGACATCGTCGGCACTTCCGCTGTCTCTTCGGCAATGACCGGACGTGGTTGCTCCACTGTCGCGTCATCACGAGGCTGTTCGACGGTGTCGCCTATCTCGCTAACCGCAAGGGCAGCCGTCAAGTCGTCGAGATCGAGGTCCACATCGGTTCCGGCGACAGCAGGCATTTCTCCCGTTTCATCGAGGCTCGTGTTGCCGGTGAATGCTTCGGGCGGCAGCGCTTCCGTCTTGGCGAAATCGTAGTCGTCTTCGTCCTCATCCATCGGTGCCAGCATCGTTTCGGCGTCGCTGGCAATCGCGGTGTCCTCACCCATGGCGACTTCCGTATCCTCATCGCCGTAGCCCGGTGCAAGCAACGTTGCCTCGTCGTCGCCAAGATCCGCATCGACGTCCGATTGCGTCTCAACCGCAAAGTCTTCGCTGAGAATCTGTGTGCGCCCTGTCGCCTCCAGCAGGTCGATATCAAGAGACGCGTCAGTTTCTTCTTCCGCTCGCAGCATCGGACTGGCGCCGGTTTCGTCGGGAGCCAGCCGCATACCCGGAGAATCGATGGAGTCCAGATCCTGAATGTCATCCAGATTCAGTGTTTCGCTGATACTGGTCGCACCCGAATCGTCGTCGGAGCCAGCGACTGAGATACCGTCCAGATCCGCCAGTGCCTCATTGATACCCGTATCTTCCAGCGCTTCGTTCGTGCCCGTAATATCGAGATCGAGCTCGTCGAGATTGATCTCGGCGGTTGCATCTGTTTCCTGACCACTGTCTACCAGGTCCTCATCGAGAGACGGCAATTCTGAGGTGCCGCCCAGGCCCTCAAACTGCTGCTCAATGGTCGGCGTCTCGACCGTGGGCTCGGCCGGGGCCGGCATTTCGGCAGTCACGTCAAGGTCGGTGGGAGATTCTACGGTCGGGCTTTCGGCCGTATCTTCAAGATTCAGGTCAACGGATTCATCGTCGGGTGCGTCAAACAGGAAGTCGACAGCGCCGTCGTCCGCAGCGGTGGCATCGGCATCCAGGTCGCCGCCGAGATCGATAATGTCCGAATCGGCGCCACTGTCACCGCCAAAGTCCATATCAAGCTCAGCCGCATCATCCATTTCCGCTTCGAAGGACAGATCCACGGCTTTGGTCGCACCCGCGACACCCGCACCGGCAAACAATGCATGGTCGGCCGCGATCTGCTGCCCCATGATCACAATCTTGTCCCACTCGGGCGATTCGGAACCGGCAATCGCCGTATTCAAGCGCGAGGCGGCGTCGATGAACGCGTCCTGGTTGCCCCACACGAAGTAGATTTCACACAACTTCGACATCAATGCCTGGTCGGTCGGGTCCGCCTCGAGCGCACCATTGACCAGGTCGGCCGCCTGATCGTACAAACCATACGCCATGTGGAAGTCGGCTTCGGCCAGCGGATCGGACTGATCCAGGTTGACGGCCGTTTCGCTGCTGAATGTGTCTTCCAGCGATCCGAATTCACCCGTATCACCGGTGGCTTCCTCCAGCGAGGCGGTTTCCGGTAGTGGCGCTTCAATCGTGTCGTCATCCATCGGGCGCATACCCGAATCCTGTTCGACGACCACGATTGACTCGTCATCATGAACCGGGGCGCGCAGCGTCTCGGTCGCGGACATGGCGCCTGCGGCCAGCTCATCCTTGTCCAGGGTTTCCCACGGACTCGAGTCGTCATCTTCGTCCCGGCCTCGACGTACGAACCAGAGCAGCACACCGGCCACCAGGATCAACGCCGCAACGATCTTCGTCCAGAAACTGCCCAGGATCGCCATGACGCGATCCATAATGCTCGGCTCGCTGCTCGCACGCGGCGTGCGAATGGCGTCGCTCGGTGCGGGCACGGGCTCGGTCACCTCGTCGTCAGCCGCCGTCGTTTCGTCATCGGCTGCCAGATCATCGCCAGCAACGTCGTCGGTGTCGGCGGTCAGCTCGTCGTCACCGTACAGATCCTCGTCCGCAACCTCGTCGCTCGCCGTGTCATCCAGTGGCGCTTCGTAGGTCTCACCCCGAATTTCCGCCAGTTCCTGGCGCAGTGTCGCAAGTTCGTTGTCGCGAATCTCAATCAGGGACTGTTGGTCGGGAACATCGGCTGCCTCGAGATCGGCAATACGATCCTCGATTTCCTGCTCGCGCGTCGGCGGCTCGGATGTGGCGATGTCCTCGTCATAATCAATGCCCGCCGGCTCTTCGTCGGGCGGTACCAGCTGCAGGTTGGGGCGCGTGTCCGGCGTCTCGTCCGGAGCTGAATAATCGGTATCCGGCGCCGCGTAGTCGGTGTCAGGAGTCGTATCTGCGTAGGCATCGTCAGGTGACGGGGCTCCAGTGCTATCTCTCCAGACCGTGTTTTGGCGTTTCACTTCAGAGAACGCGTCACCGCGACTGATCTGGAATACCTCATCGGCGCTCGGAATACGCAGCGATGCCCCCGCGCTGAGCCGGTTGATATTGTTGGAAAATGCACCGGGATTCGCTTCGAAAATCGCCAGCATTGTCTGGTTCATCGACAGGCGGCTGTCCGGACGCATGCGACTCGCGATGCCCCACAGCGTATCGCCACGCTCCACGTAGTAATCGCCGGAAGGTGCCCTTGAGTAGGACGACTCGGTGGCAGGCGCCGGAGGCGGCGCTGCAGCCTGGTCACGCGCTGCAGTTGGCGGCGTTACTCGCGGCTGGGCCGGTTGCGGCTCCTCGCGCTGCACCGGTTGCGGCGCAGGTTGCTGCCGTTCGACTCGAGCAGTATCGGTTGTCGGCGCACGCCTGGGCGCCTCGACAACGGGGGCCTGCTGTACCGCAGGTGGTGCGTAAGTCGGCGGATCCAGGAGTACCGTGTACTCACGCAGCAGACGGCCGCTGGACCAGGTTGCCTCAACCAGGAACGTTACGAAGGGTTCGGTAATCGGGGACCGCGAACGAATCTGAACGACGGCCCCACTGGGGCCGGTCGGCTGGATATTAAACTCGATTTCCTGCAGGAAAAACGGCCGATCGATTCCATAGCGGCTGAAGGTCTCGGCTGACGCGAGCGATACCGTCAGGTTCGCCAATTCTTCCGGCGTAGCCGACAGTAATTCGATTTCTGCACGCAGAGGCTCATTGAGCGCCGAGTCCAGGTTGATGTCACCCAGGCCGATGGCCCAGACCTCGCTCGACAGCAAAAGGACAAGTGCAAGCGAGATACGCGTAAGACATCGCGACATAATGTATTTCTCCAAACCCTACAAGGCCCCTTCACGACATCCAGTCAGGGCCGATATTTGCCTGCGAACTATAGCTTATAGATAGTTTTTTGCCAATATTTCAGCAATTTGGACGCTATTTAGAGCGGCGCCCTTACGTATGTTATCTGCAACCACCCAGAGGTTAATTCCGCGCGGATGAGAGATGTCTTCGCGGATTCTCCCGACGAAAACAGGGTCTGCACCCGAGCTTTCGGTTACCGCAGTCGGATATTCCCCGGTTTCCACCCCGTCAAGCACCTCGATACCCGGAGATCCGGCCAGTAATCCCGACACATCGTCGGCCGATATCTTGTCCCGTGTCTCGATGTGCACAGCTTCGGAATGGCCATAAAAAGCGGGAATGCGCACAGCCGTCGGATTGACAAGAATTTCCTCGTCATCGAGGATCTTGCGCGTTTCCCAGACCATCTTCATTTCTTCCTTGGTATAGCGATTGTCCTGGAACACATCGATATGCGGAATGGCGTTGAATGCGATCTGCTTGGCATCGCCCTCGATCTCCAGCGGTCGGCCGTTTAACAGGGTCGTGGTCTGCCGCACGAGTTCCTCGACCGCACTGCGGCCGGCACCCGATACCGCCTGGTAGGTGCAGACATTAACGCGTTCGATGCCGACGGCATCGTAAATCGGTTTTAGTGCAACAACCATCTGGATGGTCGAGCAATTCGGGTTGGCGATGATGCCGCGCGTCGTGTAGTCGGCGATCGCCTCCGGATTGACCTCGGGCACGACCAGCGGAATGTCATCGTCGTAACGAAACCGGGAGGTATTGTCTATGACGACGCAGCCGGCAGCCGCGGCCTGCGGTGCGTATTCTTCCGAGACCGACGCACCCGCCGAGAAAAGACCGATCTGGACCTTCGAGAAATCGAAGTCGGCGAGATTCTCAACCTTCAGTTCCCGATGGCCAAAAGAGACCGTTTTACCAAGTGAGCGCTCGCTGGCCAGCGCGTGGACCTCGCCAACCGGGAATTTGCGTTCGCTCAGAATCTCGAGCATGGATTCGCCCACAACGCCGGTGGCGCCGACGACGGCGATGTCATATTTTTTACTCATTGAATCCTGCTATCGCGGCCAATGGCCGCTCCTACGTTAGTCTTAATGTCACGGCCGGTGGCCGCTCCTACGGTTATCCAAGTGTGGGTGTTTCCGACTCCACGTCGGCATTCTGCGCGCGATTGCGCAGGTAGTGGTCCATGATCACGAGCGCTACCATCGCTTCGGCGATCGGTGTCGCTCGCAACCCGACACAAGGATCGTGACGCCCCTTGGTGACAATTTCGGTTTCCGTGCCGCTCTTGTCGATTGTCTTGCCGGCTTTACTAATACTGGACGTCGGCTTGAGTGCGATGCTCGTGATCAGATCCTGTCCCGAAGAAATGCCGCCAAGTGTGCCCCCGGCGTCATTCTTGCTAAAGCCCGTCGCGGACATTTCATCGCGGTGCTGACTGCCGCGCTGCGACACGGCCGCGAAACCCGCGCCGACTTCAACACCTTTGACAGCATTGATGCTCATCAATCCATGCGCGAGATCGGCTTCCAGCTTGTCGAATACCGGCTCCCCGAGCCCGGGTGGAAGCCCTCGGGCGAGAATACTGATCTTCGCCCCGATGGAATCACCCTCTTCGCGCAGATCGCTCATGAACTTGTCGAGTTCGTCGAGTTTGTCGGGGTCCGCGCAAAAGAACGGGTTGTCGTTGACGATCGAGAGGTCACTGGCCTGCAATTCAATAGGCCCAAGTTGCGCGACGAAACCATGAATGTCGATGCCTGCCCGCTCGTTGAGATACTTGCGCGCGATCGCGCCTGCCGCGACACGCATTGCCGTTTCACGAGCCGAGGACCGCCCGCCGCCACGATAATCACGGATGCCATATTTTTGCTGGTACGTGTAGTCGGCGTGGCCGGGACGAAACTTGTCCTTGATATCACCGTAGTCCTTCGACCGCTGGTCCGTATTCTCGATGATCAGACCAATCGGCGTGCCGGTCGTTTTGCCTTCGAACACGCCGGAGAGAATTCGGACCTGATCGGGCTCGTTCCGTTGCGTCGTATGTTTGTTGCGGCCTGGCCGACGGCGATCGAGATCGCCCTGGATATCGGCTTCGGAGAGTTCCATGCCCGGCGGGCAGCCGTCCACGATACAGCCGAGCGCCAGCCCATGGCTTTCGCCAAACGTCGTTACGACGAACGATTTTCCAAAACTGTTGCCCGACACTTTGTATTTACCTGCCCTGTTGCCCGATTAGCTGTAGGTCATCGCGAGTCAGAAGAAATACGCCGGCGCCACCCTGCTCAAACTCGAGCCAGACGAATGGTAGCTCCGGATACGCAGCCTCCAATGCTGGCTGACTATTTCCGACTTCGCAGATTAGTATTCCATTGTCTGTTAAAAATCGCGAGGCGTCCTGCAAAATCTTGTGCGCGCACTCCAGGCCATCATCGCCCGCCGCGAGTCCAAGTGTCGGTTCGTGCAGGAACTCGGCCGCTCGTGCGTCCATATCGGCCTTATCCACGTAAGGTGGGTTACTGAGGATGACATCGTAGCGCTTGTCACCCAGCGCCTCGAAAAAGTCCGATTTGACAGACCGGACGCGGTTCTCGAGACCGTGTCTCCGGATGTTGATGTCGGCAACCGCCAGCGCGTCGTCGGAAATATCGACGGCGTCGACCTGCGCCTCGGGAAAAGCGTACGCGGTCGCGATCGCAATGCACCCGCTACCGGTCCCCAGGTCGACCGCGTGCCGGACCTCACCCGGTGAAATCCACGGCGCGAAGTGGTTGTGAATCAACTCGGCGAATGGCGAGCGAGGGACCAGAACGCGCTCGTCGACGTAGAACTCGAGCCCCGCAAACCAGGCCTGGTTGATGAGGTAGGCGACCGGCACCCGCTCATCGATGCGTCTCGCCGCAAGCACTTCGACCGCGGCGATCTCCTCATCCGTCGCGGCCTTCTCATAGACAGCTGGCGCATCCTCGTGCGACAGGCCAAGCACGCAGAATACGAGCCACGCGGCTTCGTCGATCGCGTTGTCCGTGCCGTGCCCATAGGTCAGGTCGGAGGTCTCGAATCGACCTGCGATCCTGCGAATGAGTTGCTCGACGTTCATGCCGCGCGAATCTATCACGCTCATGGTCGTTCTGCCTGTAGAATTGCGGTCTCAATCCGCAAGTTTTCATTATGAACCCAAAACAATTCATCATCGCCATCGTGCTTGGCACGGCCTTGGCCGCTGGCACATTCTTCGCCCTGCGAATGCAGGTGCCGTCCGAACCCGAGTTTGCGCTGGTCTTGCCTGCTCCCAACCCGGTAGCGGAATTCTCTCTATTGAACCAGCACGGCACGCCAATCGACCAAACAGTATTTGAAGGCCAGTGGGATCTTCTGTTCTTCGGGTTCACCCATTGTCCGGATGTCTGCCCGACGACGTTGCAGGTGCTCGCGGCCGCGAAAGCGACACTGCAGGAGAATGGGCAAGTTCCATTACCGCGTATCGTCCTGGTCAGCGTGGATCCGGAGCGCGATACGCCCGAGCTGATGCGGCAGTACGTCGATTATTTCGGCGAGGGCAACCTGGGCATTACCGGTACTCTCGACGAAATCACGAAGCTGACATCCGGGCTGGGCATCTATTTCGAAAAGCACGCCCAGAACGATGATGATAACGGTGCTGATGATGGTGATGATTATGCGGTCGACCACTCAGCCGCAGTCCTGGTCATCAATCCTGATGGTGGCTTCGAGGCCTTATTCAGCGGCCCGCATGTAGTCGACAACTACGTTCACGATCTACCGCTTGTCATGGGAGGCAACTGATGCGCCTGTCAATCCTGCTGTTGGCCCTGTTGCTATCTGCCTGCGGTAACCCGAAGGCACCGCTGGTCATTAGTGAGTTGGAGATCACCAAACCGATGCCTGGCATGCACATGAGTGCCGGTTATTTCGTGATCACCAACCAGACGGACGAGACAGCGCGTATTACGAAAGTCTCCAGCCCCCAGTTCGAAGCCGTCGAAGTTCATGAGACGACGGTTACAGACGGGATCTCACGAATGCGCGAACTCGAGGCCCTCGAGATTCCCGGGCGATCCAGCGTTGTCCTCGAGCGAGGCGGAAAACACCTCATGCTCATGCGCCCACGTGACCTGCAGGATACCGTTACATTGCAATTTTTCAGTGGCGACCTGCCGCTACTCTCCGTCAATTACTCTTTTACGAAGGACGAACGATAATGAAGGCGAGCGCGTTCGTCCTGTTACAGCATATTCTTCCTCGCCACTGGCTCACAGCCATCGTCTGGCGCGTTGCGAGGATCCGACACCCGGGCGTCAAGGATTTCCTGATTACTCAGTTTGCCCGCGCGTTCGACGTTGACCTCGAGGAAGTGAAGCTGGATGTCCCCGGCGACTTCGCGACATTTAATGACTTCTTCATCAGGGAACTCGCGGACGGAGCACGGCCGATTGACGACGACCTGGACGCTGTCGTTTCCCCGGTCGACGGAACGGTTTCGGTGGCTGGAGCAATTCGTGCCGACAGTATCTTCCAGGCCAAAGGGATCGACTATTCCCTGGGCGACTTACTGGCCACTGACCTTGACGACGCGGAGCATTACGTGGACGGCAGCTTCGCGACGATCTACCTTGCGCCGTACAACTACCATCGCGTGCATGCACCCATCGCGGGCGAACTGGTCGCGGCGCGTTATGTGCCGGGCGATCTGTTCAGCGTCAATGAAGCAACGGTTTCGCGCCTCGACGGTCTGTTCCGTCGCAACGAGCGCCTGGTCATGCACTTCCACACGGAGTATGGGCCGGCGACCGTGATATTTGTCGGTGCATTGAACGTTGGCAGCATCAGCACGCCGTGGACGGGCGAGATTCGGCCGCGGAAGGACGGTGTGGTGGATGTGCTCGACATTGCCGGGTACCCGACGAAGGTCGACAAGGGCGACCTGCTGGGCTGGTTCAACATGGGCTCGACAGTGATCCTCCTGTTCCCGAAGGGCGTCTGCGAATGGGACGATGACCTTGAGCCCGGTGAAACCCTGCGCATGGGCGAGGAAATAGGCGAACTGCGGGACCAGGCTGGATGACGAACTGGCGACCGGCATCCGGGCCGGCGGCAGCGGCAAGCCGTGCTGCAATGCTACGCCGCATTCGCGAGTACTTCCTGGCAGAGGATGTGCTCGAGGTCGACACGCCGGCACTAAGTCCGTTTGCTGTCAGTGACACTCAAATTGAGAGTTTGTCTGTGACCGAGAGTGTGGTCGGTGCTGAGCCGCTGTATCTGCACACGTCGCCAGAGTTCTGCATGAAGCGGCTGCTTGCGGCGGGCTACCCCGACATCTTCTCCATTTGCCGAGTGTTTCGTGACGGTGAAGCCGGGCGTCAACACCAACCTGAATTCACGATGGTCGAGTGGTACCGCCTTGGCATGAGCCTCGCGGACATCATCGATGACACCGTGTCACTCATCAGCAATGCGCTTGATGATCACGGCCCCGACCAGGCACCGGTCATCATCGACTACGCCGACGCGATGCAGGATATCTGTGGCGTCGATATGCGGACGGCAGACTGCGAAGCCCTGGCCGATGCCGCCGGTGCTGACGATGCGCTGCGGGCATCGCTGGGAGAGGAGTCCGACGACTGGCTGGATCTGCTACTGGCAACGCGAGTCGTACCTTCTTTTGCGACAGATCGCCTCACCGTGTTGCGGCACTATCCCTCGACCCAGGCGGCGCTCGCGCGACTCTGCCCCGAAAACCCGGAGGTTGCCGATCGCTTCGAGGTGTTTCTCGGGCCAGTGGAATTGGCAAATGGTTACGTAGAACTCGCGGACTCTGCCGAGCTTGCCGCACGAATCGCCCGGGACAACGAGAGCCGCAGGCAGCGCGGCCGCCCTGTCCGACCGGTTGATACCGGCTTGCTGGCGGCGCTGGATGCCGGGCTCCCGGATTGCGCAGGCGTGGCCATGGGCATTGAACGCTTGCAAATGCTACATGACAAGACGGACGATATACGGAACGTCATCACTTTCGCTTTTGAACCCAACAATGATTGAAACCGACTACAAGCTGTTGAACTCACAATTGCAGGCGTTGCTGGGCGAGGAAGCAGACGCGCTTGCTGCGACCGCCAACTTCGTGGGCCTGCTCTATAACGCCATCGACGAGATCAACTGGCTCGGCATCTACGTGTTGCGAGGCGATGAACTGGTGTTGGGACCCTTTCAGGGCAGACCGGCCTGTGTGCACATAGCGCTCGACGAAGGTGTCTGCGGTGCCGCTGCATCAACACTGCAGACTCAGCGTGTCGCCGACGTGCACGCGTTTCCAGGACACATCGTCTGCGATCCGGATTCGCGTTCAGAACTCGTCGTGCCACTCGTGTCGCACGGAAATCTGATTGGCGTTCTGGATATCGACAGTCCGGTCACCCGCCGTTTTTCGGAGGCAGACCAGATCGGTGTTGAATTGCTGTGTGAGTCGTTCTGTACGCTGCAGGAAGCGCGCAAGTACTTTATTTGACGCGTGACACGTATTCGCGCGAGCGAGTATCAACCCTGATCACTTCGTTCTGATCAACAAACAACGGTACCCGGACAACGGCTCCTGTCGACAATGTCGCCGGTTTGACGCCGCCGCTTGCGGTATCGCCCTTCACACCCGGATCGGTTGCCGTAATTTCAAGTTCGACGAAATTCGGTGCGGTCACTATCAAAGGCGTATTGTTCCAGAGCGTAATCAAGCAAATATCGCCATCGCTAATCCAGTCCTTTGCATCGCCGACCGCACTCGCGTCGGCCGCATACTGCTCAAACGTATCCTGGACCATGAAATGCCAGAACTCGCCGTCTGCGTAGAGGTACTGCATATCGGTATCGACGACGTCCGCGGCTTCAACCGACTCACCGGATTTGAACGTCTTGTCGACCGTCTTGCCGGTCTTGAGATTCTTGATGCGGACCCGGTTAAACGCCTGGCCTTTGCCGGGCTTGACGAATTCGTTTTCGACGATGATGCAGGGATGGCCATCGATAATGATCCGGAGGCCGGATTTGAACTCGCTGGTGCTGTAATTTGCCATGTTTTCGCTCTTGGAGGTCGATCCACCGATTGGCGGCGAGGCGCTATGATACCGGAGTCGCGGATCGGTTCCAGTCGTATTTTCGGCCCTTTTCCACGCCAATCCGCCCCGAAACTTGATTCATGTCACGGTTTTGACGTCCGGGTCGCGACACTCCCGCCTGCAGTGTCTAGACTCCGAGGTTCTTAACAGAATACGGACATTCACGGGAAACACCCGGATTACCAGGGAATTGGATTTGGACGGGCGCCAGAGCATCTCAATTGCAGTCCTGACTGAAAATCGGGACGACGTAGAGCTGATCAACAGTGCACTACGCGACGCGGGTCACGCGGCGCACTGCCATTGGTCAGCCAGCCCCGTTCGGCTTGCCGATACGCTGGCCGCCGAGAATGTCGAATTACTGATTCTCAACTGTGACAGCTACCCCGACTCGATTCGCCAGGTCGTCAAACAGAAGGATCGCTACAACCCCGAAGTGCCCGTTATCGCCATGCAGGAAACGGCGGGCGAAGCGGAGATCGAAGCCGCAATGCGCTCCGGGGCCTGCGACCTCGTATCGGTGGGCCTCAAGACCCGGCTTCAATCGGTTGTCTCGCGCGAATTGCGAGCCCTGAGAGTCGAGCGAGCGCTGAACTCCACGTTGCAGAACGCGACCGAGTACAAGCGACAGCTCAAGGATCACATGGAGGTGTCGGCCAGTTCCTACGCACTGGTACAGGAAGGGATTTTCACCGATGTCAACGACGCCTGGTTGGCCCAGTTCAAGATCAAAGAGAAAGACGAGTTGCTCGGACTGCCGGTCATGGACAACTTCGAACCCGAAAGCCAGGCCGCACTAAAAGGTGCGCTGGTGGCAACAATCGCTGGCAAATGGCAGAAGGGCGAGAAACTCATCGTCAAAGCACATATCGACTCCGGCGATGCTGAAGAATTGCACCTGGAGTTTCGCCGAATCGACATCGAAGACGGTCCGTGTGTGCAGATTCGGATAGCACCTCAACTCAAGGTGGCCGAAGAACCAACCAAGCTGGTTCACGATGCGCTCAAACGCGATCCGACCATGCTGTTCTTCCATCGCGCACAGTTTCTCGAACGCATTGAGAAACGACTGAGGCGCAAACCGGCGCAAGGTACCCACTGTCTCGTGTATATCAAGCCGGACAATTTCGGTGAGATTCGCGACAAGGTCGGCATCATCAAGTCTGAAGAAATACTCGCCCAGTTTGCTGAAGTCGTTCGCAAGCGCATGCATCCACGGGACGTCGCCGGACGCTTCGAGGGCACGTCAATCATGGTACTGCTCGAACGCGGCAGTGCGAACGACGCCCAGGTTTGGGGCAAACAACTCATCGACCATCTCAAGAACGTCACGTTTGATGTTGGCGATATATCGACCCATTTGACATGTACCGTTGGCGCCTGCGGCGTCAGTGAGGTGTTCAGCAGTCTCGAGGAGTTTGTTGCCGCCACAGTTAACGCGTACAAGCTGGGCAAACAGGCGGGCGGCAGCACGTCTTTCCTCGACGAGAGCGCTGACGAGGACACCAAGCAACGCGAATTTGACGCGATCTGGGTCAAGCACCTGAAAGCCGCGCTCATGGAGGACCGTTTCCGCCTCGCGCAGCTGCCGATCGCCGGCCTGCGAAGCGACTCGATTCAGATGTTCGACCTGCTCGTTCGCATGATCGATGAGCAGGGCAATTCGGTCCTGCCATCCGAGTTCATCCCGGCGGCACAACGCAATAACATGATGAAGAACATCGACCGTTGGATGTTGACGGCAGCCGTGGACTTCTGCAGCAAGAATGAGGCGGATCGTGTATTTGTGCGCTTGTCGAGGCAGTCCATTACAGACGCGACTACACCTGAATGGATGCAACAGAAATTCGATGAAGATGGCTTCGACTGCTCGCGTCTCGTCGTCCAGATACCTGAACGCGATGCGGCCAAACACATCAAGCAGACCAAAGCACTCGTGAAACAAACGCGGAAGCTCGGTATTGGCTTCGCCATCGAGCACTATGGCGTCGATCAGGAACGGTTCCAGATTCTCGATCTTCTGAAACCTGACTACATCAAAATCGACGGTGAGCTCATGCACACCCTGATGACGGATGAGACAATGCAATCCGCCGTCAGCAAGATTGTCAGGGCTGCGCAGGAACGAAACATCAAAACAATTGCGGAGCGAGTTGAGAACGCGAACTCGATGGCCGTGCTGTTTCAGCTGGGCCTCGATTTCATGCAGGGACATTATGTTCATGAGCCCGAGGTTGTACTGCAGGACACGAGCAGCGGCGTGACCAATACGCTTGACGAACTCGCAGCAGCTCAAGGAAGCTAGACGCCCGAAAAGTGTGACGCCTGTCACACTCTGTTTGCGGAACCACCCGCTAACAGGGCACTCAACCCAAAAACTAGAATAGCTTCGTAGCTACAAATACGCGTCAATACCAGTTTGCGTATTGCAGGGAAACGGGGTGCCATTCAGTGAAGAAAGCAGCTAGGAAATCTCATGCCAGGGACGGCGCAGTGACCCGTACCCTATTGCCTCTCGTCGCCATCGGCGGCGGCCTCGCAGTAACACCGGCCGTCGCGCTTGAACTGGGCGAACTGACGGTTCAGTCCAGTCTTGGCCAACCGCTTCGCGCGAGTATCGCCTATGCTCTGGCACCCAACGAAATGCTCAGCAGCACATGCGTGTCCATCGGCGGTGGCCGTTCCACGAGCGGGCTACCCGGAATCGGCAATAGCAGCGTCAGCATCACCGAGCGCGCCATCCTGATCACGGGTGAATCCGTAGTCCGCGAACCGATGCTCGGCACACGCGTGACAATCAATTGCGCCTACACTCCGAATCTGAGCCGCGAATACATGCTCTTCGTAGATCCGGCGAGCCCGGCGCAAGCCAGTCAGACCGCACAAGCCAGCCAGGCGACGAGTCCGGCGACCGCGGTTGCTACTCCTCGAGCAACGGCGACACCGGTGGCTGGTCGCGTTGCGCGTCCTGCGGTGGCCCAGGCACCGATCGAACAGTCATCACGTGTCCAGGTCCAGCCGGGTGAGAGCGTGAGCGAAATCGCGACTCGCATACGCAATCGTCCGATCGGCCTCTGGCCGGCCGTCGATGCTATTTTCGCTGCGAACCCTGACGCGTTCATCGATAACGACCCGAACAAGCTCAAGGCGGGCAGCTGGTTGACGATTCCGGATTTCAATGGCGTCGCGGCCACAACCCCGGCGGTTACAGCGCCGATCCAAACCACTATCGAAAGCGAAAGCGAGAGCGAGAGCGCAGTGAACACCGTGGCCGGTGGTGTGTATGAACCCCCTGTGCTTGCTGACATCGCAGAGCCTGTAGTCGAAACGGCCGCGGCAGCCGAGTCGACAACCGAGCTACGTGCGAATGCTTACGTTGAACCGACCGCGGCACCAACTGCTGTACCAACCGCTGCGCCAACCGAAACGGTCGTCATTCCTGACACGCAGCTACCGGGTCCCGAAACTGCATCGACGTCGCCAAACGTGGCAACCGCGATTGTCAGCACGGGATCTCGCAGTGAGTCGACATCCTTGTACACATGGCTGATTGGCGGAGGTCTCGCATTGATCGCGGCACTGATCCTGTTCGGTCGCCGCGTCCGGGATCGTTTCGATACGACGCCCGTTCGCGCGGTAGAAAATGCAACATTCGCACAGGATGACGCCGACACCATCGAGGACGTCGAGGACGTCTATGAGATCGACGACGATTCACCCACCGAGGAAAACCTGGCGCTCGATGCGGACCTGATTCTCGGCACTGGCCTCACAGAAGGCACAGACATGGACGTCGCCCAGGACTTCGGCTTCGCGTCGACAACGGCGCTCGACGTCGAACTCCCGTTCGAACCGGAAGAGCCCATTGCCGAGCACGAAACAGACATCCTTCCGGCGCCGAGTACTGAAAGAATTGAGTCTATTCTCGAAAGCGAGGTCCTGCCGGAGGATGACGACTACGACATGTCGGTCATTATCGACGCGACCCAGATGCCGCAACACGAAGATGTCACCGAACGTGACCTGATGGCTGTTCCGGTTGGCTCGGTCGACGAAACGCTGATCAGCGACAATTACACGATCAGCAAGGAAGTCGACTACGACATTCTTGAGCAGGACTACGAAGACGAGATGACGGCGACACAAGCGCTCAACGAGGAAATCGCCCGCGCTGCTGCCGAACTCTCCAACAACCTCGACGAAACGGTGAATGACGACGAGACTTCCGCTATGCCGCTCGCCACGGTGACTGAACTGGATGTGACATCACAGCTGCCCGTACAAGAAGAAAAAACGGCCGAGATGGAACAACGGGTTGACCCGAACGACACCGCTGCTCTGACCGTCAACCTTTCCTCTGACGACGAAACGGCCGAGATGCCCGTCGCGAACGACGATGACACGGCTGAAATGGATATCTCAGGCGGCAGAGTCGATACCAGCAGCAGTTAGTTCAGAATAACTCCCGTAGGAGCGAGCATTGCTCGCGAAGCAACGCAGCGGCCGTCAGGAACAACCACCGTGGGAGCCCGCCTTGCGGGCGAAGCAACGCGGCGGCCGTCAGGCCGCTAACAAGTATCGGTGTCTGATTCAGCTTAGAGAGAATCGCCCGCAAGGCGGGCTCCTACAGCACTCCGACCAGTCGTTCCACTTTTCTCCAACCCTGCGGCAACAGGGATCCGCGGAGCGCGCGGTCGCCGTAGTAGTCGTCAAGATCATTCCATTTGATCGTCATCTTGCGAGCTCCGGAGTAGACCTCGAGGTGCCCGTCTTCGGGCACCACGGCAGCTGCGATCATTTTCTCGTCGCCGCTCTTGTATTTCGGACCGGGAATATTGATGAGCTTGTTGCCTTTGCCCTTGGCCAGCTCGGGCAGTTCTTCCATTTCGAACAACAACAACCGTCCTATTGAACTGACCGCGGCGATCAGGCACTCCTTGTCCCGTGGCACCGGCGCCGGTACGACAGCCTTGCCGCCGGCGGGCACTCGGAGTATCGCCTTGCCCGCCTTGTTGCGCGACACAAGGTCAGTGAGCTTCGCGACGAAGCCATACCCGGCATCGCTCGCGAGCAGGTATTTTTGTTCGTTATCGCCGATCATCGCGCCACAGAATCCAGCACCATCGGGCGGCTTGAATCGACTTGAGAGTGGTTCGCCCTGCCCTCGCGCCGACGGCAACGTTCCGGCCATCACGCTGTAAACACGGCCTGTGCTGTCGATAAACATCGCCAGCTGGTTACTACGGCCCTGCGCCGCCGCCAGGTACGTGTCACCCGAACGATAATTCAGCGTCGCGGGGTCGATCTCGTGACCCTTTGCAGCGCGCGCGTAGCCCGCCTGAGACAAGACGACAGTTACCGGCTCGCTCGCCACGAGTTGGGTCTCGTCCATTGCCTGGGCAGCGTCGCGCTCGACAATGACAGTGCGTCGGTCGTCGCCGTAGGCTTCGGCATCCTCGAGGATCTCTTTCTTGATGAGTGTCTTCAGCCGGGCGGCACTTTTCAGCGTCTTATCCAGCAGGTCGCGTTCTTCCTGCAGCTCCTCCTGCTCGCCCTTGATCTTGAACTCTTCGAGTTTGGCGAGATTGCGCAGTCGCAGATTGAGGATCGCTTCGGCCTGGATATCAGACAGCTTGAAACGCTTCATCAACACCGGCTTGGGTTCATCTTCTTCGCGGATGATCGCGATGACCTCGTCGATATTCAGGTACGCAACCAGCAGTCCGTCGAGAATGTGCAGGCGATCGTTAACAATCTGGAGGCGATGACCGAGGCGATTCTTAACCGTCTCTTTGCGGAACTTGAGCCACTCCTTGAGCATCTCGACGAGATTGAACATGCGTGGCCGGCCGTCGAGGCCGATGATATTCATGTTCACGCGAAGCGTGCGCTCCAGGGAGGTTGTCGAGAACAGGTGTGACATGAGTTGTTCGACATCCACACCACGCTTCCTGCTGATCACGAGACGCGTTGGATCTTCGTGATCCGACTCGTCCCGAAGATCGTCTACCTGGGGCAATTTCTTGGCGCGCATCTGGGCCGCAATCTGTTCCTGTATTTTGGCGCCTGAAATCTGATGCGGCAGCGACGTTACAACAATATCGGTACCTTCCATCTTGTACGCGGCCCGCAAACGAAGCGTGCCGCTGCCGGTCGCGTATATTTCATTAATCTCTTCGGCGGACGACACGAGTTCGCCCCCGGTCGGAAAATCCGGGCCCTTCACGTGCTTCTTCAGTTGCGCAACCGTCGCTTTCGGGTTGTCGATCAGGTGGACGAGTGCACTGGCGACTTCATTGAGGTTGTGCGGCGGCACGTCGGTCGACATACCTACTGCGATACCCGTCGTGCCGTTTAGCAGCAGATTCGGCAGGCGCGCAGGAAGTACAACCGGCTCCTTCAGCGTGCCGTCGAAATTCGGTGTCCAGTCCACGGTGCCCTGCCCGAGTTCCTGCAACAGGCTCTTGGCGTACGGCGCCAGTCGCGATTCCGTGTAGCGCATCGCGGCGAAGGATTTCGGATCGTCTGTCGAACCCCAGTTACCCTGCCCGATGACAATCGGGTAGCGGTACGAGAATGGCTGCGCCATCAACACCATGGCTTCATAGCAGGCCGAGTCGCCGTGCGGATGAAACTTGCCGATAACGTCGCCGACGGTACGGGCCGATTTCTTCGGCTTGGATGACGCAGACAGGCCGAGTTCACTCATCGCGTAAATAATGCGCCTTTGAACCGGCTTCAGGCCGTCCCCGATCTGCGGCAATGCCCGATCGAGAATGACGTACATCGAGTAATCGAGATACGCCCGTTCCGTGTAGTCCTTGAGTGGCTGTTGCTCGACGCCCTCGAGGTTGAGGCTGTTTTGTAAGCTTGTCATATCTCTGCCAGGTTGCCCTTGGTTTCGAGCCAGCTTCTGCGATCTTTCGAGCGCTTCTTCGCCAGCAGCATGTCCATGAGTTGATCGGTCTTGTCGCGCCCGCTGATCGTGAGTTGTACCAGGCGACGCGTATCGCGGTTCATCGTCGTCTCACGCAACTGCTCAGGGTCCATTTCGCCGAGACCCTTGAAGCGCGTGACGGACACCTTGCCTTTCTTCTTTTCCGCTTCGATGCGGTCGAGAATGCCCTTGCGCTCGCCTTCATCCAGCGCGTAGAAAACTTCCTTGCCCACATCGACGCGATATAAGGGCGGCATTGCGACATACACGTGACCTGCGAGAATCAATTCGCGGAAATGACGCAGGAACAAGGCACATAACAACGTAGCGATGTGCAGGCCGTCGGAATCTGCATCGGCGAGGATGCAGATCTTGTGGTAGCGCAAACCGCTCATATCATCGCTACCCGGGTCGACGCCCAGCGCAACAGATATGTCGTGCACTTCCGCGGACGCCAGGATCTCGGACGTGTCGACCTCCCAGGTATTCAGGATTTTGCCACGC
>Ga0316194_10000553_pt1 | contig 24337 bp, 21 predicted proteins | sample CroRivsedime1_MG_FD_204936 | JGI IMG/M metagenome (GOLD analysis project Ga0316194, IMG submission 204936) | Coastal sediment microbial communities from Maine, United States - Cross River sediment 1 | ecosystem: Environmental > Aquatic > Marine > Coastal > Sediment | place: USA: Maine...
AGCGCCGCCAAGGAACAGCCCCAGGGTCGCCGCCACGCCAATCCCTTTTGCCAGGCAAAAATAGAGCGCAACAGCGATCACCGGCAAATAAACGATCAGCACCGTGGTGTAACGCATACGGCTCAGCCGTTCGAGCAAGGCGCTGTTCTCGAACATGACCAGGTCACCCTTTTGGGGCGCCAGGTGTTCAGGAATGGCTGTGCTCGTTTCAGTCATTTCAGAACCGGTAGCTGTAGCTTATTTCAAAGTCAAACTGGTCGGACTCGATCTTGATGATCTGGCTGGGGTCAAATGCATTCGGGTAGCCCTGTGATTCCTCCTCGGAATAGGCCGCGGAAAAATTCAGGTCCGCGCCGGAATCGAGGGTGTAGGTCACCCCGAACGTGTAATGCGCTTCGGCCAGGTAAGGCGTCAGCATGTTGTTGAGAGACTGGGATACCGAAATGGGTTGATCTGTGATGCTGAACCCGGCCAGTAACATCCACTTCGGCGTCACACTCCAGCTGCCACCAATTTTGTAGACATTGGTGCTGTCCCAGCCCAGGCCGCCGCCATTCTTGGCACCCAGGCATTTTGAGGTATCGGTTCCACCGAATCCTGCGGTGGGGCATTCCAGAGCATCCTCCAGGGAGTTGTTCAGCGCATCGACACCGCTGTTGAAAATCCGCTCCATGTCCAGGCTGAAAGCCAGCACGTCCATCGGTTGCCAGGTAAACCCGACCTTGAGATTGGCCGGAATATCAAAGCTGCCGTTGTCCGGCAGCAGGTCGGAATAGTCCTTGTGCTTGCCCATGAATATTTTGGACTGATACATCAGTCCAAAACTGATCGACTGTGTGAACTGCGCGTGAAAGCCGACCTTCAGGCCAGCGCCGTAGGTCCAGTCATTGCGGTTTCCCGACAGATCTTCCGGCATGACTTCGCCGTTACTGAGGGCATAAGTCTGTGTCAGCGGCGCCAACGACTGCACCCCATCGACCCTGAACTTCTGGGCTGCCAATACACCGGTAACGCCCAGCGAGATTTTCTTGCTGACCTGGCGGGCATAAGTCATATCCAGCAGCGTCTGGTACATCTTGTAGCGGGCATCTCCATCGCCAAACGTGCCGGGGAAGGTCTGCACCGGTTCCGGTCCATCCCGGTCGGGATCGAAAGTCGCTGTGCCACCCTTGTAAAAGGTGTTCATCCCCGCGCGCGTGTACAGGGACACTGCCACGGCAGAAATGTCATTGATCGGGACACTCTGTGCGAAATAGGGCTGAAGCAGGTACTTCCTGTCGCCTGCAATGTCGTTGGGTCCAATAGTAAAAGTGCCATTCTCGCCGTTATTTTCACTTTCGGTGGAGAAATAGTTCTGGCGGGGATGGTAAACCGACAGTCCAGCCTGCATCTGGCCGGCGACTGCGACGGCCGTCGCCGGGTTATTGATCACCGCTGCTGCATCCCGGGGAAAAGCGATACCGGCGCCTCCCATGGCTTTGTTCTTGGTGCCGTAGCCGTGAGAGTTCATCGCGTTGTTGGCCAGAACAGTGCCGGAGCAGGCCAGACCTGCGAGCAAAATCATGCAGCTTGAGACGCTTTGAAGTCTGCATTTATGACTGATTGTGTACTGCTTCACTTAAATTTCTCTCCAGGCCAAAAATTACTGGGGTAGAGTATATAAATATTTCGATCCCGGGTAATGGAAATTTCGTGAAAGCACCGCGCGCTTTGCTGTTCTTCATCCTGTTAGCCGCTCTGGCGGCAACGGCGGTTTTCCTGCCGATTGAAAAACTGATGGCCGCCATCCAAACCTGGGTGATTGCCCACCCGTCTTCGGCTGCAATCGTGGTGACGGCCAGCATCGTGTTGGGAACCCTCCTGCTGCTGCCGTTTTCACTGATGTTGATGCTTTCCGGCTTACTGTTCGGTCTGCTCAAGGGATTCTTGGTGGCATGGACCGCTTTCCTGCTGGCTTCCTCGGCGGCATTCTGGATTGGCCAGACCTTCGCCCGCCCCTGGATCGAACGAAAAATTCAGCGCAACGCCCTGTTCACAGCGATCGACCGGGCCGTGCAACGCAAGGGTTTCCTGGTGGTTTTGTTGACCCGCCTGGTCATGGTCATACCTTACCAGTTGCTCAATTATTCACTGGGCCTGACCCGGGTCAGTTTCAGGGACGCCGTTCTTGCCACTGCCCTGGGCTCGATACCTCCGGTGTTCCTGTTTGTTTACCTGGGAACGACCGTGAGTAATATCGCCGCCATTATGAGCGGTGATGTTTCTTTGCAGCAGAACGAACTGATCATTGGCGCTATTGCCCTGACCTTTGTGGTCGGCCTCATCCTGCTGATTGTCCGTGTCGCCGGAAAGACGCTGAAGAAAGAACTGCTCGCCGACAGGCACTAGCGACCTGTTGCTCGTATCGAGCGGCGTTTTTTTAACCCTGAGATAGGTTCGCCATCACGATCAAGACCCGTGACCTCACTTGGTCAGGTAATACCCGCGGTAATACTGCGGTTGCAACCGCGTGTACTGAGCATGCAGAAACTCGACCAGGTCGATCAGCTCGGCCACCGTCATTTCCTCACCGAAGTACGGCATCGGAGAAATGATTGCGTCGCGTTTCGCGTTCTTCAGCATGTTCACGTATTTTGGTGAAATGATGTGGTCCGGATTCACGACGGCAGTGAGCAACTCGCCGTAGTTCTTCACACGGTACACTTCGCCACCGATTTCCATGATGAAAGGCGCCTTGAAGTCCGCTTCGGGTAAGTCCACGCCTGGAATTGTGTGACAGGAATGGCAGTTAAAATCGAGGAAGACCTGCTCGCCCTGGGCCAGGTCACCTTCCGGCAGCACAAAACCTTTGACGGGCTTACCCTGTTCGCCACATGCGGGCAAAAACAGCAATAGGATCGCTGCAAGAGTGGTAAGTCGCACGAGTTTCAAACTGTTTCCAATTGACATGACAAACCCTCCCAGGCCAGAAGAGACACTTCTATTGTGAGCGCCTGCAGACGCTTTTCACATGCCCTGAGTCACGCGCAGCTCAGACAATCGGAATTTCATACACAGGCGCCGGGGCGCGGCGGCCTGAATCGGGGCGGAATACATCGGGGTCGCTGTAAAATTCCCTGTCTTGTTCACCTTTTTGCCACCACCCCGGAATACCCATCAGGGGCAGGGGTGACAAACAGGCCGGTGATTCGAGAATCTTCCCTTTTTTAACCGCCCCACCCAGCCAAACATCAAGTTCCCCGACAGGCATTGTCGCGGGCGCATGCAGGAGCAGTGCGTGTGCAGTGACCGATTTGTAGGGATTGAGAAACTTTTCAAGAATGGCATGGCCACAGACCGTCACCCTGATGGTTGATTCCCACTGTTCACGGTGCGTGACGAACGCCTTCATCCAGTCTTTTTCTGTCAGTGCGTTTAGAACAGCCCGGTTCATTCCGGTCACGATCACTCCACTTTCATCGAGCAGGGTCAGTGCATCCCGGACTTTCCCCCGGTATCCCGATATGGCGTTGTCGAGTTGTCCGTGGTGTCTTGCGTTGAGCGCTGCCTTCAGCGCCGGAAAGCGGCACCAGACCAGTGCGTTGAAGAAATCATGCCAATGGTTCTCACGGGTGCTGACTTCCCCGGTTTCGAAAATATGTTTTTCATAATCCGTGACAGAAAGGCTACTGGCGGGAACAAACCGAATGGGTAGCCCCCTGTGATTCACGGTTCCTGGTGGTAACCGCTCTGTGAGCGCAAACGCGCAAGGGATAGTGGAACAATCCAGGTCTTTGAGAATCCGCCGGTATCCCGCCCAACAGGGCAGATCAGGATCGACTTTCGCTTTATTCGTCAACGACGTAATGAGCCCCTTTACTGCGTGGATTGAGCGAAGCGGCGTGAACCACCAACAGGGCTGCCTGGACCGCGTTGCGCAGTTCCACCAATTCCGCAGTGACCCGGCAATCCCGATAAAACGACTGAATTTCTTCCCGGGCTTCCAGCAGGATTCGCCGGGCACGGGTCAAGCGCCTGGGAGACCGAACGATGCCCGCGTAATTCCACATGGTTTGCTGAACGAGGTTCAGATCCTGTGCCACGAGTGTGGGGTCCGCCTCGGTGCGGGGGCTTTCCCAGGCCCGGGGCTCGGGAAGTTTGAATTCCATATCGGCAATATCCCTGGCATCGGCCTGCGCTGTGAACTTTGCGCTGGTCAGGCATTCGAGCAATGAAGTACTGGCCAGCCGGTTGGCGCCGTGGAGCCCGGTACAGGCTGTTTCTCCAATCGCGTTGAGGTTCAGAATACTGCTGCGCCCTTCCAGGTTCGCATGCACACCCCCACAGGAATAATGAGCCGCGGGGACAACCGGTATGGGGTCGGTCAGAATATCCACGCCATGCTCCAGGCACCGCTGGAAAACTGAGGGGAAGCGGTCTTTCAACCTGTTCTTGTCCAGCGCACTCAGATCGAGGTAAACGCAAGGCTCTCCGCTTTTGGCCATCTCGTCGTGAATGGCACGCGAGACAATGTCCCTGGGAGCCAGTGAAGCCCTGCGGTGAACGCCGTCCATGAAAGGTTCGCCGTTTACATTGACCAACACGGCGCCTTCGCCCCGGATCGCCTCGGTGATCAGGAAGCGGGGCGCGTTACTTCCATAGAACACGGTCGGGTGGAATTGCACATATTCGAGGTCGATCAGGCGTGCGCCCACGCGATAGGCCATAGCCACGCCATTCCCCACGGTGCCGGGGAAGTTGGTGCTGTGCTGGAAAATATGCCCCAGGCCTCCTGTAGCCAGCACGGTTTTGCGCGCGACCACCGCGACCGGTTCCGTTGAACCCGCCGGCAGAACAAAAGCCCCGAAGCAGGTCAGCGGCGCATACCGGTCTTCCGCGTTATCGGTATTGTGTGACAGGGTCAGGAGATCAATCGCGACAGCGCCTTCCTGCCTGTGAATTCCCGGTGTTTCGTGCACACGCCGGGCCACAGCGGACAAGATGGCATGGCCGGTGAGATCTCTTGCATGGATGATCCGGCGGACGCTGTGTCCACCTTCGCGGGTATATTCCAGGGAACCATCCGCCTCCCGATCAAAGTCCACACCGAGATTATCAATCAACAATTCCCGGACCGCCCCGGGGCCTTCTTCCACCAGTTGTTTTATCGCGGCCGGATTTGCCGTCCCGTCGCTGGCCTCCATGATGTCTTTTGCCAGCAAGCCGGAACCGGATTCAACATCATAGATAATACCGCCCTGGGCCCAGTCGCTATTGGCATCATTAGGACCGCCCAGTGACAGAAGCTGCACATCCAGCCCGGCCTTCTCGGCGTGTAATGCATAGGCCGCACCAGCCAGGCCTGCGCCAATGACGAGACAGTCAGTGTGAATGATCTCCATGGAATCGGACGTTACCGGCTTCATGGTGCTGCGTCAAAGGCAGGAGAAGTTTGATTAAACATTTGCTCTCCAAGATAATCTCAATCCTCACAGAGGATTTCTCCATGGCAATGCACCCACTGGCCGGCAAGCCGGCTCCCGAATCGATTCTGGAAAATATTCCGCGGCTGATCAGCAACTACTACAGCCTGGAGCCCGATCTTTCCAACCCGGCTCATGCAGTCGCTTTCGGCACTTCCGGCCACCGCGGCAGCTCCAGCGCTTTCACATTCAATGAACTGCACATCCTGGCGATCAGCCAGGCTGTGTGTGAGTATCGCAAGGCGCAGGGCATTTCAGGTCCCCTGTTTCTGGGCATCGACACCCACGCCCTGTCCGAGCCGGCATTGATCAGCGCCGTCGAGGTCTTTGCAGCCAATGACGTTGAGGTGATGATCGACGCTGACTCGGGTTACACACCGACCCCGGTCATTTCGCATGCCATTTTGTGCCACAACCGCGACCATCCGGACCGGCTGGCGGATGGCGTGGTGATTACGCCATCACACAATCCGCCCGGAGACGGCGGCTTTAAATACAACCCGCCCAGTGGCGGGCCCGCAGACTCCTCTATCACTGACCTGATTCAACAGCGGGCGAATGAGCTGATGGCTCAAAGAGGTTCAATACGCCGCTTACCCTGGGCTCGCGCCCGGAAGCATGACACGATTCATCGACACGACTTCATCACGCCTTATGTGAATGACCTTGGCAACGTGATCGATATGCAGGTCATCTCCGATTCCGGAATCCACATGGGTGCGGACCCCATGGGCGGATCCGGTGTCGCTTACTGGGCTCCTATCGCCGAAAAATACAGGCTGAACCTGGACCTGGTCAGTGAAAGCGTCGACCCGACCTTTCGCTTCATGCACGTCGACAAGGACGGAAAGATTCGCATGGATTGCTCATCCCCGCCCGCAATGGCCGGCCTGATTGGCCTGAAAGACCGTTATGACATTGCGTTTGGCAACGATACCGACTTCGACAGGCATGGCATTGTGACGCCCAGTGCCGGCCTGATGAATCCCAATCACTACCTGGCGGTTGCCATCGAATACCTGTTCGCAAACCGGCCTGGCTGGCCGGCTGAAGCGGCCATTGGCAAGACCCTGGTCAGCAGCAGCATGATTGACCGGCTTGCCAGGGACAGTGGCAGGACCATGAACGAAGTACCTGTAGGCTTTAAATGGTTTGTCGACGGCCTGCTGGATGGCAGCTGTGGTTTTGGTGGAGAAGAAAGCGCTGGCGCCTCTTTCCTGCGCAAAGATGGAACCGTGTGGACCACGGACAAGGACGGCATCATCATGGACCTGCTGGCAGCTGAGATCACCGCACGAACCGGCCGTGATCCGGCCATGCATTACCAGGACCTCACCGAACGGTTTGGCACCCCGGTATACGAGCGGATTGATGCGCCGGCGAGTCCGGCCGAGAAAGCGATACTGAAAGACCTGTCCCCGGAACAGGTCGCTGCCACCGAACTCGCAGGCGAGCCTATCATCGACAAGCTGACCCGAGCGCCCGGCAACAACGCCGCCATCGGTGGCTTGAAAGTGGTCACCGAGAACGGCTGGTTTGCAGCGCGGCCCTCAGGAACAGAGAATATTTACAAGATTTATGCGGAGAGTTTCAAAAGCCGTGAGCACCTGAAGCAGATTCAGGATGAAGCGCGTAACATTGTGAACGCTGCATTGAAAGGAGACTGACCGTGAAGTGGAAGGGCCGAAGACAAAGTACTAACGTAACAGACAGCCGCGGCAGAAAAGTAGCCAATACGGCCGGCGCAGGCGTCTTGCTGAACCTGGTCGGACGAAAGTTTGGCATGAAAGGCATCCTGGTCATGATCATCGTCGTTGGCGCGCTCTGGATGGCGGGCCTGGTTGATCCTGCAACGTTCCTGGGGGGCGGCACTACCACCCAGTCCGTGCCTTACCAGCCCAGCCCCGCAGAACAGGAACGTTTCGATTTCGTCACGGTTGTCCTTGCTGACACGGAAGACGTGTGGACCGCAGAGTTCGCCCGTCATGGCGAGAGCTACACTGAACCCCAGTTGGAAATCTATACCGGGCGTATCAACACGGCCTGCGGTGCAGGCTCAGCCCAGATGGGGCCTTTTTATTGCCCGGGAGACCGTAAGGTCTACATCGACCTGAGTTTCTATGACGAGTTGGAAAACACGTTCCAGGCGCCCGGCGATTTTGCGCAGGCCTACGTCATCGCGCACGAGGTGGGCCACCACCTTCAGACCCTCATGGGCACGTCCCAGAAAGTCCATGCCATGCGAGGCCGTCCCGACTACAACGAATACTCAGTCCGACTGGAACTGCAGGCTGATTATTACGCAGGCGTTTGGGCGCGAAACAACCAGGAATACCTGGACCAGGGCGATATTGAAGAAGCCATGAGGGCTGCCAATGCCATTGGCGACGATGCCATCCAGGGCCGCATGCAGGGCAAGGTTGTACCCCATACCTTCACGCACGGTACGTCAGAGCAAAGAATGCGCTGGTTCAATAAAGGGCTGAAAAGCGGCCGGATTGAAGATGGCGACACATTTTCGATGGCTTACGATTCACTCTAGATCAAAAAACGGCGTGTCCCGATGGCCCGGCCCCTGGCATCGTATTGCCGTTCGCTGAAAAACAGGCTGCCGTCATGTCCGGCCAGCAAGACGGTTGAAGAGCGGGTGCCGTAAATATCAGAAACAATGAAATAGTGTTTCATCATGCGTTCCGGCGCCAGGTGCTGTTCGATGTTCCGGGGAATGTCGCCCGGGGTCAGCGCACGATCGGACAGCAGGTCAAACAGTGCTTCCGCTTCGACCTCATCCTGCTCCAGCAGGGTCTCGAGGCTATGACACCCCGCCTCTACTTTTGGCCAGCGGGTATCCAGCAGATGATTGCTCAGGCCATGAACTCCGGGTTCAATGGCGGCCGCTTCGGCGCCGCGGTTGGAAACATAAGAGAGCGAATCCCTGTTGCCAAGCAACAGGTTAAATCCTTCGTACAGATGGCCTTCATCCTGCACTTCCCTGGCATACACCCCGGGCTCCGACCTGGCCGCCAGGTAGTCGCTGACGAGGTGGCCTCGTGAACGGTTCGCCGGCGTCGATGGTTCAGACGGTTCACGATAATTGGTGATCGCCGCAAAGCGCCCGCCCCGGCTGACCCCCAGCCAGGTTCCTCCGGCCTGCAAATCACGGCCTGCAAGGATGGTCGGATGGTCGTCCCAATAATCCGCTTCGGCAGTGGGGCGCTCGTGAAACTCGTCACGATTCGCCGCCAACACCAACGAATAACGGGGGTGAGCTTGCCATGCGAAAAGAATCAGGCACACAATATGTTCCAACTCATCGAGAAATGTAAGTAACGATGTACTATAAATGAAGGGTTCATCGAACACAGGAAAACAACAACAATGAAAAACCCTGGCTGGATTCTCTCAAACAGCGCCAAAACCCGATACGCCACAGGCGCACTGGCTTACTTCGCTCAAGGCATTCCGATGGGGTTGCTGCATATTGCCCTGCCGGCCTGGCTGGCCGTGGAAGGCGTGCCGGCATCCGAAATTGCGGCGTTCCTGGGCGTCATCATGCTGCCCTGGGCCTTCAAATTGCTGGTCGGGCCCCTGATGGACCACTTCGAATACCTGCCCATGGGCAAGAGGCGGCCCTGGGTGATTGGCGCCCAGTTTGGCATGGTTCTCAGCCTGCTTTCCCTGATGTGGCTGGATGACCCGGTTGCCCAGATCGGCCTGCTGACCGCTATCGGTTTCGTGATCAACGCGTTCACCGCGACACAGGATGTAGCCGTCGACGGCATGTCCATCGACCTGGTTCCGCTGGAAGAAGAAGGGCGGCTGAACGCTTTCATGAGCTTCGGCAAGTCAGTGGGCTGGGCCATCACCTCGGCTGTTACCGGCACTTTGCTGGTGGCTTTTGGCATGAAAGTCACTGCGCTGGTGTGCAGTATCGGCGCCGCCGTCATTTTCATTTACCTCTTTATGGTTCGTGAGCGGCGCAATGAACGGCTGTTTCCCTGGTCCAGCGGCGAAGCTTCGGCAAAGAATGAACCACCGCCTTCGTTCAGACAGGTGTTTAAGGACCTGAACCTCGTTCTCTGGTCACGGGCCAGCCTGATCATCATGCTTATCATGTTTATCGATGGAATTGTCTCTGGCTACGGACGCGCGCTGATGCCGATCGCCGCTGTCCAGGTTTTCAATTTCACGACACCGCAATGGTCCGACCTCAATGCCATCATGGGTCTCACGGGTGCTGTGGTCGCGCTCGGACTCGGGCCGGTGATTGACCGATTTGGCGCCAAGTCCATCATGGGCCTGACCATCTTTCTGACCGGTATCCACGCCTTCACGCTGGCAGGTACGCAGGAAATGTGGAACAACGACACCTATGTCCTGGTGATGATGTCCGCCTGGATTCTGCTCCTGCCCGTCATCATGGTCTGCGCGCTAGCCCTGGCCATGAGCATCTGCTCTCACGGTGAGTCGGCCACGCAGTTCGCCATCTACATGTCCGTATCCAACCTGGGGGCGACGGCCGGATCACTGTTTTACGGCATGGTCTCCGACACCACCTCGTGGTCGCAGAATTATGCGCTCAAGGGCTTGATGGTTTTCCTGTTACTGCTGGCGATCCTTATGTTCCGTTCACACGGCCATCCGGAAGAATTTCTCGAAGAACCCACGGATCACTGAGCGGCGAAATACTCTGCCAGTTCGCGCCGCTGCTGATCACTCAGTGCATTGGCCACGTTACACATATTCAGGGGCGTTTTCGGGCGGTCACCGGACCGGTAGGTTGTCGTTGTGCAGTGCCGCTGGTAATAGTGGAACTCATCCATGGCTTTCAGGAGCTCTTCGGCATCCATTCCTGCCAGGCTCGGAACGTCTTCGCTGACCGAGACACCGGCGGGTCCATGACAGGCTTCACATTCACTGATCTGGACCTGGACATCCTGGCTGGAGGCTATCTGCGGGTACAGGAGAATGATGCAAATCGCTGACAGAAGTCTGGAATAAATATTCATAAACGGGCTCCGCTTCATACGCTTAAGTATAACCCCCTGTCGGGCAATCAATTGATCTCAGTTTCTGTTATTGGGTGACCAATTCCAGTATTCTGCTGCAGTCCCCTGACCGGCTCTGCTGACTTCAAGAGGTTTTACAAATGCGTCGTTCTTTCCGCCCTGTGGTTTCATCCCTGGTTTCAGTTTTTCTTCTCACACTCCTGTCTGCAACCGCCTGTGCAGAATCAGAAACGGAATCGGCAAAAAGCCAGCTCAAAGGGCTGGAATGGCGAATGATCGGCCCGTACCGCGGCGGCCGCGTCACAACAGTCTCCGGTGTTCCGGGTAATCCCAATCTGTATTACATGGGGGCCACAGGCGGCGGCGTCTGGAAAACCGAGAATGCCGGTACCAGCTGGGAAAACCTGTCAGATGACGACTTCAAAGTGGGCACCATCGGCGCCGTGGCGGTATCCGAATCAGACCACAACGTGCTCTATGTCGGCACCGGCGAGTCACCCATTCGTGGCGTCACCACCAGTCATGGCGACGGTGTGTGGAAATCGACGGATGGCGGCAAATCCTGGAAACACATCGGACTGGAGAAAAGCGGCCAGATTTCGAAGATCAAGATCAACCCTAAAAACCCTGATATCGCCTTTGTCGCTGTTCAGGGCCAGATCTGGGGGCCGCACGAAGAACGAGGCATATTCCGGACCACCGACGGTGGCAAGACCTGGCAACACGTGCTCAAAGTCAACCCCGATACAGGCGCTTCTGACCTGGCGATGGACCCGACCAACCCCCGAATCCTTTACGCCGCCCTGTGGCACCATGGCCGCAAGCCCTGGTTCATCAAGTCCGGCGGTGAAGGGGGGGGCATCTACAAATCCAGTGACGGCGGCGACAGCTGGGAGAAGCTCGAAGGCGGGCTGCCGGGCCTGGTCGGTAAAATCGGTGTCGATGTTTCCGCCAGTAACCCGGACCGGGTGTATGCCATTATCGAAGCAGAACCTGAGAAGGGCGGGCTTTGGCGCAGTGATAATGCAGGTAAAAGCTGGGAGCTGATCAACGGTCACCGTGTCCTGCATTCGCGCGCCTGGTACTACATCCACATCGCGGCAGACCCGATTGATGCCGATACCGTTTATGTCATGAACGTGCCGTTGATGAAATCCATCGATGGCGGTAAAACCTGGGAAAAAATAAGTACGCCGCACGGCGATCATCACGATCACTGGATCAATCCGGCCAATAATCTGAACATGATCAGTGGCAATGACGGCGGGGCGACGATCACGTTTGACGGCGGCGAAACCTGGTCGTCCATCATGAACCAGCCGACGGCGCAGTTTTACCGGGTGACCACGGACAACCAGGTACCTTTCAGGATTTATGGCGGCCAGCAGGACAACACGACCGTCGCGATCTCCAGTCGCAGTCTGTATGGCGGAATCGGTGTGGCCGATTACTTCGATGCCGGCGGTGGCGAGAGCGCGCACATTGCCTTCGACCCCGATGATCCGCGGTTGATCTACGCCACCACCATCAATGGCACGCTGACGGAATATGACCATGAAACCGGGCTGGAGCGCTACATCATTCCCTATCCCGAACTGGTCTACGGCAAAGATTCCAAAGACCTGAAATACCGCACCAACTGGAATGCGCCTGTGGCGGTTTCACCCCATGATCCGGCAACGGTTTACTACGGCACCCAAAAGGTACTCAGAAGTACCGACAGGGGCGCCACCTGGGCGGAGATCAGCCCGGACCTGACCCGGAACGATCCGGAAAAACAGGGCAGAAACGGTGGGCCGCTGACCCCCGAGAACGTCGGCGCTGAGTACTACAACACCCTGTTTTACGTCGTCGAATCACCCCATGACGCTGGCTTTATCTGGGCTGGCAGCGACGACGGCCTGGTGCACCTGAGCCGTGACAACGGCGCCAATTGGAACAATGTCTCACCCCCGCACAAGGGTGAAGCCATGATCAACACCATCGAAATCAGCCCGCATGACGCGGCCACCGCCTACCTGGCGGTAACCGGTTACAAGCTGAACGATTTCAAGCCGTACATTTACAAGACTTCCAATTACGGCCAGAGCTGGCAACGGATCGACAAGGGTCTGCCGGAAGATACGTTTGTGCGCGTCGTTCGCGAAGACCCGAAACGCAAGGGCCACCTGTACGCCGGAACTGAAGCCGGAATGTTCGTGTCGTTCAATGACGGCGCCGACTGGCAATCCCTGAAGCTGAACCTCCCCCCTGTACCCATCACCGACCTGACCATCCGCCAGGATACCCTGGTCGCTGCCACGCAGGGACGTGGTTTCTGGACGCTCGACGACCTGTTCATGGTCCAGACTGCGGCAACGAAGCTGGAGGACGGAAACGCGCATCTGTTCGCGCCCGAAAAAACCGTAAACATGAGGGGCCGTGGCTGGTCAGCCGGAGAATTTGAAGCATCCAATCCGAAACCGGGCGTACCGCTTTACTACTACCTGCCCGATGGGTTTGCAGGACCGCTCAGCATCGATATTCTCGATCAGAGCGGCACAGTCATTCGAAGCTATTCCAGCGAGGAAAGCGATTTCGAACGATGCCTGCTCCACAACGTGGACCCGCGGTCTCCGTATGAACCGAAATACCCCGCGGCAACACCCGGGCTGAACAAGTGGAACTGGGATACCCGCAGAAAAGGTTTCAATTGCGTCAGGGACATGACCCTGTTTGCGGGACTCGAGGGTCCCGGAGCCCCTCCGGGAAGCTACACGGCACGGCTTTCTGCGGGCGGTAAGACCCAGGAAACCCGTTTTGAGCTGGCAATGGACCCGCGTTTTACTGCGAGCCCAGAAGAAGTCCAGGAATGGACAGCGCGTCTGGATGACGCCTATCTTCTGCTCGACGATGTTTTGAGCCGCCTGGGTGAGCTGCGCAAGGCGCGAGGTCAGATTGCCAGCCTGATGGAGAATTACCCGGATGACGCATCCCTGCAGGCTTCTGGTCAGTCAGCGCTTGACGCCATCGACCGCTGGGACCATCAGATCATTCAGCCATTGCACCAGACCCTGGAGGATGAAGATGCCTGGGAAACCATGCTGGCAGGTCAGATCCGATTTGTGCTGGATGTGATCGACTTCACCGGCGCACCCGTAACTGAAGGCGCCCTGTCGAGGCTGGCCGACCTCAAGTCAGAGTGGGCGGCACTGGAAACGCAGTTGGAAAACATACGCACCGAACATATCGCTCCAATCAATGACTGGGCGAAGCAAAACAGTGTCCCGCACGTCAGCGGGAGCTGACAGAGTAGCGGTCGTCTATGGCCCGAGCAAATCGCGCAGCCGAGCCAGGGTCGGTACGCAGGTACATCGAGGGCTCGATCAACTCGAGCTCCATGACCAGGAAATCATCCCGGTCGTCGCGCACGAAATCTGCGCGCGCGTAAAGCGGCTGGACCGAAAGAACGTCGAGAGCCTGATTGCCCCGCAGCAGCAGCCTGCTTTCCGGGGTCACCGGGCATATTTCAGCGCCGTGTTCTTCCTGTGACCGGAATTCAGAACCTTTTGGGATTTTCAAAATAGCGTGGCTGAACTCTCCATTGAAGTAAAACAGTGAATATTCCCCCTCCCGCTGTATGTTCGGCATGAATTTCTGAACCATTCCCCGTTTCGCTTCGAACCGGCTACAAACCTGCTGCAGTCGTGCAGAGGATTCACCGGCTGAAATACGGTAAGCATCTTCACCATTGGCGCCAACTACGGGCTTGATAACCAGTTCATCGGTGGCCAGTGCAGCAAAGAATGCCGGAAAAGAATCCACCCGCACTGAATCCGGCCAGATCGTGGGCACAATGCCGACCCCCTTGCTTTCCAGGTCAACGAGGTAAGTCTTTTCCAGGTTCCAGTGAATGATATCCAGCGGATTTGCCAGGTAGCTTACGCGGTCAATATGCCTGAGCGTATCCAGGAAGGAGGCCACATCATTCCAGTAGTCCCAGGTAGAGCGCACGATCACTGCATCGAACTCGCTCCACGGCATGTCGGTTTGCCGCCAGGATACCGTTGAAACCTGCCACCCCAGTTTTTCCAGCGGCGCAACGGCGTGTTCATCATCGATTACGTAATCGCCTCGCTCATCAAGGGTCAGGAATGCGCACTTTTTCATGCGTCCATGATATAAGCTAGTGCGCATGTGGTACGACTATCTTTTGTCCTTTTTTTCCATCTACCTGGTCATCACGCTGGTTGCCGCCACTCATGCTCTGCTCCATGTGCGCGATTCCCGTGCGGCTTTCGGCTGGCTGGGGCTGATCTGGGTTTTTCCGATTGCCGGCGCCTTGCTTTACACGCTTTTTGGCATCAACCGGGTACACAGAAAAGCCCAGCGAATCAGCCAGGAAACCGATACCGGCGCGCCCAAAGACACCAGGACAAAACCCCTTGGCGCCGGTGTTTTGCGCAACCGCCCGGGTTTCAATATTACCGGCCAGAGACTCACCGAAGGGAACCGCGTAACCACGCTTTACAACGGCGAACAGGCCTATCCGGAAATGCTCAAAGCCATAGAAAATGCACAAAAGGAGGTGCTGCTGAGCAGTTACATTTTTGACAATGACGACACGGGAAGGTTGTTCGTTGAAAAGCTGGTCGCGGCCCGGGACCGCGGCTGTTCCGTGAACGTTCTGGTCGATGATGTCGGGATTCGCTACAGCCTGCCTACCATCATCCGCGCACTGAAGAAACAGGGTGTGGCTTATAAGCGATTCATGCCGCTGAAGCTGATTCCGCCCAGTTTCAGCATTAACTTGCGGACGCATCGAAAGATTCTCGTGACTGACCGGTCCCTGGGTTTTGCAGGGGGCATGAACATCGGAGACCGGCAATTGGTTGAAGGTAACTCTGCGCACCGGGCCAGCGATCTGCATTTCAGGTTTGAAGGGCCCGTGATCAGGGAGCTTGTCAGTCTTTTTGCCGATGACTGGAGATTTTCCAAGGGCGAACCGCTGGATCACTGGGAGGCCGAACAGATTGCGCAGGGTGCAGCGCAATGCAGAGTCATATCAGACGGTCCGGATGATACGCTCGATTCGATGATGCTGGTCATTATGGGCGCCATTGCCAGTGCTCGGAACAGGGTCTGGATCATGACACCTTATTTTCTACCCGAGCGCCAGATGATGGGGTGTTTGCAGGCCGCAGCTCTTTCGGGCGTGGACGTGAAGGTGATGATCCCGGAGAAAAACAACTGGCCCCTGGTGCAGTGGGCTCTGCAGCACAACATGATTGAGATGCTCGATGCCGGGGTGGAAATATTGCGCCGCCCGCCCCCTTTCGCTCACAGCAAATGTATCATCATCGATGATGATTACGCCCTGGTTGGTTCGAGCAACCTGGATCCCCGTAGCCTGCGTCTGAATTTTGAACTCGGTGTAGAGGTATTTGAGCCCGGGTTCAACCAGGAGTTGGGGGAGCATTTCCAGGCATGCTATGCCTCTTGCAAGCCGTTCACAATGCAGGAAATAAAGGATCGACAAACACTCGCTCGTCTCAGAGACAGCACTTCAGCCCTGTTTACACCCTACCTCTAAGCCGGCCATAACCAGCCAAAAATACCAGCCGTCAATACTGCGTAGATAAAGCCATCCATCACCGACTTCAACGTGGTGACCCAGGCGCGCTTGTACCAGATAGAGTTTTGCAATAACGCCAGCGCGTAGCCGCCAAATGCCGCCGCTCCAACAAAACGGAACACCGCCAGATAGTCCGCACCTGGCCCTAGTGCGCGGCCGGCAAGATACGCCGCGAAGAAACCCATCAAAAGGCAATAGAGAAACCAAAAGAAAAGGCTTTTTCCCATGCCGAAGTCTTCACTCCGCAGCACTCTCAAAAAACCGACCGGACCGTTCTTTAAACGTTCCTTGAATTCCGGATCCTCCATGGCCCTTGGGCTGTCACAATGCGGCATGATGTACTCACCCGGAGGAATGTTGAACTCTCGCAATGCCGCCATGACTTCATCCTGGGACGACAACCCGATGAAATCATTACGGTGGTAAGTCAGGACCATGTGAATGACGGAACTTGCAAGAAACACCGCAACTGCTGAAAGCAGAATCGGCAACCACAAAGACAGTGCAGGAACCATAGTAGCCTCCATTAATGAGCTCAGAACAGTTTCAGTAAAATACCAATGACTGCGCCGACCAGTAGCACACCATTGGCCAGCAGCGTTATGGCCATGCCAGGTACCCGGCTTGATGGGTTGTTGATGTACTCATGCGAATAGAGTTGACGGCCTACCAGGAATAATACGCCCGGGACCAGCGCCCAGGTTGCACTCAAGTAAAAACTGAATGCCAGCATGGAAGGAACAAACAGAACCAACTGTTCCAGGGTATTGTGCTGCACCCGGTACAGTCTCTCCCAGGTTTCATTGCCCGTGGTTTTGGGTGCATCAATGCCGTATTTTGGCCTCGCTGCCCCTACTCGAATGGAAAAGAAGGTGTATTGGGCCAGTGCGAGCAATATGATCAGGACGGCGAACTCCATTGCTTTCTCCTTGTTGATTCCTAATCAACATAGTTCATTGTTGGGGAAAAATCTTCGGCAACGTTATAGAATGAGCGCATGAAAGAGCAACTCCACGGAGCAGAAGCTGAGCTGAAGCTGGCGGCAGACGCTTACAAAAAGGGCCTGGGCAGCACCAGGGGCGTGGAAACCCTTTTCCGCAGCGCCTACCGGGTCCAGATGGACCTCACCGGGCTGGCCGACAACAAGGCCAACATGATGATCAGCATCAACGGCATCATCATTTCAATCATCATTGCCTCTGTGGCGCCAAAGCTGGACGCTAATCCGTGGCTGCTGATTCCTTCCACGGTATTCCTGGTCGGCACGCTGACTTCGATCATCTTTGCCATCCTGGCCGCGCGCCCCCGTGTCAGCACCATCCCCATCAGTCTGCAGGACCTGAAGCACAGCAAAGGCAACATTCTCTTTTTTGGTGATTTTGCCAATCTCACCCAGGACGATTTCACAGACGGCATGATCGAGCTCATGCAGGACAGGAACGTGATTTACGAAACGATGATCCGTAACCTGTATGGACTCGGGTCGGTGCTCAGAAAGAAATTCGCCTTGCTCAAAATCGCCTATAACGCGTTCATGGCCGCGCTGATCCTGGGCGTCTCATCCTTCCTCGGCGTTTTTGTCTGGATACTGAAGACTGCGCCACAGGGATGAGTACATGATTCAGCTTGCGTCAGGTCAATAAACCAGCATCGTTCGTATCGTAAGCTTTTCTTCTGCACTTATGTTGCGAGAAGAATGCCATGCAGTTCATTCCAAAATCTGTTCTGAGCACCCTCTACAATCGAACCAGCCTGAGAAATGATAAGGACAGGGTCCGGTTTTCCATCAAGAACCGTCTCAGCCCCGCCAAGCTGGGCGGTGTATCCCATATCTCCATCAATGGAGTCCCCGTACCCACTGAAAAAATCATGGTCTCAGTTGAGTCGGGTGAGCCCGTTCCACTCACCCAGGTCAATAAAAACGACCCTGCCGACTTTCCGCTGGGAACCCTGGTCCACTTCTTTTTGGATGTCGAACCCCTGGCGGAGGGACAACACGAGATCAGCATGGCATTCAACGCCCAGCCATTCGGGAGGCTGACCCTTGAAGTACGGGATACGCTGAAAACGGGCACGCGCGCTCCTGGCGCTGTCCCCAGAGACGCTGAAGATGATTACAGCGACGAAATCATCGAGGCACGCCAGTCATTCATAAAACAACACTCGGGGGCCGATCTGACCCATATTGCCAGCTATTCTTTCGATCCTCACGTCACCCAGGGCAACATCGAACATTTCACAGGCGCAGCCCAGGTGCCCCTCGGATTCGCCGGTCCACTGCTTGTGCACGGCGAAAACACGCAGGGGGAGTTTTATGTCCCGCTGGCCTGCACCGAGGGCACGCTGGTGGCTTCCTACAACCGGGGAATGAAAGTCCTGCACCGCAGTGGCGGAGTCAAGTGCGCAGTGGTTGGAGACAATATGCAGCGTGCGCCGGTGTTTATTTTTGACGACGCGATATCCGCACGAAGATTTGCCGACTGGATCGTGAAAAACACGAAAGAAATCAGGATAGTTGCCGAAGCGACCGATCCCTTCGTGAAACTGAAATACATCGATCATTACCTGGCCAGCAAGTTCACTTTTCTGCGCTTCAATTTCCAGACCGGTGACGCGGCAGGGATGAACATGGTCGGAAAGGCGACCTTCGCCGCCTGTAACTGGATCCTGCAGAACTGTGACACCGTGGAGATCCGGCGTTTCTTCCTCGAATCCAATTTCGCCACTGACAAGAAAGCTTCCATGATCAACATGATGCGGTCACGCGGCAAACGCGTCGTGGCTGAAGCCGTCGTCAAGCGCGACGTACTGCTGGAAATCATGGACGCAGACACCGAGTCCATCTATTACCACGGCAAAGTTGCGAATATCGGTTCCATGCTGTCGGGCGCCAATAACAACGGCTGCCATGCCGCCAATGCCATCACCGCGGTTTTCCTGGCCACAGGGCAGGATGTAGCCAATGTTTCCGAATCTTCAATGGGCATACTGTTCTCCGAATTGACGCCGGAAAACGACTTGTACATCTCTGTCACACTGCCTTCACTGATCGTTGCAACCTGCGGCGGCGGCACCGGTCTCCCGACACAACGGGAGTCCCTGGAATCCATGGGGTGTTACGGCGTGGGTAAGGTCATGAAATTCGCAGAAATCGTGGCGGGCACGGTTCTGGCAGGAGAGATATCACTGGCCGCCGCCATTTCATCATTGGATTGGGTATCCAGCCATGATCAGTACGGCAGGAATGACCCCCGGGCGGCAACATGACTTTCCGGACCCTCCAGAAAATCAACCAGGTTCGTGATGGAAATGTCATTTTTCAGAAGCAGGCTGCTGAAGGCATTGATACAGGCGGCCGCCTGCGCATCGGGAAAACGCCGTAAGAATTCCCTGCGGAATACCGAGAATTCCGCATAAACATAGAGCTTGCCGTGGTTGAATGCATTCTCCTGAGCCAGTTCTGCATGAAAGCGGCCTGAAGCCAGCAGTCGCCGGTATTCTGCCGGAGCGTTGTCGTAGACCAGTTCAACAAATTCACTGGCGTGATCCAGGATGTTCGCCCGGTGATTCACGTCCTCAGGAATCAATGAATGACTGCTCATGATCGTGACCATACACGATCTTTCCAGCAGTCTGCCACTCAGAAATATGCGTTGAGATTTCAGGCTGATCCGCGAATTTCACGGGCTTTCGTGTAACCATTTCTCGTTCCGGGTCGTCAAACAGTCATTACTACCCGGAAAATTCGCATGCACGAGGGAATACGCGACACGTCCGCACAGGACGTATTGCTGGAAAAAAGCACTCGCCTGGGCTGGCTCAAATGGGCGGTCACGTTTGCCGTTGGTGCAGGTGTTCTTGTCGTACTGGTTTCCATCCTGTCTACCTGGATGAGCGCGGAAGCCAGCGTCTCCGCCGACCGGGTTCGCACTGCACTGGTTAACCGTGGTGACCTCGTTCGCGATCTCAACGTACAGGGCCGTGTAGTGGCCGCGGTGAGCCCAACGCTTTACAGCCCCGCCACTGGCACAGTGACCCTCGCGGTCTTACCCGGCGATACAGTCACCATTGGCCAGGTGCTCGCAACCATAGACAGTCCCGAAGTCCGTTCGGAATTCCTGCAGGAACAATCCACGCTGGACAGCCTCAACGCCGAGCTTGAGCGCGACAAGATCCAGGCGCGAAAAGCGCAGGTGAAAAGCCAGCAGACCATCGATCTCGCGCAAGTGAAGCTGACTGCCGCCGAACGGGAGATGCGCCGGGCCGATAAATCGATCGAGACCAATGCCATCTCGGAAATCGATTATGAGCGCTCCAGGGACGAGTTGGCACGAGCCAGGGTGGAGTACAACCACGCCGTGCAGGATTCCCAGCTGGAAAGCGAAAGCCTGCTGTTTGAATCAGAAACCCGGCAACTTGCGGTAGGCCGCCAGGAGTTGGTAGTCGGTGAATTACAGCGTCGGGTAGACGACCTGTCGATTCGCTCACCGGTCGACGGCATCGTCGGTAATGTTGAAATAACCCAAAAAGCGGTCGTCACGCGCAATGCGCCATTGATCACAGTGGTAGACCTGACGGCTTTCCAGGTTGAAATACGAATACCGGAAGCCTACGCCGATGACCTGGGCATTGGGCTGTCAGGCGAGGTCCAGTACAACGGAGACGCTTATCGCGGCGAACTGGTTTCCCTGTCACCCGAAGTGGTGAATAACGAAGTGGTAGGACGAATCCGTTTTTCAGGGGAAACCCCGCCTGGATTGCGTCAAAACCAGCGCGTCACCGTCCGGGTCATGATGGATGAGTTAGCCGGGGTGCTGAAACTTCAACGAGGCGCCTTTGCTGATGGCGGCGGCGGACGTTTTGCTTTTGTACTTGGAGAAAACGGCCTGGCAGAACGCCGGAATATTCGCCTCGGCGCCCGCAGTGCGGCCGAAGTCGAAGTCATTTCAGGCCTGGCCGAAGGCGAAGTGGTTATTATCTCGAGCATCGCCGAATTCACAGATTACGACACGATACAAATAGTCGATTGACACGACACACACGAAACTGGAGGAATCATCACATGCTGAAAATGAGCAAAATAAGCAAACTCTATCGAACCGAGCTCGTTGAAACCCATGCACTGCGAGAGCTCGACCTGCATGTGGATGAAGGTGAATTCGTAGCTGTAACAGGCCCATCCGGGTCCGGCAAGACCACTTTTCTCAACATCGCCGGTCTGCTTGAATCCGCCACCAGCGGGCTTTTTGAACTGGATGGCGAGGACGTCAGTCAACTCAACGACAAACAGCGCTCCCGGATCCGAAACGAAAAGGTTGGCTTTATCTTCCAGAGCTTTAACCTGATTCCCGATCTGAACCTGGCGGACAATGTCGATGTTCCGCTGCGTTACCGCGGCTGGCCTGGCGCCGAAAGGCGAAAAGCCGTAGGCGATATGCTGGACCTTGTCGGTCTTGGTTCTCGTCAGAACTATCTTCCTTCACAACTCTCGGGCGGCCAGCAGCAAAGGGTGGCCATCGCCCGGGCACTGGCCGGCAAGCCAAGATTTCTGCTGGCAGATGAGCCTACCGGCAACCTGGATTCAGAAATGGCGGGAGCCGTGATGAAGCTGCTGGAATCAATCAACCAGGAGGGCACGACCATCGTCATGGTGACGCATGACCCGGATCTTGCCCACCGGGCAGACCGCAACATTCATATCCTGGACGGGCGGGCCTCGGACGTGATGGCCGCGATTTCCCCTAACGTCACCCCTCTGCCCGACCGGGAGGCCGCCCGTGTTTAGCTATTACGTCAGGCTGGCACTGACCAGTATTCGCCGGACACCCGTGCTGTCAGCGCTGATGGTGCTGGCACTGGGACTGGGTATCGGCGCCTTCATGACCACTTTCACGGTTTACTACCTGATGTCGGGTGACCCGATCCCGCATAAAAGCGATGTGCTTTATGCTGTCCAGCTGGATAACTGGGACCCAAACGACGACCCGACCGAATCAGCCAGTGACGTGCAGCCACAACTGACTTACCAGGATGGGCAGCACCTGATGAATGCGGAAACACCCGCCGTCCGCCAGGCACACATGTACGGGTCAGATGTGGTGGTGGTACCCGAGGGCGATGAGCCCCCTTTCAATGAAAATGTCCGGGCCACTTACCAGACATTCTTCCAGATGTTTGACGTCCCGTTCGTTTATGGTGGTCCCTGGGACAAACGGGCAGATGACGATCATGCGAGCGTGATCGTTATCGGCCGCAAACTGAACGACCGCCTGTTCAACGGTGAAAACAGCGTCGGCAAAAGCCTCCAGCTGAATGATCATTTTTACGAGATCAGCGGTGTCATCGATGACTGGCAACCCACGCCGCGTTTCTACCACGTCGATGCAGGCCGCCGTTTTTCAGACAGTGAACAGATTTTTCTGCCATTCACACGCGCTGTTGACCTGGTCCTGGGCCCAAACGGCAATACCAATTGCTGGGCACCCATGGATGACAGTCTTCCCGTTATTGAAGCTTTCCTGAAATCAGAATGCGTCTGGACCCAGTTCTGGGCGGAGCTGGAAACGCCGGAGGATGCCGCAGCCTATAAAGATTATCTCGATAACTATGTCAGAGACCAGAAACAGATCGGCCGTTTCCAGCGGCCACTGAACAACTTCCTTTCGAACGTCAGGGAATGGCTGGTGGTCAACCGCGTGGTTACCAATGATAACCGCGTGCTGGTCAGGCTCAGTTTCCTGTTCCTGCTGGTCTGCGTGCTCAATACCGTGGGCCTGCTGATGGCCAAGTTCCTCGGGAAAAGCGGTGAAGTGGCTGTCAGGCGCGCGATGGGCGCCAGCCGGAGGGCTGTGTTCATTCAGAACCTGGTCGAAGTAGCCACCATCGGTGTTGCCGGGGGCGTGGCTGGAATTGGCCTGGCCTGGCTGGGACTGAAAGGTATCGAAAACCTGTACCGCGGATACCAGCACCTGGTGCACCTCGATCCCGTGATGTTGGCCACTGCTGTTGGCCTCGCGGTCCTGTCCGCTATCCTCGCCGGTCTCTACCCGGTGTGGCGCGTTTCACGCCAGGCTCCGGCCGGCTTGCTAAAGGCATTGTGAGGAATATTTCATGAAAGACATCGGACCTATTTTTCGCTCCCTGCTGCGCAACAAGCTGGGCGTCTTCCTGATCGCACTGCAGATTGCGCTCACGCTGGCCATTGTGACCAACGCGGCCTTCATCATCAGCAAGCGTTCCGCAGACATTGCACGACCCTCCGGACTGGATGAGGCCAATACCGCGATGTTCATTACCAACCTGTTCGACTCCAATGTCGATCAGCAGCAACTGTACCGTGACGACCTGGAGGCCATCCGCGCGCTGCCGGGTGTCCTTGCAGCGGCTCCTACTCAATCGATGCCCATCAGTGGCAGCGGCTGGGGAGAAGACCTGTACAGCGATCCGGAAATGCAATCCAACGATTCCATCAATTTTGGGAAATTCATGGTGGACGAGCATGGCCTGGAAGCGTTCGACCTGGAACTGGTGGCCGGCAGAAATTTCACCCGGGATGAAATGATCGTGCGCAGCTTTGAAGCCATGGAAGTCGCCAAAGTGCTGATTGTCAGCCAGGCCCTGGCCGACAGCCTGTTTCCCGATGGCGATGCGCTGGGCAAGACGGTATGGGATGAACCCAACGGCGAGCAACCCATGGAGATCATCGGCATCTACGATCACATGCAGAACGCCTGGCCGACGTCAGAAAACGTGAACCGCACCGCCCTGACTCCGGAACTCTCCCTGTTTGGCGGACAAATGATGTACGTGGTGCGGGCAGAACCCGGCCAACTGGACCGGGTGATGCAGGCCACCGAGGCGTATCTTTCCAAAAACCGCAGCAGAATCGTGGAGATCGTGCGCAGTTATCCTGAGCAAAAAAACCGGACCTACTCCCGCGATATCGCGATGGTGAAATTGCTCTCCAGCGTCATCATCATTCTCACCGGCGTTACCGGCCTGGGCATTGTCGGGCTGGCCTGGTTCAGCGTGACGCAACGTCGCAAGCAGATTGGAACGCGGCGGGCACTGGGTGCTTCGCGCGGAGACATCGTGCGCTATTTCATGGTCGAAAACTGGCTGATCACTTCCGCCGGGCTGGCGGTTGGCCTGGTTGGCTCCATTGGCCTGAACTGGTTCCTGGACACGCAATACGAAGTTGGCCGTGTGCCCTTGTGGTACCTGCCGGTCGGCATGCTTGCGCTGTGGCTGCT
>Ga0316194_10000554_pt1 | contig 24333 bp, 22 predicted proteins | sample CroRivsedime1_MG_FD_204936 | JGI IMG/M metagenome (GOLD analysis project Ga0316194, IMG submission 204936) | Coastal sediment microbial communities from Maine, United States - Cross River sediment 1 | ecosystem: Environmental > Aquatic > Marine > Coastal > Sediment | place: USA: Maine...
TACAAACATTCCAATATGTGTTGCGCCAGCTTCGTTTGACAGGTCGTCAGGAAAGTCACCGCCGTAATGCCAAGATGCGTCGTCGTATTTCATTTCAGTGCCTCATAACAGCCTATTTAAAAGGTCTTTGACCTTTTAATACATATTAGCAGGTTGACTTGATAATTCTGGGTGGGGTTGGGGGGTGGCTTAAAGTTGCTGAATTTCAACGGAAAATTCTTCCTTATAATTTGTTTTTTCGTTATCAGGTATTTGACCTGATAATACCCTTGAATTGGCAGGGGAAGTTGGTATGGTTGCCGCATAGTTTAACGAAAGGATTCGTACTATGTCAGCAACTACCGCCAGCAATTCCCCGTTTTTGAATTCCATTGCCGATTATATGGCCGCCCGGCACTATGGTAAACGCACTATCTGGTCGTATTTGTACTGGATCAGGTATTTCATCGTTTTCCATCAAATGCGACATCCGAAAGAAATGGGCGCGACCGAGGTCGAGCTGTTTCTAACCCATCTGGCGGTCACTCGCAAGGTTTCCGTATCAACCCAGAAAGTCGCTTTGAACGCGTTGGCATTTCTTTACAATCGGGTTCTCGAGCAACCGTTTGGCAAGTTGGGTGAGTTCAATCGGTCTCACAAGGCGCGTAACCTGCCAGTCGTTTTGACGCGTGGCGAGGTGTCCCGCTTGCTGCAGTGCATGACGGGTGTTTCGCATCTGCTTGCTTCGCTTTTATATGGGTCTGGATTGCGCCGATCCGAAGCGATACGCCTGCGCGTTAAGGATGTCGATTTTGACCATCAGCAGCTACAGATCTGGAATGGCAAGGGGCGCCATCATCGTCTCACCACCCTGGCACCCGAGTTGTCGCCTCTATTACAGATCCAGATTGAACGGGTGCGTATGCATCTCAGGGAGGATAGCCAGCATGCGCAGTATGCCGGTGTGTGGATGCCTAATGCGTTGGCGCGCAAGTTCATGGATGCCAGCAAGACACTGGGTTGGCAGTATCTTTTCCCTTCTTCGAAATTGTCGCTTGAGCCTGGAACCAGTTTGTTACGACGCCATCATGCCGACGAGTCGAATATCAATCGTATGCTAAGGCGGGCCAGGCAACGGGCTGGTATCGAAAAACACGTTACCAGTCATACGCTGCGGCATTCCTTTGCGACGCACCTGCTGGAATCGGGTGCGGATATCCGCACCGTACAGGAACAGCTCGGTCATCAGGATGTCAAAACTACGGAAATCTATACGCATGTGCTGAAACGCGGCGCCCGCGGGGTGCGCAGTCCGCTCAGTGACTTGAATAATGCGTGATGGATTGCCTGTCCGCCGCTATAATGCCGGCCTTTGTATCCTGCGAGACGCGTAATGGCTGAAGATTCCCTGGTAATTGAGACCGGCGTGCATGCACCCGATGCCGCTGTTATCTGGCTGCATGGCCTTGGTGCCGACGGGCATGACTTTGAGCCCATCATTCCCGAGTTGCGGCTCGATCCCGGGATCAGCGTCCGCTTTGTCTTCCCGCATGCACCGATGATGCCGGTAACTATCAACCAGGGCTTTGTCATGCGTGCCTGGTTCGATATCCGTACCGCCGATATCAGTGCCGAAGCCGACGAAAAGGGGATCCGGGCGTCGGCGCAGCTGGTGAATGACTTGATCGAAGACGAAATTGACAACGGCATCGCGCCGGAGCGGATCCTGCTCGCCGGGTTTTCCCAGGGCGGGGCGATCGTGCTGCACGCCGGCCTGCGCTACCGCCAGCAGCTCGGCGGTATTATGGCCCTGTCGACTTTCCTGCCGCTGGCGGATTCGCTGGAAAGTGAAAAATCCGACGCCAATGCCGCTATTCCGATCCTGCTGGCGCACGGCTCAGCCGATCCGGTGGTGCCGGTTGATCTGGCCTATCGGACACAGAAGGTGCTCGAACGCGAAGGCTACGAGGTTGAATGGCACGAGTACAAGGGCATGGCGCACGGCGTGTCGGAGCAGGAGATCTTTCATCTCGCCGAGTGGCTGGAACAACGCCTCGTATGACCTCATCCGGCCTCGATTTGGAATATTCCAATGACGTCGCTGCAGGAGATTCCCATCGGGTCGCGCTGGCTTGCGCGGGAGTGACCCAAAAAAATAATGGAACGAGGTTACGGTAACGGCGTTACCGCGTTTTAGTCCCTGATCATTGCGCGCCCGGCGTTGACCTGGAACAGCACCTGTTCGGGCGCGGTGCCGCCGGTGATGTTGCGCGCATTGAGCGAGCCTTCCAGCGTCAGCACTTCGAACACGTCGGCTTCGATGCTCGCGTCGAACTGTTGCAGTTCCTCGAGTGTGCAGGCACTCAAATCCTTCCCCTGTTCGATAGCAAACGCCACCGCGTTACCGACCACCTCGTGCGCGTCACGAAACGCCAGGCCTCTTTTCGCCAGGTAATCGGCCAGATCGGTGGCGGTGGCGTAGCCCTGCTGCGCGGCCTGGTACATTTTTTCCTTGTTGACGGCAAGCGCGGGCACCATGTCGGCGAATGCGCGCAGCGAGCCGATCAGCGTGTCGAGCGTATCGAACAGCGGTTCCTTGTCTTCCTGGTTGTCCTTGTTGTATGACAACGGCTGCGCTTTCATCAGCATCAGCAGGTTCATCAGGTGTCCGGTCACGCGTCCGGCCTTGCCACGCACCAGTTCGGGTACATCCGGATTTTTCTTCTGCGGCATGATCGACGAACCGGTGCAGTAACGGTCCGGCAGGCGAATGAAATCGAACTGTGCGCTCGACCACAACACCATTTCTTCTGCCATGCGTGACAAATGCGTCATGCAAATTGCCGCTGCGGCGCAGAACTCGATCGCGAAGTCGCGATCACTGACCGCATCGATCGAATTACGACAGGGTATTTCGAAGCCGAGTATCTCGGCGGTGAACTCGCGGTCGAGATCATAAGAGGTGCCGGCCAGTGCGGCGGCGCCGAGTGGCATCTGGTTCATGCGCGCGGCGCAATCCTGCAGCCTGCCGTGATCGCGTTCGAGCATCTCGAACCAGGCCAGCATGTGGTGACCGAAACTGACCGGTTGCGCAACCTGTAAATGGGTAAAGCCAGGCAGAATGGTTTCAGCTTCGCGCTCGGCCAGGTCGAGCAACCCGTTTTGAAAAGCGCGTATGCCGCTTTGGCATAACGAAATCTGCTCGCGCAGGTAGAGCCGGATATCGGTCGCGACCTGGTCATTGCGCGAGCGCCCGGTATGTAGTTTTTTACCGGCCTCACCAATCAGCTCGGTCAGGCGCGCCTCGATATTCATGTGCACGTCTTCGAGCGCCACCGACCAGGCGAACTTGTCGGCGTCGATCTCTTCGCGAATCTGTTGCAGGCCGTACTTGATCGCGGTGAGTTCATCGGAATTGAGCACGCCGATATGCTTCAGCATCATCGCGTGCGCGCGTGATCCCTCGATATCCGCATGCGCGAGACGGCGGTCGAAGCCGACCGAAGCGGTAAACGCCTGCACGAACTCGTCTGTGGGTTCATTGAATCGCCCGCCCCACATGCGGGAATCATCTTTGCTCATCGGTTTCTGATCTGTCGACTGTGGTTAGATAGGCCGACAATACGAGGACACATTGCGGCTGATATTGTTGTATGCTTGCAGCGCGCGACGAACAAATCAACTCTTTATGCCAGATATTCCGGAAAAAAGTATAACCGGCTCCGAAAACAAGACTTACCTGCCCGATTTCTGCAATGCGGATGCATTTCTGCGCCTGTTGCTGGTGGTTGAATTGTTTGCGATTGTATTCGCCCTGGTTAGTTACAGTGGTGGCAGCAGCCTGTTCGTGCATATCGCGCTGATTTCAGTAGTCATGCTGTGGGTCGGTCTGAGCACGGCCGCGGTATTGTGCCTGGCGACACGCCATCAATGGTTTGGCGACCACCTGCGCACGACCATATTTGCAATTTCGGTTACCCTGCTGATGACGCTGCTGGCCAGTTATCTGAGCCTGGGTTTCGCTAGCATGCTGAGGTTTGGCCCTACCGCGCAGGATGTCGGTTTCACGCTGATGCGCAATCTCGCTATTGCCCTGATTCTGGTCGGCCTGGCGCTGCGTTATTTTTACCTGCATTACGAGTCCGAGCTGCACCTGCAGGTGCAGGCGCAGGCTCGTTTGCAGGCGTTACAGGCGCGAATCCGCCCGCATTTTCTGTTCAACAGTATGAACACCATCGCCAGCCTCACGCACGATCAACCCGACCTGGCCGAACATGCCATCGAAAACCTGTCTGATTTGTTTCGTGCCAGCCTCGCGGCCGAGGCGAGTATATCCTTGCAGCAGGAACTCGAATTGACGCGTAGTTACATCGACCTGGAAGCCCTGCGTCTCGGTGACCGGCTCACAGTCAACTGGCAGTTGCCCGCTACCGAACCATTCCTGACCTTGCCGGCGCTGACCTTGCAGCCGCTGGTGGAAAATGCGATTTACCATGGCATCGAACCCCTGTCGGAGGGAGGAGTCATCGACATTGTGATTACCGCGTCGGATGCTAATATTGAGATATCGATCTCCAATCCGTTGATGACGGAGCAGAGTTCCCGCGGGCGCAAGGGTAACCAGATGGCGATCGAAAATATTCGTGAGCGCCTGTCACTGGCGTTCGATGGTGCGGCGACGATGGATTTATCTGAAACCGAGGCGCGTTATACTGTGAAACTAACCATCCCGACGGCGGAGGTTGTGTGAAGATACTGATAGTCGACGATGAAAAACCGGCACGCGATCGCCTGGCGCGTATGGTGCGCGAAATCAATACCCATGAACTGGTAGGTGAAGCGGTCAACGGGCTCGAGGCGCTCGGCCTTGCGCAAAGCCTGGAACCCGATATCGTCTTACTGGATATTCGTATGCCAGGCATGGATGGCATCGAGGCGGCGCGACATATCGCCAAGCTGGACGAGCCGCCGGCGGTTATTTTCACCACCGCGTTTTCCGACCACGCGCTCGAAGCTTTTGAAACCCACGCCGTCGATTACCTGCTCAAGCCGGTCAAGCAGGAACGCCTGCAGGCTGCGCTGGACGCGACCATTCGCCCGACGCGGGCCCAGGCGAGCAGAAGCGACGATGTCTTGTCCGAGCTTGAACCACGCCAGCATATCTGTGCACGTGTGCGCGGCAGCCTGGTGCTGGTTCCGATAGAGAAAATCTACTATTTCCGCGCCGAGCAGAAGTATGTCACCGTGCGCCACCATGAAGGTGAAGTTCTCATCGAAGATCCACTCAAGGCGCTCGAAACCGAATTCGGAGACCGCTTTTATCGTATTCATCGCAATGCGTTGGTCAGTCTGTCGCGGTTGGCCGGAATGCAATCCGAAAATGACGGCCACCAGGTCACCTTTCGTGATATCGATGACTCGCTCGAGGTTAGTCGTCGGCACTTGCCCGGTGTGCGCAAGATCATCAGGAACCTTTAATTCGATATGAATCAACCCCGCTCCGAACTACGTATTGCCACCCGCGGTAGCCCGCTGGCGCTGTGGCAGGCCGAGCATGTCGCGGCCCGGCTGGAAGCCCTGCATCCACAGCTGAAAGTGTCACTGTTGACGATGAAAACCCGTGGCGACAAGCTGCTCGATGCACCGCTCGCCAAGGTCGGTGGCAAGGGCCTGTTCGTCAAGGAGCTCGAGGTGGGACTGCTCGATGGGCGTGCTGATCTCGCCGTGCATTCGCTTAAAGACGTGCCGGTACACTTTCCTGATGGGCTTGAGCTGGCGCTGGTGATGGAGCGCGAAGACCCGCGCGATGCTTTCGTCTCTAACCGTTATGACAGTCTCGATAAGATGCCTGCCGGCGCGCTGGTTGGCACCTCCAGCCTGCGCCGTCAGACCCAGATCCGCGAAGCTTACCCCGCGCTGCGTGTCGACTGGCTGCGCGGTAACGTCAATACCCGCCTGGGTAAACTCGATGCTGGTGAATTCGATGCCATCATCCTTGCCGCGTCGGGCCTGCAACGTCTCGGTTTTGGCGAACGTATCAGGGCCGCACTTACGCCCGAACAATGTCTGCCGGCGATCGGGCAGGGCGTGCTCGGCATCGAGATTCGTAGTGACGATGATGACTTGCGCGCGCTGATTGCACCGCTGGCGCATGCCGAAACCACGCTCAGGATTACCGCCGAGCGTGCCCTCAATCAGACCCTGAATGGCGGTTGCCAGGTGCCGATAGCGGGTTATGCGATTCTCGAAGAGGATCAACTCTACCTGCGTGGCCTCGTCGGTGAACCCGACGGCAGCGAAATTCTACGTGCCGAAATCCGCGGTAGTAGTTCCGAAGCGCATGAGCTTGGTGTGCAACTGGCGCAGCAACTACTGGCACAGGGCGCCGATCGTATCCTCGCCGGACTGCAGGAGTAGCCGTGCCGGGCCGGCTGCAGGGCCAGCTAATCCTGAACACCCGGCCGGCGCATCAGCAGGTCGAACTCAGCAGTTTACTCGAACTGGAAGGCGCACAGATCCTGTCCTTTCCGGTTATCGACATCGTCCCGCACGAATCTGGTATTTCCCGGCAACGCCTGGTGCAGCAAATATCAGAGTACGACATATTATTGTTTGTTAGTCGTAACGCGGTCGATAACGCTTTCCGCTATATTGATAGCACGCGATTCAAGCCCGGGCTTTGTTTTGGCGTGATCGGCACGGCGACCCGGCTCGCGCTCGCACAGCGGATTGCGCAACTGGATTCATGCCTGCTTGCCGGCGCACCCTACAATAGCGAAACCCTGCTCGAAGCGGATGCCTTGCAACGGGTTGATGGTAAACGCGTGCTGATTTTGCGCGGCCAGGAAGGGCGTAACCTGCTCGGGGATGAACTTACGGCGCGCGGCGCTAAGGTCGATTATTGCGAGGTTTACCGGCGTGAGCTGCCGAACTGCGCTGTATCAGACTTCGATCGCCTGGTCGAAAATGCGTTTCCGACGCTGGTAATTCTAACCAGCAATGAGGGTATGCATAACCTGTTCGAGCTGATTGCTCCGGCAGCAGCGGAGCGTCTGCGCCGGATTCCCTGGCTTTTGATTAGCGAAAGAATGCGTGAATCGGCGTTAAAACTGGGACATAATGCCTCCATCATCATCGCGCGCAGCGCGAGCGACAAAGGAATTCAGCAGGCGATTTGCGCTTGGGCCGATCAGCTGTAAACCATGACCAACATATGAAAAAACACGATTCATCCAGTGACAAGGAAGCCGATACCGGGGCTTTGTCCGCCGATAAGGAAGCGGACACCGAGGGTTTATCCAGTGACAAGGAATCGGATGCCAGGGGTTTATCCAGTGACGAGGAAGTGGATACCGAGGGTTTGTCCAGCGACAAGGAAGCCGGTACCGGGGGTTTATCCACCGATCCGGATCCGGTACAACTCGGTGATGCCGGCGCTGATGCTGAGCCGGTTGTCGACGACCCTGGTGACGCTGAATCTGTTTCTGCAGCGGAATCTGAACCCTTGCCGAAAGCTTTGCCTGAGCCCAAAGTGCCGCCGAAACCACGCCGCTCCTGGTTAAGCCTGTTAAATTTCCTGCTGATCCTCGCCCTCGCCGGTGCCGCGGGTTACTACTGGTGGCAACAGCAGCAGGTCACACGCGACTACACCGCTGGCATTACCGCGACCATCGCCGGGCTCGAACAACAGCTCGCGAGCAAGGCCGCCAATGCCCGGCTCGACGCGAGTCTGTCTCCGCTAAAGGGCGATATCGACAATCTGGGCAAAAAAATCGATCAGCTCGGTCTCGAACAGCAGGGGCTGCGGGACTCGAGCGAGAAACTCTATGAACTGTTCGGGCGTGACAAGAACGACTGGCGGCTGGCCGAAGTCGAATACCTGATGCGCGTAGCACAGCACAAGTTGATCCTGCAGGATGACTTCGAAGGTGCTGCGATAACACTGCAGGCGGCAAGTGACAGGATTGGCCTGACTGGCGACCCGGGCCTGTTGCCGGTGCGAGTCATGATCAGCGAGGAAATCGCCGATTTGAAAACCCGTAAACGCGCCGACCTGGTCGGCATGACGCTGATCCTGGCGCAACTGGGCCGACAGGCGCGCGTACTCGAACCCGGATTTGCCGTGCGTATCGATGAAACTGTCGTGACGCCAGCCGAGGTCGAAGCGCCGCAGGACTGGCTCGGGCGCTTCACCGCTTTTATCGACTCGCTGGTCAAAGTGCGTAACGAGGCGACCAGGCCCAGCGAAATCGAAGCCAATAGCGCCGACGTCGGCGACCGCCTGGAAGATAACCTCAAGCTGGCGCGCTGGGCAGTGCTTGAACGCAACGCGAGCCAGTACCAGCTGTTGCTCGAGCAAAGCCTGCGCCTGTTTCGTGAATTCTACGATCTCGACAACGCGGCCAATCACGATTTCATGACCCAGTTGCAAGACCTGCAAAAAATGGTGCTCAAGCCCGAAAAACCGGACATCACCGGTTCGCTGCGCGAATTGCAACGCATTCTCAGTCAACGTGAGGAGGCGCCGCCCGAGGCACCCAGCCCAGCTGTAACGGAAACCACGGAGCCCGGCAATGGTTAAGTTCATCGTCAAACTATTGTTACTGCTGTTGTTGCTGGCGCTGGTCGTGCTTGGCGTGACGCTGATAGTGCGCGACGACCCTGGTTTTGTACTGTTGCGCTACCACGAATACACGGTTGAGACCACGCTCGCGTTTGCACTGGGGGCCCTGCTCGTGTTGGTAATCGCATTTTACTACTGCATCAGGTTGTTGCGTGGCCTGTGGCGTTTACCTCGTAGCATGCAGCGTTTGTCGCAAGACCGTCGTTTTAGCAAGGCACGACGTCAGCTCAACCAGGGCTTGATCGATCTTGCCGAAGGCCGCTTCGAGCAGGCTGAAAACCACCTCGTACGCCTCGTTGATTCCAGTGATAGCCCACTGGTGCACTACCTGGCCGCGGCGCGTGCGGCGCAATTGCAGGGCAAGCACGACGCGCGCGACGCCTATCTCAAGGCGGCGCATGAAGCCAGGCCGGATGCGGAGCTGGCCATCGGGGTAACGCAGGCGGAGTTACAGCTTGCGCACCATCAAACCGAACAGGCGCTGGCTACCTTGATGCATCTGCACGGCATCGCGCCGCGCCACAATTATGTCACCATGCTACTGGCACGCGCTTACTATGACCTCCAGGACTGGCAGGCCCTGGTCGAGATTTTGCCCGATGTACGGCGCAAGAAACTCATCAAGGAGGCCAAACTGGTAGAAATGGAAGTGGCCGGTTACTGTGGCATCCTCGAACTCGCTACCAGCAGCCAGTCAAGCTTCGATAACGCCTGGAGTAAAATCCCGAAGGCGCTGCAGGCCGATGCCCGGATGTTACATTTATATATCGACCTGATGGCAGAGCAGGGTTGGCATGACAGCAAAGCTGAGCAACTGCTACTCAAATCGCTGGATAAACAATGGGATGATGACCTGATTGAAGTCTACGGGCGTTTTCAGACCAAAGACGCCAATGCGCAGCTGGAGCGCGTCGAAAAATGGCTGGATGATTTTGGGCACAATGAAAACCTGCTGCTGGCGTTGGGGCGAATTGCAATGCGCGCGCGTTTATGGGGTAAGGCGCAGGGATATCTTGAAGCCAGCATCGGTGCCAGGGCGACCCCGGCCGCCTGTCTGGCGCTGGCCGAATTATTCGACCAACAATTGCAGCAACCCGCCAGGGCTGCCGAGTGTTATCAGCAGGGGCTCAAACTCAGTCTTGCAAGCAGCGACTGAAATAGCCGCCTGCTGCAATGGAAACTTACGATAAGAAAGCCGCCGAGCTTATCGAGCGCAGCTACCAGACCCCCGAGATCGTGAATCAGCGCCTGCGTACGCTCGCAGCACTCGCGCTTACACGTGGTGAAAGCGTGCTCGATGCCGGCTGCGGTACCGGCCTGTTACTCGAGCAGGAGGCGCGGGCTGTAGGCAGCGAAGGCCGCGCCGAAGGGGTCGATTTCAGCGATGCCATGCTCGCCCATGCGCGCGTACGCTGCGCCGGGCTCGAACAGGTCAATCTGCAACAGGGCAGCATCGAAACCCTGCCTTTCGAAGATGCAAGCTTTGATGCCGCTAGCTGTACCCAGACATTACTTTACGTAGAGGATATGGATAAGGCATTGCAGGAAATTCATCGTGTGCTGAAACCGCGTGGACGAGTCGCTATCATCGAAACCGACTGGAGCGGTACGGTTGTCAACAGCCTCGACCAGGTGATGACACGGAAGATTTTTGATGCCTGGGGTCTGGCGGTAGCTAATCCGAATCTGCCGCGGCGGCTTGGTCCTGTTCTCCAGCGAATCGGTTTTGGTGCTCTGCGCGTGGAGGCAATCCCGCTGCTGAACGCCGGTTATTCGGAGCATAGTTTTTCGGCCAATATGCTGCATAATTTTGCCGCCACCGCGCTCAAGCAAAACATAATTACATCCGCGGAATCCAGTGCCTGGCGCGAAGGTATCGATAGCCTCATTCAGCGTGGCGAGTATTTCTTTTGCGTAAACCGGTTTTTGTTTTTTGCGATAAAATAGGGCCATAGTCAATTCATCAGGAGGAATTATGACACAGCATTACGAAGGCAGTTGCCATTGCGGCGCCATTAAATTTTCTTACGACGGCGAAGAAATCACGCAGGGATTACGCTGTACCTGTTCGATTTGTACCCGCAAGGGCGCGATGATGAGCACCGAGGCGATCCCGCTGGAGGCTTTGAATATCGAGGCTAAGCCGGAAGATATCGGACTGTATGAGTTCGGCAGCAAGGTTGCCAAACACTACTTTTGCAAGCATTGCGGCATTTATACTCACAATGAAATGCTGCGCATACCGGGGCATTGCAGGGTCAACCTGGGCTGTATCGAAGGTCTCGATACCACCGGGTTCGAGGTAACCGTGTTTGACGGCAAGAACCTCCTCTAAATAACGCTAAACCAGGCTTCGATATATATGCAGAACATCTTGATAGTAATGGCGGATCAGCTCAGTGCCCTCGCGCTCGGTTGTTACCACAATACTACTGTCAAAAGCCCGCATATAGACCGGCTCGCCGCTGAAGGCGTGCGTTTTGACGCGGCTTACAGTTCCAGCCCGCTGTGCACCCCGGCGCGCTACGCATTCATGACCGGGCAGAATATTTCAGCCTGTGGCGGCTATGACAACGCCTCTTACATGCCAGCGACGATGCCTACCTTTGCGCACTACCTGCGGCTGATGGGCTACCGTACCTGCCTGTCTGGCAAAATGCATTTTGTCGGGCCGGATCAGTTGCATGGTTTCGAGGACCGCGTGACCACCGATATTTACCCGGCCGATTTCGGCTGGGTCCCCGACTGGAAAAACGCCGACCAACGTATCGACCTGTGGTACCACAATATGTCGAGCGTTAAGCAGGCCGGGGTTGCGGCAATTACCAATCAGCTTGCCTACGACGATGAAGTCGGCACCCAGGCGATGCGTGTGCTTTACGATCATGCGCGCGGCGAAGACCAGCGCCCGCTGTGCCTGGTGGCGAGTTTTATCCACCCGCATGATCCTTATGCAACCCGGCAGAAGTACTGGGATTTATACGCTGGTGTCGATATCCCGTTACCCAGCGTTGCCCGCCCGCCGACCCAGGATGCACATAATGCGCGCCTCGAAAAAGTGATCGCGCTCGATGCAGTGGATGTCAGCGAACAGGAGATAGTCAACGCACGCCGCGCTTATTACGGCAATGTCAGTTATATCGATGAGTGGCTGGGGCGGTTGCGCACCACGCTTGACGAATGCGGCATGGCCGAAAACACGACGATTATTTTTACCTCGGACCATGGCGACATGCTCGGCGAATTTGGGCTCTGGTACAAAATGAGCTTCCGTGAATGGTCGAATCGCATCCCGCTGATCGTGCATCAGCCGGGTCGTTTCAGCGCGCGCCAGGTAGCGGCGCCGGTGGCGCAGGTCGATGTATTGCCGACACTGGTCGATATCGCGGCGGCGGCAACGGGTGTGACTCCGCCACCGCCGATCGATCCTTTGCATGGGCGCTCGTTGATTCCACTATGCGATGGTGACGCCAGCAATGATCCCGATACCTGTGTCAGTGAGTACCTCGCCGAGGGTACCGCGGCGCCAATGCTGATGATCCGGCGCGGGCAATATAAATACATTTCCTGCAGTACCGATCCGGAATTACTCTTCGATCTCGATAATGATCCCGATGAGCTCGAGAATTTACTCGATCATGAATTGCTTGCGGATTTTCGGCGCCAGGCCGCAGCTTACTGGGACACCGGGGCTTTACGCAAAGCCGTGATTCATGACCAGGAGCGTCGCCGCGCGGTGCACGCTGCCTTGCGGGTCGGCCGTTACCAGGGCTGGGATTTCAACCCGGCGCGTGATGCCTCCAAGGAATATACGCGCAGCCATGTGGATCTGACCCGCTTCGATATCACTTCACGTTATCCGAGGCCGGACGCATTTAACCCGAAATGGAAATGAACCTGGCACGGCTTAAGCGACGGCACAGGCCAAAATCAGGGACAAGGTCGTTTGCTAAAGAGAATCATCGGGATTCACGAGGATAGCGCCAACATCGCGGTGCAGGAATATAGACAGGCTTGTCGGTTTTGTTTTACGCTAGCGCTTCCAGGAGGAACTGAAATATGAATGCAGATGCAGTTGGCGAGCCGCTGAAATTATTATTGGTTGAAGATAATGATGCGCATGCCGAAATGGTTAAGCGCAGCTTTGAGCAGCACAAGGTTTCGAACGTGATTTTCCATGTCGACGATGGGCAGAAGGCGCTAGACTATATTTTTCATCAGGGTGATTTCTTCGATGAAGAAAGGTATCCCCGACCACACTGCATTTTGCTCGATCTGCGCCTTCCCAAGGTGGACGGGCTCGAAGTTTTGCGCCGTATCAAGTCTGATGAAAACACCAGAAGGACGCCGGTCGTAATCTTGACGACTTCGTCGGCAGACAAGGATATAGCCCAGTCTTACGAGTATCACGCCAATAGTTACGTGGTAAAACCGATGGATTTTTCGAAGTTTGAAGCCTTGATGGAGGACCTCGGTTACTACTGGTTGGCATGGAACCAGAACCCCTGGCGGTAAACCCCGGACGCGAATATATTCCCTGCACAGATTTATAGTATCCCGTCTATACTCAGTGCACAGTATTAAGCAGATGTAGACCATGGATAATGGTGCCAGAGTGAGTACCCCTCAGCTGTTAGTCGATTCTGTCCTGCATTTAATCAGCTTGCCGGAGATATATTTGCGTCTCCAGGAAACTATCGATGATCCGTTACATAGTCGTGACCAGATTGCCGAAATTGTCGCCTATGATCCTGCCTTGAGCGCGCGCGTGTTACGCATCGCCAACAGTTCCTACTACGGCTTTCCGCGGGAAATTGAAACAGTCAGTTCTGCGGTTGGACTCATTGGCGAGCTCGATTTGCGCAACCTGGTGTTGGCGACCACCGTCATCGGCGCGATGACCGCGTTGGATTATAAAGGTGTCGATATCGATCAATTCTGGTCGCACAGTATGCGCTGTGGAATTATCGCACGCTTGCTCGCCAGATCGGTGGGAGGCTATGACCCCGAAATTCTTTTTCTCGCAGGGATTCTGCACGATCTTGGCCTGCTCGTAATCTATCAGCAGGAAGCTGCGCTGGCAGGCGCGGTCAAGCGGCAAATAGACGAACAGCATCAACTTCGCGATCAGGCCGAGCGCGAAATTCTGGGCTACGATCATGCCGAGGTTGGCGCGCTGTTGATCAAGGCCTGGGGCCTGTCAGAGGCATTGAGTGAAATAACCCGCTGTCATCACCAGTATCAGCTCGCGCAAAGTAATCAGTCGGCGACCCTGATACTCGCTCTCGCTAATCTGCTGGCAGAAACTGATGCTGTGTCTGCGAACGGATCCGATACCAGGCTGGCAAGCATGGTCGAGCAACTGGATATCAATGCAGACGATCTCGCCGAAATACTTGAAACCGGTGAGCAGCAGTGTGCCGAAATCAGAAGTATTATCTTAGGTTAAACAGGCGCCTGCCGATAACCCGAGGAGAATATTTCCTGCAAGGATAAGAATAAAAGCAACGGTATGCGCAATCAGCCCGAATACAATATATTGCTGGTCGAGGATGACCAGGATCATGCAGCCCTGATCAATCGTGCGTTTGAAGCTGAGTCGCATTGTCGCCTGGTTGTTACCGCGACCCTGCAACAGGCGAAATCCCTGATCGCTCTCTCCAGCCCTGATTTGATCATTACTGACGTCAGGTTGCCCGATGGTCATGGTACCGAATTGTTAAACCCGGGATCAGGTTGCCCCACTATCGTCATGACCAGCTACAGCGATGAAAAGGTAGCAGTCAACGCGATCAAGTCGGGTGCGGCGGAATATATCATCAAAACCCGGGAAACCATGGCGTCGCTACCGCGTACGGCGAGTCGCGTGATGCGTGAATGGCGCCTGGTCATTGAGCAGAAACTTGCCCATGAACGCCAGCAACGCCTGACCGCGATACTCGAAGCCACCCCGGACCTGATCTGTATCGCCAACCTGGATGGATTTGTAACCTATATCAACCAGGCAGGTCGCAACCTGCTCGGAATTGGCAAGAACGAAAATATCAGCCGCATCCGACTTGCCGATTTCCATTCTCCCGCCGATGGCCGGAAAATCCTCAGTGAAGGTATCCCCTGTGCGATTCGCGAGGGTATGTGGACCGAGGAAACAACCTTCCTGTCGCTCAACGGCGAAAAGGTACTGACTTCGCTGGTACTGATCTCGCATCGTAACAATCGTGGTGATATCGAATTCTTTTCCACCATTGCGCGCGATATCCGCCACCTGCGCGCGGCGGAGGAGCGTGTCGAGTACCTTGCTTATTACGACACGCTGACCGGTTTGCCAAATCGCAACGAGCTTGCCAAACGTCTCGACATGGAAGTGGCGCGCGTCAGGCGTACCCAGGTTTTCGGCGCACTGTTGTTTATCGATCTCGATAATTTCAAGAATATCAATGATTCGCTAGGGCATCCCGCGGGCGACCTCGTACTGCAGGAAATGTCGCAGCGCCTGCAGGCGCATTTACGCGGTGACGATACCGTGGCGCGGCTGGGTGGCGATGAGTTTATTGTTATATTGTCGGGATTGAGCCTGGACGGCAGGGAAGCGATAGCTTATGCCCGCGACATTGCCAACAAGATCCGTGACACTATCAGCATGGAATGCCGCATCCACGACACCGAGTTGTATGTCACCGCCAGTATCGGTATTTCGATGATCTCTCAGGATGAAGCCAGTGGCCATGACCTGCTGCGTTATGCCGATACGGCGATGTACCAGGCCAAGCGTGAAGGTCGTAATCGCCTCGAATTTTTCAGCGAGAGCATGAGCAGCGATGTTACCCGCCAACTCGAGCTCGAAAACCAGTTACACCGGGCGCTGAAGGAAGACCAGTTCCGGCTTTATTATCAACCGCTGGTTAATACTGCGATGGAGATAATCGGCGCCGAAGCCCTGATTCGCTGGGACCATCCTGAACTGGGCGTCGTAGCGCCGGCTGAGTTCCTCGATGTGCTCGAGTCCTCCGGTCAGATTGTCGAAGTGGGTGGCTGGGTGATAGAAACCGCGCTCAGGCAAATGACGCTATGGATGGATAGTGGACTGGTGCAGAAGGATTTCATGCTCTGTATCAACATCAGTCCGCGTCAGTTTCGTGATGCGCAGTTCGCGCATAATATTCAAAGCCAGCTAGAACGTATAAATGTGCCTTCGCGAAATGTCATCATGGAGGTAACCGAGCACAATATTATCCATAACCTCGATGATGCGATTCTGCGGATGCAGGAGCTGATCAATCGTGGTATCAGTTTCTCGCTGGATGATTTTGGTACTGGCTATTCCTCGCTGGCGCATTTGAAAAACCTGCCGGTAAACCATATCAAGATCGATCGTTCTTTCGTCAAGGATATCTGCGACGATTCTGGCGATCAGGCAATGGTGGCGTCGATTCTGGCCCTGTCCAAGCACCTTGGTCTCGATGTGGTTGCCGAAGGCGTCGAAGACCTGGAACAGTTTCATTTATTGAAACAGTACGGTTGCAAAATTTACCAGGGATACTATTTCAGCAAACCCCTGTCTTCTGAAAACATGACCGATTACCTGGAAGCGAAAGAACCTGCCGCCTGATTCTGCCGGTCAAACTGCGACCAGGCCCTGCTGTCCTTTTTATCCCGCGGTTAAACCCTTTTTCCGCCGTCATTCCCGCGCAAGTGGCGAGCCGACGTATCAGCATATCCCGAGAATGGTCAGGCCTCAAGATTCCCGCTTGCGCGGGAATGACAAGGTATAGGGTTATCCCCGCTCTCCCTTAAGCCATCCCTGCTCTCTCTTAAGTCATCCCCGCGCAAGCGGGGATCGCACTATGCTGCCACGATCCCAGGGCCCCGCCTCTAGCGACGGTTTAAACTGTCGAAACGGCCATTGACGGCGCGATCAGCCGGATTTATGGTGTAGGATTAATTTTCGCCTCATTTCCGGGAACCCAAATGTCCAACCTGAACCAGAATTTCATCGCCGGCGAATGGCTTGCCGGGACCAGCGAAGTCGCCAACATTAATCCATCCGACCTGTCCGACACCATCGGCCACTACGCCCAGGCTGACAGCGCGCAACTCCAGCGCGCCCTCGACGCCGCCCAGGCGGCGCAGCGCGAATGGGGCGAAGCCGGACTCGAGCGGCGTTACAACGTATTGATGGCGATCGGCAACGAATTGATTGCGCGCTGTGACGAGCTCGGGACCTTGCTCGCCCGTGAAGAAGGCAAGACCCAGCCCGAGGGCAAGGGCGAGGTATATCGCTCGGGACAGTTCTTTACCTACTACGCTGCCGAGGCGTTGCGCCAGATCGGTGACAATGCCGACTCGGTGCGCCCCGGCGTCGAAGTCGACGTGCGCCGCGAACCGGTTGGCACCGTGGCGATCATCTCACCGTGGAATTTCCCGGTCGCCACTGCAGTGTGGAAGATTGCCCCCGCCCTCGCGTTCGGTAACGCGGTGATCTGGAAACCAGCCAACCTGGTGCCGGCGAGTGCGGTAGCACTGGCGGAAATCATTTCCCGCCAGGACATTCCGGTAGGATTGTTCAATCTCGTCATGGGATCCGGAAGTGCTGTCGGCCAGGCGTTGGTGGAAAGCCCGCAGATCAACGCGATCAGCTTTACCGGGTCGGTGCCGGTGGGGCGTGGCATCGCCCAGGCCGCGGTGGCCAACTTTACCAAGATCCAGCTTGAAATGGGGTCCAAGAATGCACTCGCGGTAATGGATGACGCTGACCTGGACACGGCGCTCGTCTGTGCGTTGGGAGGTGCTTTCGGCAGCACCGGTCAGAAATGTACCGCCTCGTCGCGCCTGGTAGTACACAAGGATATCCACGATCAGTTCGTCGAACGCCTGGTCGAGGGCGCCCGCAACATGGTTGTCGGGCATGCGCTCGAAGCCGGCACGCAGATCGGCCCGGTAGCGAGCGATGCCCAATTGCAGCAAAACCTCGCCAATGTCGAGCTCGCGAAACAGGAGGGCGGTGAACTGCTGTGCGGCGGCGAACGCGTCGAGCGCGCTACCGAGGGTTATTTCATGAACCCGGCGGTTTTCGTCGGTACCCGCAACGACTGGCAGGTAAATCGCGAGGAACTGTTTGCACCTATGGCCTGCGTGATCAAGGTCGACTCCTACGATGAGGCGATCGCGACGGTGAACGACACTCGTTTCGGACTTACTGCCGGGATTATTACCAGCAGTCTCGCCCGCGCGACCCATTTTCGTCGCCACGCCAAAACCGGTTGCGTGATGGTTAACCTGCCTACCGCTGGCACTGACTACCACGTGCCCTTCGGCGGGCGCGGCGAGTCTTCCTATGGTCCACGCGAACAGGGGCAGTACGCCGAGGAGTTTTACACCACGGTGAAAACCGCGTATATCGCCAGCGGTAACCCGTCATGAGCGAAGGCTATCGCATCGACGCGCTACAGTATGGCAACTGGTCGGAGCAGATCTTCGAGCAAATGCGCGCTGGTGGGGTGGACGCGGTGCATGTCACCATCGCCTACCATGAAAGCTTCCGCGAAACCGTCGCCAACATGGAACAGTGGAACAGTTATTTCGAGCGTTTCCCGCACCTGATCTTCCAGGGCTTTACCGGTGACGACGTGCGTCTCGCGCGCGATACCAATCGCACCGCGATTTTTTACGGTTTCCAGAATCCGTCGCCGATCGAGGACGATATCCGCCTGGTTGAAATCCTGCATACGCTCGGCGCGCGCTTCATGCAGTTGACCTACAACAACCAGTCGCTGCTCGCCACCGGTTGTTACGAAGCGCAAGACAGTGGTGTCACGCGCATGGGCCGAGAGGTGATCGCGGAAATGAACCGTGTCGGCCTCGTCGTCGACATGAGTCATTCGGCCGAGCGCTCGACACTCGACGCCATCGAAATCAGTGCGCGCCCCATCGTGGTTACCCACGCTAACCCGGCTTTCTGGCACCCGGCGCTGCGCAATAAATCGGACGCGATTTTAAAAGGTCTCGGCGAAACCGGTGGCATGCTCGGCTTCAGTATGTACCCGCATCATTTGAAGGATGGTAGCGACTGCAGCCTGCAGAGCTTTTGCCGGATGATTGCCGATTGCGCCGAGATTATGGGTGTCGACCATATCGGGCTGGGTTCCGACCTGTGCCAGGATCACCCGGATTCGGTGGTCGAATGGATGCGCGTCGGCCGCTGGACCAAGAAAATCGATTACGGCGAGGGTTCTGCCAGTAATGCCGGCTTCCCGCCGATGCCCGCATGGTTTAATGACAACCGCGATTTCGGCAATGTCGAAAAGGGCTTGCTCGAGGTTGGATTCGATGCTGCGGATACGGCTAAAATAATGGGTAATAACTGGCTACGTTTCTTCGACGAAAACTTTGGAGCAGATTACTAGATGGATTGCGCTGACCAAAACCCGATGCCTGATGCGGCCAACTTCCGTAGGCCACCCGAGGTGGTGATGCGGTTGGCACGCATGGGCAGTTTTCACCAGACCCGCCTGTCATTCATGCGTAGCCTGTTACGGCGCCTCAAAAACGAAGACTGGAAGTTTAAACGTAATCTCTGGGCGATCGACGAACAGGGATTCGGACGTGCGGTCTACACGGTTTACGGGCCCGAGCGCAATTACTCGCTGGTTGCTTTTTCGCATGACCTGCCTGATGAAATGCGCTCCGATCGCGTCATCGCGACCGCATGGGATACGACTTTTTCGCTTTATGATGGAATTCCCACCACAGCCGATCTCGATCGGCTCGAACAAAACGTGCCGAAACAGGAAGCCGGCCGGATTTCCGACTCGGAACTGAGCCTGTCGCGTGCAAACCGTTCAGTGCGCCTGTGGCAACATGTAGTCGCCCGGCTCTCGGCGGGGCGGCAGCCTGATTGCGACCAGCTTGAAGCGGTGGGTTACCTGGTGCGCACGACCGCGGTTTATGGCTCGGGAAAATTCGGCGCTGCCGATCGCCTGAGCATCGCTGGTCGTCCCGAGGTCAGCGCTCCGTTTCAGGCCGAACTGTTATCGGTGTGGTTGACCCGGGCCTTTTCACTCGATCTGGTCGAGCATATCGCTCGCGCTCGCGGTGGTGACCAGGCGGTAGCCATCGAGCCTGAAATGCGTCGTCGCGTCGGCGTCGGTAATTCCACCGGACTCGGTATGGCACCTTTTTTAATTAATCATCCGGCCTTGCTCAACAACTGGATGATGGCGCGCGAAGAGGCGCTGGCTCGCGTACGGGCATTACCGCAAGCGGAGACGGAGGCGATAGCAGATTTCAAACGACATTTCGAACGCGCCTGCTTTAACGTGTCGCAATGGCATTCTGAACACCCGATCCAGATTGAAAAACTTGGCGCGCTGCGTGCCGATCTCGAGTTAATGGCCAGTTATATCGCCGACGAGTCGCTCAGCGAGGATCATCCCTGGGACCGGTTTTATCGTTGGGCCGAAGCATCCTTATCGCTGGAAGGTCAGGAGCAGCTGGTATCGTTACTGCTCGAACCCTATGGCGAACTGGTGGATGAGTTGACGCAGTGCATGGATGCCGATGAACACCTGGCCTTTTTTATCGACGGCGCCATGCCGGTCGCGCGCCTGTGCGAGATTATCGAAACCCGGTGCCAGTGGGCTTTGCAGGTCGACTATGGCCAACTCGAAAATCGTGCACGTTTCTGGTATACCTCGGCGGAAAAACTTGAACCGCGCGTCGGTGAGCGCTTCCACGAACCTGGTGCCGAGTACGAACTGCCACTCGCCATTGGCTACGACATCAAGCAGATGCATGCGGCACTGACGGTTTGGGAAGGGGGACAGACCACGGCCGAGTTCCTGCTGCTTCACCCCGAACACCGCCATACGGCGCGACGTGTACAAAATCTGGCCGTTCGACCATATGCCGAAATTCAGGACAACCTCATCGCCGCGGATATGCTGCCGATCGACATTCTACGCTGTAAGCTGTCGTTCTTTGGTGCCACCAAATTTGATCCACGTTCTGATCGCTGGGTTCGCATCTGCATGTACCAGGACGCACCTTTCCCGCACGAATTACTCGCCGCGGCACCGTGAGTTACCGTCTCACGCTCGCCGAAACCGAAACCTCTTTACGCAAGGTCGCGCGTGCCTGCGGTCTCGACTGGGGCATAGCCGAAGAGGCCGGCAAGGCGGCGCGCTGGCTGGCGGCGTTCAATCTGCCCGGCCCGGAAACCATGCTCGCACACTTGTTGCAGCTGTCTGCTAAGGATTATCGTGCGTTTATCCCACAAGGCAGCGCACAGCCATGGCATGCCAGTGGCGGCCTGTTGTGCCCGATAATCACCGGCGCCGCCCTCGCCGACCGCTCGGCGCAAATGCTCGAGGGCAAGGTATTTACCCTCGGTCCGACCGCCTATCCGCTGTTGCTTGCAGCAACCGTTGGGCAGGCAGCGCGCTGCCATCAAACCGTTTTCACCACGGCATGGGCCGGGGTGCGGGTCAGTTGTTTCGAAAACGGACTCAGTATCGAGGGTGATCTCGACGACCTGTTGCTCACCCGGGTCGATGCCGTGAGTTGTCAGCAGGACGATTTATCGAGCCCGCAACAATTACCGTCGACGCTTGCCTATGCAATCGATGAAGAGATTGTCAAACAAATCGATAAACTCGCCTTTAAAACCTACGCGCCCGCAACCGAAGCATCGCGCGCCGGCGCCGGCGCGGGTCTCACCGACAACGACTAATGGTAACCGGATCCCGGGATTCCCGCTGGCGCGGGAATGACAAGGCTGTGGGATCGTTCCTGCTTCTTTCTGTCATCCGTCCCTGAAGTCATCCCCGCGCAAGCGGGGATCTCTGAACGTAACCAGCAAAACGCTCAATCCCAGGTTTTTGTAATATAAATCACCTATTTACAGCGCTTTCCTGTATACTCCGTGCAATCTTTCTGGTGCTGATCGGTCTGCACCTGTCTTTAATATGGAAATTATTTACGATTTCCCACTCAATTAGCATTAAATCTGCCCTGACCGTTCCAGACACAGCAGTGTGTTTTGGCGGGTCGATTGCTGGAGAAGTTCAAAACATGTCATTTAATAACCTTGGCCTTAGAGCCGAGCTAGTCCGTGCTGTATCCGAAAAAGGCTACGACACACCGACCCCAATCCAACAACAGGCCATCCCGCTGGTTCTCGAAGGCCGCGACCTGATGGGTAGCGCGCAAACCGGAACCGGCAAAACCGCCGGCTTTACCCTGCCTTTACTGCAGCTTCTGGCCGCTAAGCAACCACCGCAAAATAGTCGCCGCCCAATTCGTGCGCTGGTGATAACGCCGACCCGTGAGCTGGCGGCGCAGGTGGCGGAAAGCATTACCGCCTACAGCAAGTGGCTACCATTAAAATCAGCCGTGGTTTTCGGCGGTGTCAGTATTAATCCACAGAAGCAGAAACTCATTCGCGGTGTCGATATCCTGGTGGCCACGCCGGGCCGGCTCCTCGACCATGTGGGTCAAAGGTCAGTTGATCTTTCCCAGGTCGAATTGCTGGTGCTCGACGAAGCCGACCGCATGCTGGACATGGGTTTTATTCACGACATCCGCAAAGTGCTTGCGTTGGTGCCGAAACAAAAACAGACGCTGCTGTTTTCCGCAACCTTTTCCGACGATATCAAAAAGCTCGCCAATGGCTTGCTGAAGTCGCCAGCGTTGATCGAAGTAGCGCGACGCAACACCACCGTGGAAGCGATTCAACAGGTGGTTCATCCCGTCGATAAGAGCCGCAAACGTGAATTGCTGTCTTACCTGATTGGTTCCAACCAGTGGCAGCAGGTGCTGGTTTTCAGCCGTACCAAGCATGGCGCCAACCGCCTCGCCGGGCAGTTGATTAGCGATGGCATCAATGCTGCCGCGATCCATGGCAACAAGAGCCAGGGTGCGCGTACCAGGGCGCTGGCCGACTTCAAATCAGGCAAGGTACAGGTATTGGTGGCAACCGATATAGCCGCGCGCGGACTCGATATCGACCAGTTACCCCACGTGGTCAATTATGACTTGCCCAATGTCCCCGAAGATTATGTGCATCGTATCGGTCGCACCGGGCGTGCGGGACGTGAAGGTGAAGCCATTTCGCTGGTATGTGTCGATGAACTGAAACTGCTCAAGGATATCGAGAAACTGATTAAACGCGATATTCACCAACGGGTCATCGATGGTTATGCGCCGGACCCAAAGATAAGGGCGGAACCGATCGAACGTGGCAAAGCTCCGCAGAGGCACAAGGCGCACAACAAATCACAACGCCCGTTCCAGGCTAAAGCCAGAAGTCATCCCGGCAAGCCTGCTGCGCAAGGCGCTAACCAGCGCTATAAATCCGGTCGGCGTACCGCTGCCTGATCGATATACGACTTAGGAAAAAAACATGACTGATTCAATCGATGAAGTAGTAATCGATAACAAGTTCCCCGTTACCAGTATCGAGAAGACGGAACCCCCGCAAGGCGTCGAGGAAGGGCAATGGTATGAATACGTTATCGGCAAGGGGTCGTCAGCAATCACGGGCAGGCGTTCGGGTAGTCTTGAAGCGGTAACCGAGTATGTCGAGGAATATGCGGATAATCTCAATCGCCGCTCAGCCCTCGGTTACTCGGCTTACGCTGCGCGCAAACCAACTAAACCAAACAAACCAGCCGAAGCCGCCAAACCAGCCGAAGCCGCCAAGCCAGCCGAGTAACACCGTTTCCGGCCAATTCCTGCCCGTGGCGCATCAGGCGCCATGGTTACTGCAAATCCCTGCCCGGTATCGCGGACGGTTGTCGACTACTCGCGGCTTCTTTTTCCGTGACACTAGCGGGTTTTCCGCTGGCGATTCGCCCGGCACATACACCGGGGCCGAGCGCGGTTCAGATTGAAAATCTTCCACTGCCGCGGTAATGTGAAGTCTGTTTGTACCAGCTCCACATACCGGGTTGCCGCTATGAAAACCTATCGCTCGTCCAAAATCGAAGTGCGCGAGGATACGCTCGCCGGGCGTGGCGTGGTCGCGATTGGCGATATCGCCAAAGACGAGATTGTCGCGATCAAGGCCGGCAATATTATCACGCGCGCAGAACTCGAGCAGGCCACGCAGGCGGCCGGGGATATGGCGCTGCAAATCGATGATAACTTCTACCTGGCGCCACGCACCCCGGATGACGTGGAGGATATGTCGGTGTTCATCAATCATTCCTGCGATCCGAATGTCGGTTTCCGTGGACAGGTGGTCTATGTCGCGATGCGCGACATCAGTGCGGGCGAGGAATTATGCCATGATTATTCGATGGAGCGCTCCGATAATTATCTACTCGATTGCCATTGCGGAAGCCCTTTATGTCGCGGTAAGGTAACTGGCCAGGACTGGAAAATACCCGAGTTACAGAAACTTTACGGGGATTATTTTTCGATTTATATCAGGAACAAGTTTCAGTGAGGATAAACCAATGAGTGCTCCCGCCGACCAGGTGATCGACCAGCCCATTCTGCTGCGCGAAGACAGCGAAGGAATTACCACGCTGACGCTGAATCGTCCCGCACAATACAATGCGCTGTCTGGTGAGCTGCTGACTGAATTGCAAGCCTCACTCGATGATATCAACCAGGATGACTCGGTCCGCGTCGTCATCATCGCGGCCAACGGCAAGGCGTTTTGCCCCGGCCATGACCTGAAAGAAATGCGTGCCAGCGAAGAACGTCAAGTTCACCAGGCGCTGTTCGAC
>Ga0316194_10000559_pt1 | contig 24222 bp, 25 predicted proteins | sample CroRivsedime1_MG_FD_204936 | JGI IMG/M metagenome (GOLD analysis project Ga0316194, IMG submission 204936) | Coastal sediment microbial communities from Maine, United States - Cross River sediment 1 | ecosystem: Environmental > Aquatic > Marine > Coastal > Sediment | place: USA: Maine...
CGCGGTCGGGCTCGAGCGCGTAGACCTCATAATCGATACCCTCTTCATCCAGGACCTCTTTGAGGTACTCGACCACCAGCGTCTCGTTGCCCGGTGGATTTGTCGTATTGATCTGGACGAGATCGATGAAATGCTGGATCGCTTCCTCTCCAACTTCCTCCCAGTCGACCAGGTAGGACTGCTGCGCATTTGCAGCCGCCGCGCTACACAAGAGCAACAACACACTGATTATTCTCATTTTTTTTCGCCGCTGATTGCCAAGACTTCTTTCAGGTGCTTGCGAAATCTCTCACCCGTGTCCGGGTGCTCCAGCCCATATGCAACGCTCGCCTGTAAGTACCCCAGCTTGCTGCCACAGTCGTAGCGCACACCAGTGAATGAATAGGCATACACAGCCGACTCATCAAGCAGATCCGCGATACCGTCGGTCAGCTGAATCTCGCCGCCGGCGCCCCTCCCCGTCTTCTCCAGCTTGTCGAATATTTCAGGCGCCAACAGGTAGCGACCGACGACCGCTGAGTTGGACGGTGCATCTTCAGGCGCAGGTTTTTCGACAATCTGCGTCACCCGATCGCGGTCTTCACCATCCACGGCAACGATGCCGTAACTCGACGTATTTTCGCGCGGTACCGTTTCAACCGCGATTACGCTGCCGCCGTGCTCGGCATATTCGTCAGCCATTTGCGCAAGACAACCAGGCTCACCCGCGATGAGATCGTCCGCAAGATGCACAAAAAATGGCTCATCGCCGACTGCAGGTCGTGCGCAGAGTACGGCGTGCCCAAGGCCCAGCGGTTCTCCCTGCCGGATGTACACGCAGGAAACTCCGGCCGGGATGATGCCTCGTATCGATGCCAGCAGCTCGTCCTTGCCGGACTCGCTTAACGCATTCTCGAGTTCCGGATCCGTATCAAAGTGATCCTCAATAGCGCGCTTGGACGCCCCGGTGACGAAAACAAGTTTTGTTGCCCCCGCTGCAATCGCTTCTTCGACCGCATACTGAATGAGCGGTTTATCAACGATCGGGAGCATTTCCTTGGGACTCGCTTTGGTCGCAGGCAGGAATCGGGTGCCGCGACCTGCGACGGGAAATACGGCTGTTCTGACTTTCTGGCCCACGTGGCGCTCCAATGCTTGCAATTGGGCAGCATCATAGCGAAAACGCGGTTACCGCGTCATGACTAGCGTCACGCTCACGAGCGAGAGCCGGGCCCACGCGCGCGCGGACCCGGCTTGCCGGCGTATTTTCCGCCCTACTTCTTCTCGGTCGACACTTTGATGTCGGCTCGATTCAGTTCGACGGTGCGCTCGCCAATGCCTTTCACCAACGAAAGGTCATCCGCACTTCGGAACGGGCCGTGTTTTTCACGGTACTCGACGATGGCTTTCGCCTTCGAGAGCCCAATACCCTTGAGCGCCGTGGAAATAGTCTCGGCATCCGCCGTATTAACGTCCACAGGCCCTGCAAGTAGAAGGGTTGGTGCCGCGAGCAGAGCGATTGCTGCAGCGATAGTTAAGAGTCTCATCCTAAGCTCCTTGGGTTGGTGAATGACCCACACAGCCTAAGTCGCCTGGCACTCCGGCGCAGCGGGAGAAACTCGGCAAAAGACGAGGTTTTAGTTGGTGATGCTGTGCTGCAGGAGCGTATCGAATTGAACGCGGGAAGCGGGACGCTGGGTTTCCCAATTACGGCAACTTGGGCACTGCCACAAAAGGCGCTGGCTCGAAAATCCGCACTCCTGGCATTGATACCGAGGCGTGTGAGCGGCGAGCTTCGAAAGCGCCCCGCGGACTTTCACAAACGCGGATTCTCCATCGGCATTGTCGCCTTCCGACAGCCGATGCAAATCGACAAATTCCTTCAGAGTAGGCTCATTGAGCATGTACTGCTCAACGCAGTCATCGATGACGGGAATCCCGCCAATGTCATTCACTATGGCCGTGTACGCCACCAGGGAGGACGTCTCGGGGTGCTTATCAAGCATCGCTCGCAACGCCCGCTCGAGTTCTTCCACTTCATTCTCGCGCGTGTAAATAGAGACAATCTCCGGGAGCGCTTCTGCAATGAGATAGGTGTTCTCGTCAATAATCCGGTGATACAGCTTCAACGCCGTCTTGCTGTCATCGGTATCGCGCGCAATATGAGCCCGGGTCAGCGCACCACGCATGGTGCGTGGACGGCCTGCCTGTGCTTTCTTAACGTACTGCCGCGCAGACGCGAAATCTCCGGATCCAACAGACGCCTCGGCCATCTCGCAATAGTAGTGTGCAATCTGTAGTGCCAGCGAACGCCCGCCTAGAACTTCGAGCTTCCTTCCGGCATCGATCGCTTTTTGCCACTCGTGTTCCTGCTCATAAATTCTGCATAAAGCTTCAAGTGCCTGAACCTGGAAGCGTGATCCCTCCGAGAGGCGCGAGAACAGGTTCTCCGCCCGGTCAAGCAATCCTGCACCAAGATAGTCTTTGGCGAGCGAGTACAAAGCCTGGTCGCGCTGCTCCGCCGCAAGATCAGGACGCGCGATGATGTTCTGGTGAATACGGATGGCCCGATCAACTTCACCGCGCCGCCGAAAAAGGCTGCCAAGCGCGAAGTGAGTCTCGATAGTCTTGTCGTCAACCCGGACCATGCGCAGGAAATGTTCCAACGCCTGGTCGGTCTGCTCATTCAGCAGGAAATTGAGACCCTTCAGGTAATCGATGTTGAGCGGCGGCGGCTTGTCCTCGTCGTCGCGCTCTCCGAACCGACCGCTGAGCCAGCCGGCAATTCCGAGAAGCAGGAACAGGCCCGCCAGAATTAGGGCTTTTTCAGTCGGCATCGCTGATAGGCAGACCGCGCAGGCTGCTGACCTCGCTCTCAGTCATTTTGAGAGAACGCCGCAGGATCCGTCGCTCATTAACCAGTTTGAGTGCAAAGAAACCAATACACAGGACCCCGAACAGCCAGCCCACCGCAAACGTGACCGTAAATGCCAACGGGATAGATGTGGTGACTTTGGTAAAGGCGAGATCGATATCAATCATGCCTGTGTTATTTGCTGTGAAGGTCGCCATTACGATGACAATCAGAACAATCAGTATCGCAAGGCCGATACGTTTCAGCATGCGCTCGCTCCGCGGATCCGGTGATTCACGATCTCATGATGCGACCTGAAGCCGCGCTGGATCAACTTTTAATAGGAAAATGGCGGCTTTCGTTGACGCGCTCGCGCAGGTCTTTGCCTGGTTTGAAGTGCGGCACGTACTTGCCTGACAGAGCAACTGCTTCGCCCGTCTTGGGATTCCGGCCAATGCGGGGCGGACGATAATGCAGCGAGAAACTCCCAAAGCCGCGAATCTCTATGCGTTCCCCTTGTGCAAGGGCATCGCTCATGAGGTCCAGCAAGTGCTTGACGGCCAGTTCAACATCCTTGGCCGGCAAGTGTTTTTGCTTGCGGGAGATAGCTTCTATCAGTTCTGATTTTGTCATTTTACCTTATTCCGTACCGCTGACTTGGCGTAACTCACGGATATTAAAGGCAATAGTAGCCCAGACCGGGCGGTCTGGGCTACTCTTTTTACTTATTATTTGCTTCCGCCGGACATTTTTTCCTTCAGAAGGTCGCCAAGCGTGGTGCCCACGGGCGCTGCAGCGACATCAGATTTGTAGCTGCTGACCGCTTCCTGCTCCTCGTGGACTTCCTTGGCCTTGATCGAAAGCGCGATCGTACGGTTCTTCCGATCGACATTGGTAAACTTGGCTTCGACCTCTTCACCAACCTTGATCATCGTCCGAGCGTCCTCAACCCGGCCACGGGCCAGCTCGGATGCGCGAAGTGAACCGAATACACCCTCGCCCAGATCCACCAATGCGCCACGCGCATCGACTTCAGTGACCGTCCCGGTAACGATCGAGTTCTTCGGATGGGCAGCGAGCCAGTTCGAGAACGGATCTTTCTCGAGCTGCTTGATACCCAGCGAAATGCGCTCGCGTTCGGCGTCAATAGCCAATACGGCTGCCTCGATTTCCTGGCCTTTCTTGAAGTTCCGCACGGCTTCTTCGCCCGGCAGATCCCAGGAAATGTCAGAAAGATGAACGAGGCCGTCGATACCACCATCGAGGCCGATGAAAATACCAAAGTCTGTGATTGACTTGATCTGCCCCGATACCTTGTCGCCACGATTGTATGTGACACCAAACTCGGCCCATGGATTCGGCTTGCACTGCTTGATGCCGAGTGAAATCCGACGACGTTCCTCGTCGATCTCGATAACCATGACTTCGACTTCTTCGCCAACCGACACTACGCGAGCCGGACTGACGTTCTTGTTGGTCCAGTCCATCTCGGATACGTGCACCAGGCCCTCAACACCGTCTTCGATTTCCACGAAGCAACCGTAGTCAGCAATGTTGGTGATTTTGCCAAAGATGCGAGTCTGCGGCGGGTAACGACGCGCGAGGTTCTGCCACGGATCATCGCCAAGCTGTTTCATGCCCAGCGACACGCGCTGACGCTCACGATCAAACTTGAGGATCTTGACGTCGATCTCCTGCCCCACCTCGACAACCTCGGAAGGATGCTTGACACGCTTCCAGGCCATATCCGTGATGTGCAACAGGCCGTCGATGCCACCGAGGTCGACGAATGCGCCGTAATCAGTGAGGTTCTTGATGATTCCTTTGACGGACTTGCCTTCCTGCAGTTCGGCAAGCAACTTCTCGCGCTCTTCGGAGAATTCTGTTTCAACAACCGCGCGGCGCGATACAACTACGTTATTACGACGCTGGTCGAGCTTGATAACCTTGAACTCAAGGCTCTTGCCTTCGAGGTACGCGGGATCGCGAACCGGGCGAACATCAACGAGTGAACCCGGCAGGAATGCGCGGACACTATCGATTTCGACCGTAAAGCCGCCTTTAACGCGACCATTGATCACGCCTTCGACTACTTCACCTGCCTCGAACGCTTTCTCGAGATCAATCCAGGTACGTGCCCGGATCGCCTTTTCGCGTGACAGTTTGGTCTCACCAAAGCCGTCTTCAACGGCGTCCAGCGCGACTTCGACTTCGTCCCCAACGGCGATGCCGCCTTCGGTCTTGTCGTTCTTAAACTGCTCTACGGGGATTACGGCCTCGGACTTGAGACCTGCACTGACGATTACGACATCGTCATTTACCGCGACAACGATACCGGTGATGATGGATCCCGGCTTTATTTGTTGACTGGCAAAACTTTCTTCAAATAATTCAGCAAAACTTTCAGACATGTTAGTTAACCAAGGGAGTACGTACTCCCACCCAATTGCGTCGTGTCACATCCTGTGACTGACGGTCATTACAAAAAAAGGAGCGAACATCCTGTCCGTTCCCATCCATTAAACCTTTATAAGGTGTTAGAGGTTGGCGACCCAGTCGAGCACTGTTTGCGTTACTGCTTCGATGGACTGACCTGACGAATCCAGAATCCTGGCATCCTCTGCAGGCCGCAGCGGTGCTACCGATCGCTCGGAATCCCGCCGGTCACGGTCCTCTATGTCCCGTGAAAGGGCGGCAAGGCTAACACCGATACCCTTGTCTTTCAACTGCTTATGGCGCCTCGCGGCACGTTCTTCGGCGCTCGCGGTCAGGAATACTTTTACCGCTGCGGAAGGAAATACGAGGGACCCCATATCGCGACCGTCCGCCACCAGCCCCGGGGCTTGTTGGAAGGCCCTCTGGCGCTCCAGAAGCGCCTCCCGAACCTCCGGTATGACTGCCACGACCGAGGCCATCTCGCCGGTGGTCTCTTTCCGGATTTCGAGCGTGACATCCTCGTCATCCAGCCAGATAAGCTCTGTCCCGTCCGGATTACTGTCAAATCGGACATTCAAATCGCGGGCCACCCGGGCAACGGCATCGATATTGGCAAGGTCCACACCCTGTTTCGCCGCAGAAAGGGCCGTTAGCCGATACAACGCCCCGCTATCCAGCAGGTGGTAGCCCAGGGCCCGGGCAACCTTCCGAGCGATGGTCCCCTTGCCGCTCCCGACCGGCCCGTCGATGGCAATCACCGGAATGGTCATATCAGTCCCCTTCGACTCGAATGTTCACGCCAATCGACGCCATGCTCGCCGCGAACCCCGGGAACGATGTGTCAACGGCGGCCACGTCTTCTACTACGACGTCGCTATCGGCGATCGTACCGGCCAGGGCGAGCGACATGGCGATCCTGTGATCGCCAAAGCTCTCAACGGTCCCGCCTTTGAATCGACCGCCATGCACTACCGCGCCGTCCGGCGATTCGTCGACCTCAATGCCCAGCCGACGCATGCCGTCCGCCATCGCCGCAATACGGTCACTTTCCTTCACGCGAAGCTCACCTATTCCACTGAAAACCGTTTTGCCACTCGCGGCTCCCGCTGCGACGAACAGCACCGGAAACTCATCAATAGCCAGCGATACGAGCTCCGGGTCGACCTCACCGCCTTTAAGCTGCGAGGAACGCACCCGAATATCGGCCACCGGCTCTTCGCCCAGCAATTGTGGGTTTTCAAGGCGGATGTCCGCCCCCATGGCTCGCAGAATGTCAATAACACCAGTACGCGTCGGATTGACGCCCACGTTGGTGATGAGTACATCGGCCCTATCCGCCAACAAAACCGCCAAAAGGATGAACGCGGCCGATGATAAATCCGCTGGCACAGCGACCTGGCAGCCACGCAATGTCTGCCCACCGCCCAAAGAGACACTACCTTTGGCGCGGCCGACCACCACTCCCATGGATTCGAGCATGCGTTCGGTGTGATCCCGTGTTACCGCCGGTTCGGTCACGCTCGTGGTACCTGACGCGTAGAGCCCGGCAAGCAGGACTGATGATTTAACCTGCGCGCTGGCGACCGGCATATCGTAATGAATGCCCTTCAATGCCAGCCCGCCCGCAATTTGCAGTGGAGGCGTTCCGTCGCAGTCGCTTTCGATCGCGGCACCCATCATTGTCAGGGGCTTGATGATTCTGCTCATCGGGCGCCCTGTCAGTGACTCGTCCCCGGTTAGCGTGCTCGGGAAATCCTGTCCAGCCAGGAGTCCGGCCATCAACCGCATGGCGGTCCCGGAGTTGCCCAGGTCGAGATCACCAGATGCCTCGCGAAGCCCATGCAAACCGACTCCGTCAATGGTCATCCGCGTCGGGCTGGGTTGCTCAATCTCAACGCCAAGCGCGCGCATCGCCGCGAGCGTAGCCAGGCAGTCCTCGCCGGCCAGGAAACCACTGACCTCGGTCCGGCCTTCGGCGATACTGCCAAGCATCAGAGAGCGATGAGACACCGATTTGTCGCCGGGCACCGTAACGCGTGCATCCTGCAACTGCGATGGAGTGACGATGAACTGCATCAGGCAGCGACTAGCCTATGGCCTTCGGATAAGCCCCGAGCACCTTGAACAACGAAGCGGTCTTCTCGAGCTTTGCCAAAGCCGCCGCCACTGCGTCGTCCTCGGCGTGCCCTTCCACATCAATAAAGAACACGTAGTCCCACTTGCGTCGCCGTGAAGGTCGGGACTCAATGCGCGTCATGCTGACGCCGAATTCCGCCAGTGGCTGCAACAGGCTGTGTAGCACGCCTGCCCCGCCGGCCGTATCGCTCGTAGAGATCAATAACGTGGTCCTGTCCTCTCCACTGGGCGCGAGCAACTCGCGACCCACGACCAGGAAACGGGTCGCGTTGTCTGGTCGATCCTCGATGTTATTGACGAGAATTTCGAGTTCGTAAACATCAGCAGCCACTTCCGGGCCGATCGCCGCAGTCCCATCCTCGTCACGTGCACGCCGCGCCCCGGCCGCATTGCTGGACATCCCGATTAGCTCGACGTGAGGGAGATTTTCGCGAATCCATCCACGACACTGGGCCAGTGATTGTTCATGCGCGCAAATGCGTTCAATCTTGTCCAGGCCCTTGGTCTTGGCCATCAGGTGCTGCTCGATCTTGAGCTCGATTTCGCCGGCAATCTTCAATGGCGAAGTAAGGAACATGTCCAGCGTATTGTTCACTGAGCCTTCAGTGGAGTTTTCGATCGGGACTACCCCGAAATCGGCCGCACCGCACTCCACCTCCTGGAAGACTTCGTCAATCGTGTGGAAAGGGAGCGCTCGAACCGAATGTCCGAAATGCTTGTTGACCGCAGTCTGGGTGAAGGTACCTTCTGGACCGAGAAATCCGATCTTCAGCGGCTCCTGTTGTGCCAGGCAGGCCGACATGATTTCGCGGAACAGGCGCAACATCTCCTCGTCTCGCATCGGCCCGTCGTTGCGGTCGAGAACCTTGCGAAGAACCTCCGCCTCGCGCTCCGGGCGGTAGTAGTCAACCGCGGACTTGAGGTCCCCTTTGGCCACGCCAACCAACTGGGCGAACTTCGCTCGATTGTTGATCAAATCCTGTATGCGCTCGTCTATCGCGTTGATTTGGTCGCGTATCTCGGCCAGGTCCAGATTGTCGGGGTCTTTGTCCGCCATACCAACTTGTTCGAAAACCGTAAAGGATTCCTCAGGTTACAGGCTTGCCGAGATTTCGCAACGTCGACACGCCCTCTATTGACCTGAGCTTTTCGAGCAGCGAGTCGGACGGCTCGCCATTAACATCGACGATCGTGTACGCAAAATCGCCTACAGACTTGTTGAGCAGGTCTTCGATATTCAAGCCCGCATCAGCAATGCAAGTCGAAATCTGTCCGACCATATTCGGCACGTTCGCATTGGCAACGGTGATACGCCATGCATCAAGTCGTGGCATGCGCGCCTGCGGAAAATTGACCGAAAAGCGGATGTTGCCGTTCTCGAGATAATCCTTAACGTTTTCCGCCACCATGATCGCGCAGTTCTCTTCCGCCTCCCCGGTTGAAGCGCCAAGATGCGGCAGCGCCGTCACCTTCTGGTGTGCAATGAGTTCGGGGGTCGGGAAGTCGGTGACAAAGGCATGAAGATGACCCTTGTCGAGCGCCGCTATAGCAGCGGCATCGTCAACCACACCGCCACGCGCGAAGTTAATCAACACGCCGCCTTTGTTCATGAGCGCGATACGGTCGGCGTTGACCAGATTGCGGGTCGCATCGACAAGCGGAACATGGCAGGTGACGAAATCCGCATGCTGGAACAGCTGATCGAGCGTTTCTTCCTGCTCAACGCCCGACGACAGTTGCCAGGCATTCCTGACAGTGATCGACGGGTCGTAACCGACAACCTTCATGCCAAGATCGAGCGCCGCATTGGCGACCTCGACGCCAATTGCGCCCAGACCAATCACGCCGAGCGTCTTGCCGGGCAACTCAAAGCCAACAAACTGCTTCTTGCCGGCTTCGACGGCTTTCTTGAGCGCATCGCCGGTTTCATCCAACGTCTTCACATATTCGCCGGCGTTACCCAGGTTACGCGCGCCCATCAGCATGCCGCCAATCACCAATTCTTTAACAGCATTAGCGTTCGCTCCTGGTGCATTGAATACCGGCACGCCCCGCGCCGCCATAGCGTCGCAGGGTATATTGTTGGTACCCGCGCCAGCGCGTCCAATCGCGGCCACTGTGTCCGGAATTTCCGTGTCGTGCATATTATGCGAGCGCAGCAGGACCGCATCCGGATGTGCGATTTCCGACGCGACCTCATAGCGACTGCGCGGGAAACGTCGCAACCCTTCGACCGCGATGTTATTGAGAGTCAATATCTTGAACATGATTATCCGTTGACCTTTTCAAATTCCGCCATGAACGCGATCAATGCATCGACCGCCTCCTCGCTGACGGCGTTATAGATAGAGGCTCGCATTCCGCCGACTGAACGATGACCCTTGAGATTCGCCAGCCCGGCGACCGCTGATTCTTCGAGAAACTTCCCGTCGAGCGCAGCATCGGCCAGGATAAATGGCACGTTCATCCGTGAGCGGCAGTCGATCGCGACCGGGTTGGAATAGAAATCTGACGCGTCAATTGCCGCGTATAGCTTTTCGGACTTCCGTTGATTGACCGCGCCGATCGCATCCATACCGCCCTGGCCTTTCAACCACTGGAATACCAGGTCGGCGACATACCAGGCGAACGTTGGCGGCGTATTGGTCATCGAGTCCGAATCCGCGTACGACTTCCAGGTCATCAGGTGCGGATTGTCCGGGCGCGCACGTTCGAGCAATTCGTTGCGCACGATAACGAGCGTAATACCTGCAGGGCCGATGTTCTTCTGGGCGCCCGCGTAAATTACGCCGAACCTGCTTACGTCGATGGCACGAGACAGGATGTTGCTCGACATGTCCGCGACCAGCGGAACGTCACCACCCGGGACAAAATTGAACTCGACGCCAGCGATCGTCTCATTTGGTGTGTAGTGCAGGTACGCCGCCTTTTCCGAGCGTTGCCACGAAGACTCTTCAGGGATGTAGGTAAAGTTCCGGTCCGACGCATCAGAGGCCACATTGACGTTGCAGAATTTCCGGGCTTCTCCTGCGGCTTTCTTACCCCAACTGCCAGTCACTACATAGTCGACCGCGTCGCCCTGGGCGGTGAGATTCAAAGGCGCCATGGCCATTTGCATCGTCGCGCCGCCCTGCGGGAACAAAACGCTGTAGTCGTCCGGGACTTGCAGCAAGTCACGCAGTGTTGCTTCGGCACGGGCCGCAAGCTCCACAAAGTCTTTGCCGCGGTGGCTGACTTCCATGACCGACATACCGGACCCGAGCCAGTCTGGCAGGTCGTTTCGAATGGTTTCCAGAACTTCGAGAGGCAGTGCGGCGGGGCCGGCACTAAAATTGTGAACGCGTGACATGACGCTGAATTTCCTGGGTGAGGGCTGTGGTGGCTATATTGCCGGGACGCGTATTGTTACGAGAAGCGGATTAAATTGCATTACTTACAATCGCAATTATTCGTCGCCGTCTTCGATTGATTCAATACGTGCTAACCCAACCAGTCGCTGGTCGCCTTCGACACGAATCAGTCGCACGCCTTGGGTATTGCGGCCCATGATCGAGATATCCTCGACACCGGTGCGCACCAGGGTGCCGTTTGAACTGATCAGCATAATCTCGTCCTCTTCGGCTACCTGAATCGCTCCGACCGTGCGGCCGTTGCGGTCCGTCGTCTGGATCGCAATGACTCCCTGCCCGCCTCGGCCCTGTACCGGAAAATCATCGACCGGGGTACGTTTTCCGTAACCGTTTTCGGTTGCGGTCAGGATCAGGCCGTCATGGATAATCGTCAGCCCAATGACTTCATGGTCGCCCGGAAGCTTGATACCGCGTACTCCCGCAGCCCCACGGCCCATCGGTCGTACATCGGCCTCGCTAAAGCGAATCGCCTTGCCATGACTTGCGACCAGCAGAATCTCGGCGTCGCCGTCGGTAATTGCCACGTTGACGAGCTTGTCTTCGTCACGAAGGTCAATTGCGATAATCCCGCTCGTGCGCGGCCGTGAGAATTGGCTAAGAGGCGTCTTCTTGACCGTGCCAGCCGACGTCACCATGAATACGAAATGGCCTTCTGCATACTCCTTGATCGGCAATACGGCGTTAATCCGCTCGCCCGGCTCCAGGGGCAGAAGATTCACGATCGGTTTCCCTCGGGAACCACGACTCGCCTGCGGTACCTGGTAGACCTTGAGCCAGTACATCTTCCCACGGCTCGAGAAACACAAAATCGTGTCGTGCGTGTTGGCCACGAACAGGTTGTCGATAAAGTCCTCGTCCTTCACCTTGGTCGCCGAGCGCCCGCGTCCACCGCGCTTCTGCGCCTGGTAGACGTCAATAGGCTGCGCCTTGGCGTAGCCTCCATGAGACAGGGTGACGACGACCTCCTCCTGCGGAATAAGGTCTTCAACACTGAGATCCGAATGGTCCTGGACGATTTCAGTGCGGCGCTCGTCACCAAATGCATCGCGTACATTCCCGAGTTCGGCTCGAATGACGTCGAGCAACAGATCGGGGTTAGCCAAGATGTCAGAAAACTCTTTAATTTTCCCCAATATCTCTTTGTATTCTTTGATGATCTTGTCTTGCTCAAGACCCGTGAGACGGTGCAAACGGAGATCGAGAATCGCCTGGGCCTGAACGGCCGACAGGCGGTACCTGCCCTCCACAAGGCCACTGCCGTCCACCAGACCATCGGGACGCGTGTCGGTATCGCCGGCTCTCTCGAGCATTCCGGTCACTTCGCCCGGCGCCCAATCCTGGCTCATCAGGCCGGTTTTGGCCTCCGCGGGCGACGCCGAGGCTTTGATCAGTGCGATAACTTCATCGATGTTCGCCAGCGCTACAGTCTGCCCTTCGAGGACGTGTGCGCGATCGCGAGCCTTGCGCAGATCGAAAATCGTCCGCCGGGTGACCACCTCTCGACGATGGGACAGGAAGGCCTCGAGAACCTGCTTCAGGTTAAGTAACTTCGGCTGTCCTTCATGCAGAGCGACCATATTGATGCCGAATACGCTTTGCATCGGTGTCTGCTTGTAGAGGTTATTCAGCACAACATCGCTGACCTCGCCCTGCTTTAACTCGATCACAATGCGCATGCCGTCTTTGTCAGACTCGTCACGCAACTCGGTGATGCCCTCGATCCGCTTCTCGCGTACGAGATCGGCAATCTTCTCAATCAGGCGGGCTTTGTTCACTTGGTACGGCAGCTCGGTGACGATAATCGCCTCCTTGCCACGCTTGTTGATGGTCTCAACGTTGGTGCGAGCGCGAATGTACACGCGGCCACGGCCGGTCCGGTAGGCAGAATAGATGCCCTGAGCGCCGTTAATGATTCCTGCCGTCGGAAAGTCCGGACCCGGGATATGCTCCATGAGCTCCGGAACGTCGATCTCGGGATTCTCAATCAACGCCAGGCAAGCACTGATGATCTCGTTGAGATTATGCGGCGGGATGTTGGTCGCCATGCCCACGGCGATGCCTGACGAACCATTGACGAGCAGATTCGGGATCCGCGTCGGCATGACCGACGGTTCGCTTTCCGAACCATCGTAGTTTTCGACGAAATCGACGGTTTCCCTATCGATATCGGCAAGGAGTTCGTGAGCAATCTTCGACATGCGCACTTCGGTGTAACGCATGGCAGCCGGCGAATCCCCGTCGACCGAGCCGAAGTTACCCTGGCCATCCACTAGCATGTAACGCATCGAAAACGGCTGTGCCATGCGTACGATGGTGTCGTACACCGCTGAGTCGCCGTGCGGATGGTACTTACCGATTACGTCACCGACGACACGGGCGGACTTTTTGTAGGGCTTATTGAAGTCATTTCCCAGCTCTCGCATCGCATGCAGGACGCGCCGATGGACCGGTTTGAGGCCGTCCCGCACATCCGGCAAGGCACGACCGACAATTACGCTCATTGCGTAATCGAGATAGGACTGCTGCATCTCCTCTTCGAGGCTGACTGACAGCAATTCCTGGGCAACTTCAGACATAGTTCTCTACTTTTTGGGCCCAAAATCCGAGCGCGGCCCCGCTCTGAGAAAAGCGGAATCCCTGGGTCAAATTGAACCGGATTTCGAGCGAATTAACTGGATGGAAATAATACCACAGACAGGCCCGAAAACGCAGTTTTTCAGTCCCCCAAAAAGGCCTGAAACGCAGTGCTGGCGCTGTCCGGTGCGACGCGTATACTGCGGCAACCATGCAGCATTGCGACACATTGATCTTACCCCGCTGGTGCGTACCAGTTGCGCACACAGGCGAGGTACTGGAGCACCATGCTGTCGCCCTCTCGGATGGGCACGTTACGGCTGTGCTGCCCGCAGCAGAAGCACAGGCCAGATTTCAGCCCAGCGTGCTCGTTGAACGCCCCGCGCATGTCCTGATACCGGGTCTCATCAACGCCCACACGCATGCCGCCATGACCTTGTTCCGGGGTCTCGCCGACGATCTGCCGCTCGAGGCCTGGTTACACGAGGGAATCTGGCCCGCCGAACGGCGCTGGGTCAGCGCGGAGATGGTGCGAGACGGCACAGAACTCGCTATCGCGGAAATGCTACGCGGTGGCATCACCTGTTTCAGTGATCAGTATTTCTACCCGGAGATCGTCGCTGAGGCTGCGGTAGACCTGCACATGCGAGCGGTCGTTGCCACGCCGGTGGTTGATTTTGCGACGGGATGGGCCCGGGACGCCAACGAGTACTTCCAGAAGGCTACCGATCTGGTCCACGACCCGTATGCCGATCATCCGCTGATCACCACGGCATTTGCACCGCATTCCACGTTCGCCATGTCCGATGAATCGTTCGCGGCGCTGCGAGTGCTTGCCGACCAGCTCGACGTACGCGTGCAGATTCACCTCCACGAAACGGCCGCCGAAATCGAAATATCTCTGCGTGACACAGGCAAACGACCTTTCGAGCGGCTCATCGACGCCGGGCTGGTTAATCGATCACTGCTTGCGGTCCACGCTGTGCATATGATTGAAGAGGAAATTGCCCACTTCGCCGATGCCGGCGTCAGTATCGCCCATTGCCCCAATTCAAACCTGAAGCTTGCCAGCGGCATTGCTGACATTACGCGGTATCGGGAAGCGGGATTGAATGTGGGTCTCGGCACCGATGGGGCGGCCAGCAACAACCTTCTCGATATGTTTTCCGAGATGCGCACAGCTGCCCTGCTCGCCAAGGCCACAGCCAATGACGCGTCGGCTATTACCGCGAGCGAGGCGCTGCACATGGCGACGCTCGGCGGGGCCAAGGCGCTCGGCCTGGAAAGATCAACCGGCTCGATCGAAACCGGCAAACTGGCTGACCTTGCCTGCGTGGACCTCAGCAGCCTCAACAGCCAGCCCGTCTATGACGTAGTCTCACAGATCGTGTACGCGGTGCGCGCGAACCAGGTTGCGGATGTCTGGGTCGGTGGACGGCACCAGCTGGACAACGGGGAATTCACCCAAATCGATACGGACGGCGTGTTCGCGCGCTGCAACGAGTGGCGTGAGCGCATCGCCACAACCGGCGAAATTTAATAGGTAGCCCAAAGATGACGACCGCAAGAGACAACGTTGATGCTGCAGAACTGGCGAAATTTGACTCGTTTGCGGCACGTTGGTGGGACACGGAAGGCGATTTCCGTGCACTGCACGAAATCAATCCGTTGCGACTCGACTGGATTCGGCAGCAGGTCAAACTGGCCGGATGCAAGGTGGTGGATATCGGGTGCGGCGGCGGCATTCTGACCGAGGCAATGTCGGCGGCGAACGCAACTGTGACCGGCATCGACATGGCCGAGGGCCCGCTTGCCGTTGCAAGGCTCCATCAGCATGAATCGGGCGCAGAGGTCGACTACAGACGCTGCACCGCAGAAGAACTGTCTGAAGCCGAACCCGGGCAGTACGACGTGGTGACTTGCCTCGAGATGCTGGAGCATGTGCCGGATCCGTCACAGGTAATCCGCTCCTGTGCGGAACTCATCCAGCCTGGTGGGCACGTGTTCTTTTCGACGATCAATCGCAATCCCAAGTCCTTCATGTTTGCCATCGTGGGCGCTGAATACGTTCTCAGGCTGCTGCCCAGGGGAACCCATGAATACGAGAAATTTATCCGCCCATCGGAGCTCGAGGCCTGGGCGCGAAGTGCGGGCCTCGAGTTGCAATCCAGCATTGGCATGCAATACAACCCGCTCACCAAGGTGTATTCGCTCGGCCCGAATGTCGACGTCAACTACCTGATGTCCTTCCGGCGACCCGTGGGTGAGTAGCCTCACGCAAATGCAGGATGGCTACTTCGAAGCCGTGCTGTTCGATCTCGACGGGACGCTGGTCGACACGGCGCCGGACATGGTGGCCGTTTTGCAGGAGATGCAGAAGGCCAATGACCTCGATCCCGTCGACTACGAACACGGTCGCGCCCAGGTCTCAAACGGCGCCATCGGCCTGCTCTCCGTTGGTTTCCCGGATATCGAAGTCAGCTTTGGCGATGAGCTGCATCTCGACTATCTGGAGCGCTACGCCGATGCCGTGTGCCAGGAGTCGCGGGTCTTTGCCGGTCTGGATACCCTGCTCGATCAGCTCGACGATGCCGACCGCCAATGGGGCATCGTGACCAACAAGCCCGAGCATCTGACGCATCCATTGCTCGACGCGCTGGGGCTCGCTTCCCGCAGCGCGTGTGTGGTCAGCGGCGATTCCCTGCCGGTTCGCAAGCCGGATCCCGCACCCCTGCTCTATGCCTGCGACATGGCCGGAGTCGAACCTCATCGAGCCATCTATGTCGGCGATTCATGGCGTGATATCGAAGCGGGTCTGCGCGCGGGCATGGCAACAGTCGCAGCCGGCTACGGCTATATCACCGAAGATGACGATCCGCGCGAATGGGGAGCCGATATCATTGCCCCGGATATCGACGAACTTGTCCAAATCCTCGTCAAAGCGGTTAATCTTGAGTCCTTATGATTTCCTTTTCACTAGATCCGGTATACCTCGAGGTCGGTGCCCCCGCGCTAGGCATCGGGCTGCTTCTCGGGCTACTGGTGATGTGGCTCATAGCCCGGCGACGAGAACATAGCCTGCTTGGCGAACTGGATCAGGCAGAGGCCAATCTCAAGAGCCAGGAAACCATCCAGCAGGAACGAGAAGCTGCGTTCGAGCTGGCCAACGCCAAATTGACGCAAGCATTCACCGACATCGCGAATCGTTCCCTGCAGACGAATAGCGACACGTTCCTGAAGCTCGCCGAGCAGAATCTCGGGACCCACCAGGAAAAGGCAAAACGGGAACTCAGTGAGCGCGAGAAAGCCGTTGAGGAACTCGTGAAGCCTATTCGCGATGCGCTGCAAGCCTCGCAGAAACAGATTAGCGAACTCGAGAAATCGCGCAGCGAGGCCTACGGCAGTATTCGCAATCAGCTCGAGGCAATGCAGCTGAGCCAGAAATCGCTGACACAGGAAACGCAAAATCTCGTCAAGGCGCTGCGGCGTCCGGAAGTACGCGGACAATGGGGAGAAATTACCCTGCGTCGCCTGGTCGAATTGGCGGGAATGGTGGAGCACTGCGATTTTGTCGAGCAGGTACACACATCCAATAGTGACCAGATCATTCGCCCCGACATGATCGTGAACATGCCGGACAAGCGGCAGCTGGTGGTGGACGTCAAAACACCTCTTGACGCCTATCTCTCTGCGGTCGAAGCGGAAGATGATGCGCAGCGCAAACTCGGCCTGGAACGTCACGCAAAGAACGTGCGCGCTCATATTCGATTGCTTTCATCCAAGGCCTATTGGAAGCAGTTCGACGAAAGCCCGGAATTCGTCATCTTGTTTATCCCGGGCGATCAGTTCCTGAGCGCGGCACTTGCCGAAGAGCCAGACCTGATTGAATACGCGTTATCCGAGCAGATCATTCTGGCTACGCCGACCAGCTTCGTGGCGTTGTTGAAGGCCGTCGCCTACGGCTGGCGGCAGCTCGCGCTTGCAGACAATGCCAAGGAAATTCGTGTGCTGGCTGAAGATCTCTACGGCAGGCTTGGGACCTTTGTGACGCACATGAACCGGGTTGGTCGGCAGCTGGCCAGCAGCGTGGAGAATTACAATAAGGCGGTCGGCTCGTTGGAGCGCAAAGTCCTTCCGGGCGCGCGCAAATTCACGGAGCTAGGAGTACACAGCAGTAAGGAAATCGAGAAACTGGAATCGCTTGAACCTGTGCCGCGAACAATGATTGAAGGAAATGACAATTGAGTATTGATCCGCGCTCGTACGAATACCCGAACGACATTCTCCGTGACCGAATCATCCTGATAACCGGCTCCAGCGACGGCATCGGCAAGGCGCTTGCTTTGCATGCGGCGGGCCTTGGGGCACAGGTGATTCTGCACGGCCGAAGCGTCACCAAGCTGGAAAAACTCTACGATGAGATCGAGGATATCGCTGGTGCCCCGCGCCCATCGATTGCCGTGATGGACCTCGAGTCGGCCAACGCCGAGTCCTACACGACGCTTGCACAGAGCATCGAGTCGGAGTTCGGCCGCATCGATGGCCTTGTCCTCAACGCCAGCATTCTTGGCGAGCGCTACTCAATCGAGCAGTACGATGCCGTGCTGTGGCAAAAAGTCATGCACGTCAACGTCACGTCTGTATTTGCGATGACCCAGGTGTTCCTGCCACTGCTGCAGCAGTCCGCAGATCCGTCCGTCATATTCACCAGTAGCGGCGTAGGTCGAACCGGCAGGGCTTACTGGGGAGCCTACGCGGTGTCGAAATTCGCCACCGAGGGCCTCTCCCAGGTACTCGCGGACGAACACGGTCATGGAAAGCTGCGTTCGAATTGCATTAACCCTGGTGCGACTCGGACGAATATGCGGCTGGCGGCCTTTCCGGCCGAAGACCGGGACGCGTTAAAGCGGCCTGGGGAAATCCTGGCACCCTACGTTTATCTATTGGGCCCGGACAGCAAAGGCGTCACCGGTGAGAGCTTCGACGCCCAGTAGGTTTGCCGCGCGTTTTTTTGCGTCGCGGCGTGGGGCTGTCGGGCGGCGGCATCCCCGCGGCGATATAAAGTGATCTTACCTGAGCTGGCGTGAGCGCTTCATATCTCCCTTTGCGGAGCCTGCGTGGCAACTGGATTGGCCCATAGGCCGTTCGTATCAGGCGACTGACCTCGTAACCCACGGCCTCCCACAGGCGCCGCACTTCTCGATTGCGCCCTTCCTTTAATGAGACGTTGAACCAGCGATTCGCCCCCTCACCGCCGCCAAATTCGACTGTATCGAAATGTGCGGGACCATCTTCGAGTGCCACGCTCTTGATCAACGCGTCAAGTTCAGCCCGGCTTGGATCGCCATGCACACGAACCGCATACTTGCGGATGATTTCAGCCGACGGGTGCATCAGTGCATTCGCCAGCGCCCCGTCTGTGGTGAACAACAGCAGTCCGGTTGTCGCCAGATCCAGGCGTCCGACAGAAACCCAACGAGCGCCTTTGAGTTCCGGCAATGAATCGAAGACTAACTTTCGACCCTCTGAGTCATCGCGTGACGTGATTTCGTCGCCGGGTTTGTTGTAGATGAGATGCCGGTGGGGTTGAGCGAACGTCTTTACTGAAAGTGGACGCCCGTCAAGCGTGATCTTCTCAGTGCCGTCGATGTGATCGCCGAGTTCTGCGGGACGGCCGTCGATAGTAAGCCGACCTTCCCTGATCCAGGCCTCGACTTTGCGTCGCGAACCGTGGCCGGCTGCAGCAAGAAATTTTTGAATTCGTTCAGACAACCGGGTCGGGCCATTGGCTGACCACAAGCTCCTCTTCGTCTTCCGCAGTAGCGGGCTCCTCGGATTCCGCGACTGTCTCGGCCTCTTCCTCGGATTCCGCAACTATCTCGGCCTCTTCCTCGCCTTCCGGGTATAGAACAGGGAGATCCTGTGCCGCCGCAACGGCGACTTCTTCGGCGCCGCCGGCCGATGGGTCCTCTACGTCCGGAAGATTGAGCTGTACACGCAGGCTCTCCCAATCGGACAGGTCAGCCAGCGGAGGCAGATCATCGAGTTTCTTCAGACCGAAATAATCCAGGAATGCTTTTGTGGTGCCAAACATCGCCGGCCGGCCAGGGATGTCCCGGTGCCCGACGACACGCACCCAATCGCGCTCAAGTAGTTGACGCACAATATTTGAACTGACGGAAACGCCACGAATCTCTTCGATATCGCCACGCGTTATGGGCTGACGGTATGCGATGAGTGCAAGCGTCTCAAACAACGCACGGGAATATCGCGGTGGTCGTTCTTCCCAGAGTTTCTGCAGACGATCGGCCATGGCTGCCTTCACTTGCATTCGAAACCCGGACGCGACCTCGGAAACCACGATGCCGCGGTCTTCATACTCAGTGTTCAGCGTCTCGATAGCTTTACGAATTTCGGCCTTCTCGGGGGCCGTGCGCCCATCAAATAGCCCTTTGAGCTGATCAATACTCAGAGGCCGGCCCGCAGCTAGCAATGCAGCCTCTATGAAATGCTTGATTTCTGTCGCTTCCATTAACCGTCTATCTCGTTTCTATTCTTCTGGCGATTCGTCTGCCAACAATTCGTTGGCCTCGCTATCGTCGGAAACCAGGTGAACCGATGCTGCCGCGCGAATATGCAACGGTGCATAGGCGTCTGACTGCACGACCTCAATCATTGACTCGCGCAGCAATTCAAGAATGGCGATGAATGTCACGGCGACGCCCATGCGTCCTTCTTCCGGATCGAAAAGATCCCCAAAGCCGGAAAATTTTCCTGCCTTAACGCGGGACAGTATCTCGGTCATTCGCTGGCGCACCGACAGAGGTTCCCGTTGCATGTGTAGATTCGAGAACATCTCGGCGCGCTTTAACACATCATGAAATGCGAGCAGAAGCTCTTTGAGCGTAACGTCGGGCAGTTTCGTTACGACCTTGCGTTCAGGTGCTTCCGCGGTCGCTACGAACACGTCGCGTTCAAGACGTGGTAGCTCCGAAATATCGTCGGCTGCTTTTTTGTAGCGTTCGTATTCCTGCAGGCGACGCACAAGCTCGGCGCGAGGATCTTCTTCCTCCTCTTCATGCGACTCCGGACGTGGCAACAACATTCGAGATTTAATCTCGGCAAGCATGGCGGCCATCAGGAGGTACTCTCCCGCCAACTCGAGCTGCATGTTCTTCATGAGCTCGATGTACTGAACGTACTGCTTCGTAATTTCGGCAATCGGGATATCGAGGATATCGATGTTCTGCCGACGAATCAGGTAGAGAAGCAAGTCCAACGGCCCCTCAAACGCCTCCAGGAATACCTGCAGTGCGTACGGGGGGATATACAGGTCCTGCGGTAACGTCGTTACCGGTTCGCCATCGACAACGGCAAACGGCATTTCTCCCTGGGCCGGAGACTGATTCTCGTCCTGGGGCGGCTTGGGCGCATCTTCAGGGTTCAGGACTTTGAGTTCGGGTTTCATACGGGTTCCGGCGGTGATCAGCGCATTCTATCGCATCTATCGAGAATCAGGTGAATTGACTGACGTCCCCACGCCCGGCGCGGAGTACGTCCACTGTCCCTCCGGAGAGATCCAGCACGGTCGTGGGATCGATACCTGTCGCACCTGCTTCGACGACCAGCTCGATCTGGTGACCGATGCGCTCCTCGATTTCAGTCGGGTCAGTCATTGGCATGTGATCACCGGGCAAGGACAGCGTCGAACTCATGATGGGTTCACCCAGTTGCTCGAGGACCGCGGTGACCAGGGCATGGTCCGGAACTCGGATGCCGATTGTTCGCCGCTTGGGGTTTTGCAGCATTTTGGGGAGCTGGCGCGTGGCCGGCAGAATGAACGTGTACGGCCCGGGCGTCAGCGACTTTATGAGTCGGTAGGCCCAGTTCTCGACCCGAGCGTAAACGCTGATCTCGGATAAATCACCGCACACCAGGGTGAAATTGTGTTTCTTGTTCGTCCTGCGAATCCTGTGAATTCGGTCGATTGCCTTCTTGTCACCGATCCGGCAACCAAATGCGTAACTGGAATCGGTTGGGTATGCGATCAGAGCGCCGTCGCGAATCATCTCGACAATTCGCCCGACCCGGTGCGGTTGCGGGTCGGTAGGATGAATTTCAATCAGTTTAGCCACGCGCGGATTGTAGGCGAGCAGAACGGTCGCGCATAGCCTGATCAGTACGTTATTATTCGCCGCCTAATGAATATGATATTTGAATTTTTTCCGCTGCTCCTGTTTTTCGGGACGCTGATCGCTAAGGACATCTACGCTGCTGTCCTGGTACTTATGATCGCCATGCCGATTGGCCTGTTGGTCAAGAGAGTCCGTACCGGATCTTTGGACAAGATGTACATGTGGTCGACGGTTTTCGCGGTGTTTTTTGGCGCACTGACGCTCTACTTCCGGAACCCCTACTTTACGTACTGGAAGCCCACCGCGTTCTATTGGGTAGTGGCTATCGCGTTTCTCGCCAGCACCTGGATGGGTGACAAACCCCTGGCGCAGCGCTTCTTCGGCCTTGTCGAGGGCCTGAACCTTGAGAAGATGGCACCGACCCAATGGCGAAGGCTGAACCTGATTTGGGTTCTGTTTTTCGCCTTCGCTGGCGTGTTAAACCTCTACGTTGCCTACAATTACAGTGAGAAGACCTGGGCGACTTTCAAAGTGTTCGGCCTGATGGGCCTGATGTTCGTTTTCATTCTTGGCCAGACCCTCTGGATAGCAAATATCATCGGCTTCGAAGACGAAGAGACGGAGGGTTAGCACTATGGTAAGCAAGGACCGCATTGCCAGAATCGAGTCGATTCTGACTGAGTCGTTTACGCCCAGCTATCTCCTGGTTAAGGACCAGAGCCACCTGCATGCAGGACATGCCGGAGCGAGAGATGGGCTCGGCCACTACGAAGTCAAAATTGAGTCGGCGGCCTTTGTCGGTCTGCGACCACTCGCTCGTCATCGACTGATCTACGAAGCGCTTGGCACGCTTATGGAAAGTGACATCCACGCGCTCAAAATTGACGCGACTACCCCCTGATCCGTCTCGCCGGAATGGCTGCAATTCGGGACATTTTTGCTACGCGGTCGAGGATTTATCGTATATCATGCGCGAACTTTGCTTAGAGGACCTATCATGACTTTTTCACTATGCGCCGGATTCTCCAGCGCCAGACGCGTAGCAGCGGTAGCAGGAGCTATCATTGTCGCGATGTCGAGCCAAACTTGGGCGCAGGCCGAAGGTGGCGTTAGCATTGACCCCAACGTATTCGATATGTACCTGGAGTCGCGCACACAAAAGCCGGCAGATCAGGCCAGTCCACAAGAGGTAGCCGCGGTACGTGATGAACTGACTGACATCTACCTGCTGTCGGAATTGCCACGAGCCGAGGAATTGAAAGACAGCCCTCGCATTCAGGCTCAGCTCGAACTGCAAACCCGCGCATTGTTAGCGCAGGCCGTCGCTGCCGATTTCCTGGCCGAAAACCAGGCAACCGAAGAAGAGATGCAAGCGCTGTACGCTGAGGAGGCCGAACGCGCACCCGCTGCAGAGTTCAAGGCACGTCATATTCTCGTCGAGACACAAGGAGAAGCGACTGAGGTGATCGCGGAGCTGGATGGTGGCGCGAGTTTCGAGGAACTGGCACGCACGAAGTCGACCGGCCCGTCTGGCCCATCAGGCGGTGACCTCGGATGGTTCTCGCCTGAAACTATGGTTCCCGAGTTTTCCCAGGCCGTTATGTCGTTAGCCGATGGCGAGTACACGGAAGCCCCGGTCCAGACTCAGTTTGGTTGGCACGTCATTCTTCGAGAGGATTCTCGGGAAGCTACGGCGCCTCCGTACGACAGCGTCCGTGACGCTTTGAAGCAGCAAGTGGAGTCGCAGAAATTCCAGGCTTACCTGTTGAGCTTGCGCGAATCACCGGCCGAGTAATACGTACTTAACTTAATCCGAACAATCTGTTCAGTTTAGGGCGCCATTCGGCGCCCTTTTCTTTTGCGCGATTTGAAATGTGAAGCTGGTCACACCTCTGCTCCGATGTCGGACCTAGTATTGCTCGCGAGTCATCCCTAATCGCTCGGGGGTGGCTCCTCCAACCCTCGCATCTCCCTTAACAGGTTGATACGAGAAACTAAGTCGGCAGGGACGCCGACTTTTTTTTGCCCGCAATAAACGCAGGCAAAGAAAAAGGCCACCGAAGTGGCCTTCCTCTTTGTTCATTGAAAGGACGCGGGGTCCCTCGCGCTCGGCTCGCGATGAGCGAAAGCAGAGCCGTCCTTTCGAACGAATCGTCTTACCGCATATCGGCCGTCTTGTCGGAAATCATCACCCCGCCTTTCGCAGGACGAATACCCGAGAAACTCCACATAGCACCTTCCGGAGCTCTGCCATTACCGAGACTGGACGTGTAGTCGATCGTCAGGTCACCCAACTGGGCGGTTCCGGCGTCAGAATCAACCGACGTCAACAGTCCCTTCACGAAGACTTCGGAATCTCCTGGAACATACAGTGCGTCCGACACGGAAACATCGTCTGCGTACAGCAATCCAGGCGCGACAACTGAGCCTTCAACAGACACATAGTCACCTACACGTATGCCGGACAGCATGTCCTGTGAGGCCATTACATGTTGCCCCATGGACTCGAATACGCCGTTGACCCTGTCAATCTTGTCGACTGGGCCGGCCAGGACATCACCGCCCGATATTCCGTCTACATCGCCACCTGAAATACCCTGGATGTCACCACCCGAGATTCCATCTACGTCACCGCCGGAGATTCCGTCGACATCGCCACCGGAAATACCGAGGATGTCGCCACCTGAAATACCCTGGA